>Ga0126342_10021077_pt1 | contig 10896 bp, 11 predicted proteins | sample Cyp1metagenome_FD_92528 | JGI IMG/M metagenome (GOLD analysis project Ga0126342, IMG submission 92528) | Coral microbial communities from Lord Howe Island, Old Settlement Bay, Australia - Cyphastrea 1 metagenome | ecosystem: Host-associated > Invertebrates > Cnidaria > Coral ... | reverse complement strand
TATATATATAATTATATATATATTGTATCATACACAGTATATACAGTTCCAAGATGTTCTGAACTTTTTGCATTCTCACTCTCTCGCCCTCAACCCGCAGATTTTTCGATGACCCAAACATCTGATGACATCTGAATCCATGGGACTGAGCCCCTTGGCACTTCCATGCGGGAGACGAACATGGATAGTGCCTGCTCTAACTCGTTCCAGTCCTTGTGAGCTTGGCGAGATAGCTGGCGGGACCACCACAATGACAAGCTAATGTGTAAACATCATATGAGTCCCACTCTGCAGTTTGATTTCTGGCTGCAATGCAATTGGGCAAATCCAAAGCTCAGATTCAGGATTTGCTTTGATACAAACTTTCTTTACATGAATGGTCTTGGATGTCTTCTATTTTGATACATGGGTTCATGGAACCCGCACAGGTTTGTCTGAAACTAGGGTACCCCCAAATTCTGCAGTTTAGATCATTTTCACCAATCAAGTTGCTATGCCTTGAGGTATTTACCCACATGTTGGCAACTTCCCCCAATGCCCCAAGTCCTGCAACACTGACAGCACTTGGCCAATGCCGAAAACCAGTTGAGCACGGCAGTCAACGCTGAAGCGCCCATCCGAGACCTGGGACGTCAAATCCTACAGGCCTTGATTTTCATGACGGTGCACACCTTCTCCATCATTTCAGAATCTATCCAAAAAAAAAGTATGTCTCCAACTCCCACGGTTTATCAGCTCATAATATCTCATAATCGTTTCTCCATTGCAAATGTCATGTTTGGGTTCATCCACCATTTTCAAGATACATTAAATACATCCAAATGCGTGTTGATCACTGGTTCACCATGGTTCACATAGCAGCAGCAGCAGGCTCCCGGACCAAAGCGATGACCGCATTCACTGCCTCCTTCCACAATCCGCCGTTGTCTGCTGCCACGATGGTCTTGCGGGCCGCAGTCATTACCTGCCCCGTTGGAACACTGGGGATCCAGGGAGTTGGCGGTGGGAGCTGGCTTGTATAATGAAATGTTACCCTCTGCTAATCCATGGCAAGTGAACATCCTGTCCATAGCTAATGGAAAAATCATGGAACTATAGCTGGTACATTTTCCAGCAAGCCCTCTTTGATTACCAGAGGGTATAGCCCATTCTATCCTGGTTGCGAGGAGATATTCCAAAGTACCTCACCTAGTAATCCTTGAATATTGGACTTGAGGGATCCCGCTGTCTTGAGCAGGATAGCAATAGCACTGTCTTGAGCCCCCCAAACAATTGCTTCGTCACACCAAACTATTGGGTTCATGTTTTGACCAATTCCCCAAATCTGGGGTATGTCTGAAAATGGGCCATACACCCAATATTTATCGTCACTTTAATTGGGAAAAATCATGGAAACATGATGATTTGCCAGTGGATTTTGGTGTTCTTATCGTTTTTCCAATGATGTTCCCCATGATTTTCCCCATGATTTTCCCCATATTTCCCCCATGATTTTCATCATTTTCCCATGCATTTCCCATGCCTTTCCCCTGGGGCACCGCACCATCTTCATGGCATCACATGCCAAGGACTCGCAGTACTTCTTCACATCTGGGTCAGGCGCCTGGGCCCCGGATTTTCCGCAGCAAAAAATCGCCTGGGGATGTTCACCTCCCAACTATGGGGTAGACCCAACTGGGTGATTTGACGCTATGGAACATGGCCCATGTTTGGATGATGTGATGATTTACCTATTAAAAAAGGTGATTTTCCAGTTCGCTACGGTTAAATAACCAGGGGGGAACTAAGAGCTTTTGCTGTGAAATAGCTGGCATATGATGTGAACATGTAAACCATTGCAAACTTCAGATTTGGGGATGGCATGGGGTGGATTCACACATTTTCATGGGATGTGATGGTAAATGGATGTTCATCCCCCCAACTGTGGGTATAACTGATAGCTCTAGGTCCATCCCCAAATCTTCCCCTGAACTATAGGAAAGACCTTGGTTCTGTTGTGCGCGACAACAGCATCTCAATGTGGTCTTTGCAGACTCCAGGTGGCATCGCCGGTGACTTGGGAACTTTAAACTGCGCCTGGAAGTTCTCAGGCTAGTTGGAAGGATAACATATATGATACCTTGCGTTTTTTTTCACATGGCTTGCTGGAAAATTCCCCAGTTAGCTCAATGATTTTCCGATTGAAACCTCTATCTATACGAGAATTTCCTAGCCAGCCATTTTTGATTTCTGGGTGTATATCGGTATAGCCAGAAGAAACACTTCTTTGCCAAGGGAACCCTCTGCAACTGATGGCTCGAGCTAAGTGGGACCCAGCCAAACCAATTCTACTTCGAATATACACATGTATGTATGTATGTATGTATGTATATATATATGTATGCACACAATATGTATATACTACATAATTACGTATATATATATATGTACATATATAATACGTATGTATATATATATACACGATTATACACGTGTACACACATACTTCTGCACACACACAACACTCTGAAGAACTTACATATGTAATGCATTCCGCAATTTCTATCAATTTCTAAGGAATGTGCTGGCTTCAACGGCAAAATCGAAGGAAGATGCTGCAGTGCCAGGAATTTCAGGATTGCCTCTGCGGGCTGGAGGCATCACCAAATTCATGGGGGTTGTTTTGGGGGAACATTTAGGGCATGAGAAAACTATTGTTGTTACATATTTTTACCATCGGAAATTGAGGACATCCTGGTTTCAACCGCGATTTTTGCCACTGGAAACTGGGGGTTTCCTTTAAGGTTTCCTGAAGATTTTCCCTTCAAATCTGGTGACAATGGTGACAAAGTGCATCAATCTACGTCCAAAACATTCGACTCACGCATTCGCAGCATAACCCTCGAGTTCCGCATTCCCAGGTCTTTCCGAACTATGGCAAAGCTCAGCATCCGGTCAACTCTTCGTGCGGGCCTTGCACGGCCCTTCGTTCAGAGCCAAGTAACCTGGCACAGCAACCCTAAAGGAGATGAAGAATTTAATGGGTTCAATTTGAATTCAAAGAAGTATCAAACCAACCACAGGATATGATGGGAAACCAACAAGCTTGTATTTGGGTTCTGAAAATTCTGGGAAAATGATGTTTAACTAGTGGATTTTGGAGTCGTCTATTTTCAGACAAGCCCACATTCATCGACAATGCTAGACTTTCAGCTTTGTAGCTGCTTTCTCCTGCCATCTCCTGCCTATGAGAGATTGAATTTCTTACCCTTCATTCAAGAAATGACCACATGCAACCATCCATAGTGTCCTTAGAAGGGAAAAAATGAACAGGAGTCAGTCAACTGTACCATTCACACGGCCGGATCATATTTGTTCTAAATTTCTTCTCATGGATAAACATCAGGCCATGGCAGTGGAAGCCACTTCCCGACCTGAAGTGAAGAGCACCAGGCGAGACGCGGCGCTGCGTAAGAGCAGGGCCTTCACCCCATCTGAAGGATATGGCAGCTGCGGCCTGATGGAATCAGATCCAGCGATTCGGCTAGAGGAAATATGGATAAACATGAGCCATTTGCCATGAAAAGAACCTCTCTTTGCAAAAAACAACTTGGATCATTTGATCATTCTGTGGATTTTGCCATTTAAAAAGTCAGGATATCTGTCGAGATGGAACGCACCAGTCACGAAAGCAGCAAATCAACTGAAGCCTCAATGCAACTCTAAAAAATAAAGACTTCTGTGCAGACTTTGAATTCCAGGGTTGGCAGGTTCCAACATCAAAGTAGGAGCTGGATTTGTATGCCGATTATACTCAATAAAGGAACGTCAAAAACCAATGGAAAATCATTTATAAATCTTATATCGGTCTATTGATATGGAGATTCCCTAAGTGGATTACGATAATATCTAAAAATATACTGGGTAGCGAGTATAACCCCCCTACAATCATCAACGAACCATCATTGAAATATTACCGTACCATTACTTATATACTTATATCTTCGTATTTTTGTGGTAAACATCTCCATATTCCATATACATAATGGATCACATATGGATATTTTTATGGATACCCCTACTGTCAATTCCATAATTACATCCCAATACATTGAGTGCATCACCCGTCGCGCCCCCAGGGGGCCAGGCAAGAGCTCAATGAGTCTTGGGATCACCGTATCTTGACCAGCAGGCGCTCGTGACGCGACGCCGGTCAAGACCTGGGGAACTCTGGGATTCACTGATTCACCAGTGGATGGAATTGAGGTCCATATTTTTAGACACCTCATGTGAGCATAATTTTATATAATTTTTGGATCCTGCAAAAGCGAAAGTGTATTGAGGTGAGCACGAAGACACAAGCATCTATGTCCTCTTGTCCAACACAACGCGTGTGGCACACCGATGGAATCTAGGTTACCTCAAAAACACAAACAATGTTAATGTAAAAACACAAACAATATAATACAATATTAATGATTTGATACAATCCTGAGCTGCCGATGACCCTTACAATAGATCTGTCTTGTTTCCGCATGGTGTTTGAACGGTTCCATAGTTTTATGCTTGGAGATTCCATGACCGGAGAGGCACCACAGGTGAATTCAAGCAGTTGACATGGCGCCATGATTGAAACGAAGTCCTGCCATGGGATCGGGTTCTGCTTACAAATCTCCTGCAAGGCGCTAGATTGCATGTCGTCAAATCACGTGTGCTCCCTTAAATCACGTGAAGATATCTCAGAATACTTTCACTACACATTCTGGCCTAGGTGGCTGCTGTGAATTTGCAAACAAACAGGGGACACAATTTTGGATCAGGCATCCGTGCCAAAACCATCCAAAACCATGTTAGAACCATGTCAGGTATATTTCTTGCTCACACCAGTACTGAGTCACTGTTCGCCTCAAACACCATTTTTCAACATTTGCATCTACATGGCAGTGTGTCAAAACCTTGTACCCCTGGTGAACATCAAAATAGCTGGTAAATGGATGTGAATAACCCCCTAAAAATGGTATTAATAGGTATTGATCCATACCCACATCAACACCGGCGAATATGCCCAAGACATCCCAAAACATCGTCCACTCGCCCGCCCGTGTCTCGCAGGTGGCATCCTCGAGCAACTGACCAATGTGTTCAATGATCCATCGAGGGGTAACAACCACACAGGCCTCAGTTGGAAAGTCACACTCCAAGAGTGCAAATGAGCCGCCTTGAAAATCTTCCAAGCAGATGGGTTTGTTCAAACATGGGGTGCATCCAAAGTAACATATGAATGGGATGCATGATAATAATCCAATGGGTTTTAGGGTAACCTATTTTTTGACAAATACAAATGGATCAAAGTCCATCTGAGTTTTTGACTTCAGTGATATTGATGTTGCACAGCTCGCGAAATCGAACGAAGTCGTCCCATTCAAAGTGAGCCTTAGAATGACGATAAATATGGTTCTGTCTGAACATGGGGAACCCGGCGAATTACCATAGTCCCCATTTAAAAATGGGCCACAACTTGGGGGTATACCCCATTTTTAACCACACTCACTCGTCTTACCGCAGTTTTCATCACCATGTACATTTTCATTTCCAATACGAGTACATCACCAAACAATGTAGCACTTCAGCATATGGGCTTGCACAGAAATAGGGCATTCTCAAATCCCATGGCTGATCATCACTTCCCCTGATTAAGTAGAACAAATGGTGTATCCCCATTTTTGGACAAACCCACATTGGATTGGCCGGTCAACGGTCCACAGTTTTCAGCAGTTTTCAACATGGCCTCCTGTTCTGGCTCTGGCGGATATCGCACTGCCTGCCAATGTGCCTCACAAGACACGAACTTTCAGAATGACACCCGGGCAGAAAACCATCGATCTGTGACACTATGACCAGTCCATCTGGCACTCAGCATCAAATCTATGGATGCGGTGCCAACGTCGTACAGTTCACCCAACGAAAGTTCCACATACCTTGCAATTCGACTAAAAATGCTCCAAAACCTGGCTTTCCAAATTGAGGGACTCATGTCACCTGACACTTTTTGACCCCGCAGTGTAACATAGCAAATCATAGCAACCAGCAAAATAATCCGTGGGGCTAGACCCCCAAGCCAAGCCAAGCTTAGTAGGCTGAGTGGTTGTCCATGCCCTGGTGACACCGTGGCTTCGGAAACTGCTTCCCAAGCCTTCCCGTAATATCAGAAACGATAATTCCGGCCTTGTTCCGTGGTGAAGGATGAAAATTTCTCCTTCTGTATCTGGTTTGCAATCATCGCAAAGCGGTAGTGTCACTGTCATGGATTCATCATTTCAGGACCAGTCCTCTCCGCGCGCAAATTTCTCATGCCAGCGCTTGTGAAGCACAGTGCCAACGGAGTCTTGCAGCCATGCGACGATGTGTCGAGCACTGCGCTCCCTCCAGCCTGTATGTGATGTAGCAAATTCATCCGTCGGGCTGGGCCCCCAAGCCAAGCCGAACTTAGGCTGAGTGGTTGTCCATGCCCCGATGACACCGTGGCTGCAACGACACCGTTTCCCAAGCCTTCCTGTAACATCAGCAACGATAATTCCGGTCTGGTTCCGTACGACAGTGACACTACCGCTTCGCGATGCTCGCAAACCGGATGCAGAAGATGCAACTCACAGGCGTCCAAGCTGGTCTTGCAGCTCGGTTGTCAAGTCCGCGATATCACTGGAAGATTTGTGCGTCTATAGCGCATGCAAGTCGTGTGGCTGATTACTGATTACATACAAGGTTCATCAAAGACATGATGGACAGTGACTGCATGATGCAGCCACTCATCTTCAAACGATAGCAGATAGCAGGCTGGGCAACAGCTCGCTTGCATCATGTTGAGCGGGGGCACATGGTCCATATGGTGGACACCCAAGTAATTCCAAGTTTGGATGATCTGATCCCATAAACGCCTGCATGAAACAGCAAAGCGCCCAGCATGCCTATACGAAACCCAGCATGCCTATATGATGCCGGAAGTTGAAAAAAGGTGGATACCAAAAATAGGTTGAGGAAAACGTGTTGATCAATGAGCCCGTTCCTCACACACGGATTTCTTTCGGCCGTGGCGTGCAACAGCAACAGCAACAACAACGACAACGACAACGACAACGACAACGACAACAACAACAACAACAACAGCAACCACATTCACAACCACAACCACAACCACCACAACCACAACCACAACCACAACCACAACAACAACAACAACAACAACCACCACAACAAAAACCACCACAAAAACAACCACAAAGACAACCTCAAAAACAACCACAAAAACAACCACAAAGACAACCACAAAAACAACCACAAAAACCACCACCACCACCACAACCACCACGGCTGCTGCTGCTACTACTGCTAACACTGTTAATACTGCTAATACTGCTATAATACTGCTAATACTGCTATACCTAATACTGCTACTACTATCGCTACTACTCTCGGACAAAATACCTAGACACCAGCCTTGGCATAGCTGTACGAGTACTCTACATGATCGCTGAAGTGCAATATCAGTGTCATCTAGGTGCTGTTCTTCCACCTCCTCATCCTGCACCACCTCCTCCTCATCCTCCTCCTCCTCCTCCTCCCCTCGCCATCCTTCACCTCCTCCTCATCCTGCACCTCCTCCTCGAAATCCTTCACCTCCTCCTCCTCCTCGCCGTCCAGTTCAACTTTGAGTTGACACGCATCCTTGGATGGGCGATCCAAGTCAAGGTAGATCAAGGATGATCAAGGTGGAATCAACATGAGGCTATGTGAGCCTTTAACCTTGAAGTGAACTGTTGATGACACTGTAGATGAAAACACCGGGCCGCGGCTTTTTGCATCCCAAGGCGCATGTGGCTCGTTTGTCCACGTGTCCCAACCCCCGGAATCTTCATTTGCAGCTGAACAATCCCACACGCGCACCATGGGGCCTCTGCCCTGGATTTACAATAGAAAATCTTTCTACTATCGTTGGGAACCAGCGGAGAACGGCTTTGTGGCATAGGGGTTCCCGACCAGACCTTATAATTAGGTGAGCTATGAGGTCTGCTTGGGGTAGCTTCGTGCTGCACCATGTTTGGCTCAAGAACATGCTCTCATGCATGAGTATGAAATCTGGGTGTTGTAGTTCTTGGTCCGGCTCAAAAACTGGAGGCATAGATTCTTCCGCCGCGACTCTTGAGCCTAAAAGAGCTATATAGGTATGTATATATGTACATATATATATTATATAATGCAGACTTGGGGGGGCAGTTAACTTGGGTTTGTTAAGGGGGTATGATTTTTAGTTCCATAACTTGGGATAAAGGTGATGGAAATGCGGACCCAAATAGACATGATATACAAAAAACCTGGACATGCAGTATGTATATATATATATATATATCGGTCTATATTTATGTTCCCTTCTATGACAATCAAACACTGGCACAGATGAAGGGTTGTGCCAAAACGTAGCTCCATTGTCATTGACTGCAGCACCCAATCTGAAAGACAGCAGACCCGGTGGCAGCCAGGCCCCAAGCCCCTTGTCAAACTCGACTTTCTTTGGACTTAAATCCCGCCCCGCATGTCGACTAACCCTGTGTGATCAGCGTCAAAGGTCTGGTTGCGAACTGGGTCTAGTTTTTGTTTTGAAAAAAAACATATTCAAATAATGGATTGTAACGACCCCTTTAAACATTTTCCAATAGGTTAGTAGTAGAACCACACTATTAACAATAAACCAACGGGTTTTTGATAGTGCTCATTTGGAGGTACATCCCAAATTTAGACAACCCCAGTCGTGGATCCCCCTGCCTGCACCATAGCCTGGATGTGACTTTCAAGCCTCGGCCTGTGAGTTTGCCGAGATTGATTGAACATTATGAACATCACCAATATAAATCAACATAAAGGGTAGCATGACCCCCTATTTTTTTCGCAACCTACCAGGGTGTTGGTCACTCCTGTTGATTCATGATTCCTAGCCCAGTACAAGAATCCCTCTCCAGCCTCTCCACACTGCGGCGGTTGGTTTCTTGGTCCAGATCTCGATTGCCACCCCAGGCCTCTTGACTATTGGTTGGCCGGGCCAAAGTAACAAGCGACATTCGGTGTCCGGAAAGTCTCATCAAGCGTCAACGCAGTCAACACGAATATGATCGAAGACAACTCCAACATATACCCGCAGAACCTAACGCTCGCCTATGATGACATAATATATTTAAATTTTTCCAATGGTTTTACCACATGTTTCATCCGCGGTTCTAACCGCCTTGCAGGGATGGTTGGTACATGTTGGTACACTAGGTGTGGCCCCTTGCCACACGTACGACACGAAATTTGCTTCATGGCTCGTTTCAGAATAATTTGGGGCAACAACCCTTCGCAGACTTCGTGGGGTCTGTGGGAAAAAAGGGCCGTTTCGTGCGAGAAACACAGGCTCCGGGCAAACGTCCGGATCTGTGCAAACATAAAATCATATACGATAATCACACACACACATATATATATAATTTCACATTCGGCAAATGCCTGGGCTTTGCCCGGAACCGCAACCACGACAGGCAACGCATCATCATCATCATCATCATCACCATCACCATCACCATCACCATCATCATCATCATCAATGTAGATGTTTAACAGGGGTGGGAGAATTAAACCCTTATCGAAGATCTTCAATGAATGTAGAAGTTTAACAGGGGTGGGAGAATTAAACCCTTATTGAAGACCTTCAGTGAATGTAGAAGTTTAACGGGGGTGGGAGAATACAACCCTTATTAAAGATTTTCAATGAATGTAAAGTTTAACGGTGGTGGGACTTGAATATTCCCTAATACCTCTGTTGCTCTTCCCACTTGAATGTAAAGTTTAACGGGGATGGGATTTTAATATTCCCCAATACCTGTGTTGATCTTCCCAATGGAATGCAGAGTTGCAGCAACATTTGATTGCGAATGGGGACCCTCTACGCAGGCGTTGCGCGTATATATATCTATATATATATATACATACATAATATATATATATATATACATAATATATATATACATAATATATATATATACATAATATATATATACATAATATATATATATATACATATGCATACATTACATTACATTACGTTACGTTACATTACATTACATTACATCACATTACATTACATAGATAGATGGAAATGCACACTACCATGGCTTCGACCACATCTTTCAAACTCGGTGCGCCTGTCCACTGGAGCCTTCCTCGTCAAAAGGATCCTCCTGCGGGGTCAGCTTTTGGGGCCCGTTGGATTTTCCGATTTTCCCATGTTTTCCCTATCTGAAGGTTTGAACTTCTGAAACGTGAAGGAAAAATCCGGAGAAATCCGGCACTGGCTTTAAGTGAAAGAAGACTAGACTTTCAGCTTCTCATCTTGTCGAAGGCACACATGGTCAAGCATCAAAGCTTGGATAGGTTTCAAGTTAGATGGCAACGTGCAAGTTGCTTTCAAGAGAAAGCTTTCGCACGAGCGTGTTGAGGAACCTGTTATATGAATATTGATGTTGACATGTCGTACTTATGGGCATCACTTAGCCATTTTCCAACCAAGATGTAAGGAACAAGCGGAAAGGTCTTAAAAGGCAGTATCCAGGGTCGCTTGTAATATCCCTGCTGCTTATAAATCAAATGTAAGCAAACTACTGCAAACGATTTCAATCTCGGATTGACCCGCAACCCAGACCCAACTAGTATAAGCCCATCTTTAACCAGTAGTCAGCAGGGATTTTGGGCATTGTTCAGTCATACATGCACACACGCACACACACACATATGATATATATATATATATGATATATATATATATGATATATATATATATATGATATATATATATATATATATATATGATATATATATATGATATATATATAT
>Ga0126342_10021076_pt1 | contig 10896 bp, 11 predicted proteins | sample Cyp1metagenome_FD_92528 | JGI IMG/M metagenome (GOLD analysis project Ga0126342, IMG submission 92528) | Coral microbial communities from Lord Howe Island, Old Settlement Bay, Australia - Cyphastrea 1 metagenome | ecosystem: Host-associated > Invertebrates > Cnidaria > Coral ... | reverse complement strand
TATAGTCAAAAGGTCTTAAGTGATCCCGGGCCAAGGTCTAAACTGATCAAAAAACCATTCTAGACCTTGAATTTTTGGACCTGTAGGCAGACCATTCCAGACCCTCTTGTACCTGAGGGTATGGGAAAACCATAGGAAAACCATAGGAGAATGGAGGTTGACCCTCTGGTAAACTGTCACATAACTATGGAAAGATCCACCATTTTTAATGGGAAAACTCCCTATTTCTATGGCCATTTTCAATAGCTATGTTAAATTACCAAAGGGTAATCATTGTGTTTACTTCTTGTGATTATCATTCTTCTCGCTACTATGTGTATGTGTTTATATTGTCATTAACCAACCTGAAACAAACGGAGATTTTTGGGGCGCGTGCCGTTGCCATTCGTTACCAACATCTATGATGATGGCATCCTGAGGTTATACGGTAACGCCAGCTCTAGGTACAGCTCCAGGGTCGAAAATCTGGATGCTTGAGACTGAACTTATTGGAGCCATACCCACATCATTCATATCCATACATACTGTAATATACTGGTGCCACAAAATTGCTCTATTAAATTATGCTTATAATTTTATAATATTGCAAAGACATGAAATACGGATACATTACGGGTGGCAAGTCGATTCAGCACGTCAAAAAATTGCCTTTGCAATCCCAAAGGCTAAGATCTTTCTGCCAAGTTGCAGCAGTGGCCGGCAACAAGGACGTCAATGTCAACGACACAACGTACTGCGGCCCAAACACACTGGGAGTTGACCAGCCAAAAGATCTACCCCCTGGTAAAGTAATATAGACCCTGAAAATCACCATTGTTTCATGGACATGAATCTTCCACCCGTATCTGCCAGGGTCTATGTTAACATACCAGAGGGTAACTACCAATCTACCAAAATGGTGATTTTACTGGTGATTTTACCCTAAATATGGATTTGATCTAACTGACCGAACCACTCAAAAATGGAGTTGGGCATGTCTGAGTTATGGGGTTTATCCCCCCAAAAAAAAGAAATACCATCTGGTTATTTAACATAGCCATGGAAAATCACCATTTTTAATAGGTAATAATAGGTAAACCATCTATTTCTATGGGCCATCTATACCATGGCTATGTTAGTCATAACCAGAGGGTAATTTGATCATCGAAAATGATGATCAACCACTGGATTTAGAGGTATCCTGTCTTGAAACAAAGACATATCAGTGAATCCATTCGCGCAAGGTCAATGGGAATTTCAGGATCCTAAAATGGAGGTACTGTACCATTTTTCAGGCCATATTTTGTGGGGATATTCCCTTACATAGGCCTTACATAGGCCTTATATATGGTAGGTACCTCCAATTTAGGTTCCTGAAATGGCCATTGACAAGGCGCCCTGAATGGCACAACAAACCTGGAGTATGGCCTGAGGCCACCAGAAAAAAACATCTTAAGCTGATTAGAATTCGAATGCGTCCCGATTTTTGAAGCAACAGATTCATATGATTCAGAAGTACTACCATCTGGTTATGACATTCACAGTTTGCCATGGAAATCTACCACCATTTTTTAAAGAACGGTAAACCATCTATTTCGATTAGGGACATCTATACCATGGCAAACTGTGAATGTCATAACCAGAGGCATGTCATTTAGGATTCCTCGCCAGCACAGCCAGGTCGCGATTCGAGCACAGCACTTTGTGGAAATGATGAATCGCTCATGGAAGAAGAAAGAAAATATCAGGGCATATTTTTGCCCCAATGTTTTCACCCTTTATAGCAACTAACCCATTGACCTGATCACATACCCACTGGTAAACTAACATAGCTATTGAAAATCACAATTTTCAATGGGAAAACTCACTATAAATGGCAATGTTCAATAGCTATGTTTGTTTATAAACAGCTCTATGAGGGTAGGTTTAACCAGCTCTCTGCTTGCAACATGGCAAGCACCTTGCATACCCGTTTCAATATTTTCAATGATCGCTTAGGTGAGCCAGGCCTCCCATAAGTCCTCCCATATCCTATGGCAAAGATATACTATAGCAAGCTCCAAAACAAAGATGCCCAAAAGTTGAAAGTCTGGAAATTACAGGGGGGAAATAATCTAATTTACCATATCATGTTAGCAAAGCAATAGGATCCACCATCCCCAAGTGTTTGCAATTTTTATGGGTTGGAATCCAACCATCAATTTATATGGGTGGTTTATTATTATTGCTTTACGCATATTCTACATACACATAAATAAACACATAAGTAACCACATAAGTAAATATAAATAAATATGTAAACACGCAAATTTAATAATAAAAATAATAATAATAATAATGATAATAATAATAATATATATACATATATATTAATAATATAATATATATATATAATGTTACTACCATCCTGGTTTCACACTTTTTCATCCTTTTGGAGCTATCTCCCGCCTCTTTGTTCAGTCCCATGGCAGGCCGTCCAGCCGCCTGGCCCTGGGAAACTCTGTGGTTTTAAGGGAAACTGAGCTGGGATATATTGAGCGTAGCAAAGGGTATATTATAGCATAGTCATATAGATATAGATACAGATAGATACAGATAGATAGATATGATATATATATATACATATTATTAACACACAGAAAGGATTAAACACGCAGTGAATTATCATCCCAAAATAGAGGTATACCCAAAAATGAAGGTTTTTCAAAAAATTGGGGATGGTTGAACTTGTAACAAAATATGCGTGTTTACATGTTTTTTGTTAACCAAATGACATGACGAAAACTGTTAGTAGGATGTTGATGTTCTGTGAGCTCTCCCCTGCCGGGGATGATCCGATCATCGATCCGCACCCAAGCTGGTCATTCATAGCTAGCTGGCTATGAATAGGGCCATATTTTTTCAGTAGTTTTTGTTTGGTGAAATTACTGGTAAATTCTGAGGATCAAAGAGATCAAAGATACGTAGCTGAACTTGACATCACTTTTTGGCTCCAGTCATTTTCTGAACATCATGGGGGAGAACTGTGAGGTGGATCTTGGCACGCGCTCAATTTTTTCCTCTGAAAAGCCATCGTCTCTGAAAATCTCAGCCAGGCGCCATTCCCTCGTACAGTACCATGTTTGCGAAATATATCCCATATGCTCCATGTATATCCATGGTGCTGGTATATTTACCTACATAACTGGGTGATTTTGTCCGGGCAAATGATGGTAACTATTCCAGCACCATGAAGCATCTGGGTATGGCGCCATGGAATACTTTAAATATCGCAACGAGTAGCCGAGTAGCCACCGCAACACAGCGGATCTGTGTGCAGCTTCACGATCCAAATCGTCACTTATCCCAATATCGCAACGTCGGTGGCAAAGGCTGTCCAAATTAAACATCTTGAAGCAATGGCTGCAATCTGACCGGCTGGCTCCACCCCCGTAGCTGAGTATTGCATGCCTCAGGCCTCACCTTACAAGTAGCACTTAGTTCCACCTTTGGGGTGCTCACCGAACAAACGGAGCTATAAACATCTGTGAACCAGAATCAACCCCTCTTATTGGCCTGTTGAGACACCAATTCTTGTTGTAGCTGTTGAGACACCAATTCTTGGGGTATACCACTACCTCGTTTCTGGAGAAACCCCTTTTTTGTAACCGGGCTGTCAGCTCGCAGCTGGATTGCAGCTATTTCACCAGCTCATTGCCTGGGTGCAGTTCTGAATGGGACTGACCGCCGGGATCGGCCGTGTTTGTTCATCGAACCTCCATTCAGTGAAATTCATGGTATGGTGGCCAAGCTGGCGCCAAATCGAATACCTTGATGCCTTGATGTTTGAAGGATGTTTGAAAGCTTCTCGATGAAACAAAGCCCCAAACATCATTTTTGAAGGTTAGGGTTACAGTATCAAAATATATTAAAATCACTATCCAAAAAGGATGGTTACGACTATTGGATTTCCACACTCTCTCTCTCTCTCTCTATCTCTCTCTCTCAATCCACTGTATGTGTTTGTTTTTGTGCTTGCCCCATGATTTATTATCTACAGCTACCTTCCAATACCTAACTGGCCTGCTGTAGAATCATGTTGATGGTATTGATGGTTTCATTATCAATCTTTCCCACAATGTTGGACCGTTCTGAGGCGGCAAAGAAAAATACGTCCAATATCGTCCAATTTATTCTTTCTGCGAAGGCACATTTCAGTCGGTTCAATCTGCGATATGTTCAGAGCATTGGTCTAAATTCTGATTTTTGGAGGGCCCCTCCCAAAAGGTTTGTCTGAAAATAGAGTACCAAACACCTCAGGCTTATATATCATCAAACAGTATTTATATATATATATATATATTGTAGGTAATTATCCTCCAGTGTAACTAACATGGATGTGATGTTCACCATTTGTAGATCCTTGTCCTAGGGAAACCATGGGTTTTCCACATCTATGTTAGTATACCCCAGGGTAGTGGTAATATCAACACTTGTATATGCATATATATATATATACATATATCCAGAAAAGTATATATCCATCAGTTTCGACATATTTATACATTTACGCACATACATGTTTTATATATATAATGGATTATTAATCTAATAATATATATATATATACATATATATATACATATATATATACATATATATATATATACATACATAATATATATATATATAACCCCTATTAATATATGATAGGCAACTCTAAAGGCCACACCGAGCATCGGAGCCACAACGCCACACCGCCCCCAGCGCCGCGGGCGGCGGCGATCTGATCGTCCACGGCCACGAAATTGAAGGCGGGCTGCTTCTTGTAGGGCGTCTGCCGTGCTGATGTGGTTTATATATGGTTCTATATGGTTTATATGGTTTATAGTATTATATAGTATGATTATATGGTTTATATGTATACTGTATGCTTAATATACGGTTTATATATGGTTTATATATGGTTTATATGGTTTATATGTATTATATAGTATGATTATATGGTTTATATGTATACTGTATGGTTAATAATACAATATAATATGAGGTCTATATATAATATTTGGATACTATTTGGTTACTATATGGCTTATATCTATACTTAATCATATATACTATAAACTAAATGGTTAATATATAGTAATAATACTATTTAACAGTTATAGTCCATAGTAAAAAATGGATAAAATATGGTTAATACTATATAGTAACGCCATAGTTTAGGTATGTTTAGATAAGATATGATTAATATTTTAGTAATAGATGGTAAATATATGGTTACTGTTTTTTTTGCGTCCGGGCGTCCAGGGGGTTTGCCCGAGATGAAACAACATGTACAAGTCAACGCAGCAAATTACTGGACATATATATATATATATAGTACTGGTAATTCCATAGAGAAATAATATATAGTAATTCCATCGTGTGGGCGATGGTCAACATACTATATATATATATATATATATAGAAATGATATGTGGTTCTGATAAGGTGATATTCCGTGGGTTAATGAATGGAACCATAGAAAGCAGGACACATTACTGGGATCCATTAGGGCAATCATCCGCAAATGGGGATACATCATGGGGATATTATGATGTATATCATTTATGTGCATGTGGATATATATATATATATGTATGCAATATTTATACATATAACTTTAAAAAATGCATAAGTAACTAAATAAATAAATAAATAAACAAATAAAAATATACATATTTACATATACATACATATAAATATATATATATATATACAAATGTACATATATCTATATATATATAATTATATATATGTGCATCGATGTATATTTATGCAACCAACAATATGGGATCTGTGTCATGGGTAGATCCCCATGGATTGATGAAAAAAAAAAAATATCATCCCTGGCTTTGTCCCTGGGCAACTTGAGAAAGATCCCTGGGCACATCTGGCCATAGGAAAACCATAGGAAAACCATCGGAAAATGGAGGTTTACCCAACCTGGTTATGACATTCACAGTTAGCGAACTGGAAAGATCCACCCATTTTTAAGTTCCGTAAACCATCTATTTCTATGGGCCATCTATACCATGGCTATGTTAAATTACCAGAGGGTAACCATATTTTTGTATCATTTCAGCACCGGCTCTTGTGTAGCGGAGTATTCACGAAGTGGTTTTAGCGTCTGACTGAAGTGGTAAGATGACATGCATGAGGTGTGACACCATGATTTTTGTGGGAATATAATGGAGATATATCAAACAATATGGGGAATTTATCAGTCTTCCAAGCATTTTACCAAGGGTATGTCATGGATGGATATGGAATGTATGTAATGTAGATAGATCAAATAGATCTAGATCCTCGATTTGAAATTTTGTTTGTTACCCAGTAAGCATTTAAACTTTACCTACTTCTAGGGGTCAATTGAGTGTTTGTTCAAACAAAGACGGAGACTCAAAATGCCACCCTACTTTCAAGGAAGATCACCGAGTGGCAACGCTTGGCCAGGCATGGCTGGATTATGGCTGTGAGGATCCCCCAACTTCTGCACGAAGCCCAACAAAACTACCAGGTACGTGGTTTCAACCCCTCTGAAAAATATTATATAGTCAGTTGGGATGATGACATTCCCAATATATGGAAAAACATGTTCCAAACCACCAACCAGTATAATGATTTACCAAATGGAAAACAATCCCCAATTGGGCTTGCTCATTGGTCATAGTCATACTGATATACCCCTATATGGGATGATTTTGAACGACCCCTTAGTGGGTACTGGGTTGGTTTGTGGCATTGGGTATACCAAACTACGTGGACACATTGGTCCCAGTATGTCCCAGTCAGATTTTCCTGGTTCTATTTTGTTCCATTATGTTGGACATTGTTGGACTATGTTTGCTGATGAAATCCCAATCTACTAACCTCAAGTGGATGAAGTCAGACACATTTCTGCTGCTGATGCCATATTTTCATATATTTTCCATCCTTTGGAGCCACATAAAACATAACATATGTATATATATAGACATGCGTCTGGGTAAATTATAATAATTCACTAACCTGAAATAAGGCTATCTTGGGGATGGTTCCCCTAACTAACCATGATTATAGTGAGGTCGCAGTGAGGTCGTTATAATTTACCCAGATGTGTGTAGTGTATACTGTCCACCACGTTTAAGTCTGATAGCTTTTGGTTGGCCTTAAACCCTGGATCTGGCTTCGCCCTTAAATATGCCAATATAATATCACTTGATCCCCATCATAGTTGGTATTGTTGGTTTGTAAATCAAAAAATCCCCACCAAAATCCCCTCGAAAAAGGCCGTGAACTCGCCATGAAATCACCAGTTCTATCCATTTCTGGCTGGCAAATCGCCATGGAAATCGCCACTGCATGTCCGGCGGCATTTCCGGCGTCCCAGGGACGGAGCTCTTCATGCCAGCCATACTGCGCAGCCAGTCCGGCAAGTCGAGGCTGAAGCCCGCGACCTTGAGCTCCTGACTTTTTTGCTCGAAAAGAACAGGAACATTTGGATCCCAGATGCTCCATGGATCTCCATGGTGCTGGAATGTTTGACAAAAATTTGCCCGAACAAAATCACCCAGTTTTGTAGGTAAATATACCATACATGGAGCATATGAGGATCAAAACCTGCGATCTTTTCTATCAAAAAAATGTATTTCGATATGTTTCGATATGAACATGTGGCTTTTTTTCTCCTGGGGCTTCCAACGGCTTGCCCTAGAACTATATAGTTAACATTATTTTTCGAATTACAAAAAAATATCAAACAACGATGTTGGGATATGTTCATATCAGGGTTCCCGCCATTACTCCACAATAAAGGGGTGGTGATCACATTGTTTGGAATTGATTCAAGACTGCCCAATTGACGCGATCAAACATAAACGTCTATCAACTGTTAATTCCAAGGATTTGTGCAAGATTTTTGTTACTGCCAATGGGGCTCCAGTCAATGCTCTTGGCCCCGCTCCTCGAAATCAAATTCCAATCGCCTCTGATCCTCGATCCAGCGGAAGCTGCCCTCAAATTCCAAGGAGATGGGGCCCAAGTATACCTGGCTGCCAGAAATCGGCTTGGTTGGAGGTACCAAATCATTCCAAAACTAGACACTTGGGGTGAATTTTTCCACCAGCCCCAAACACTAACACCTTGGGATTTTTCAATGTCATAGTCTGACTGGACATGCTTTCGGATATTGCAGCTGCACAAATGGGTCATGAAGAAAGCCAAACAAACCAAACAATCAAATTCTGATTGGTCCACGTGATAGTGATTGATGTCTTCGCCCCTATCCGGCCATCCTGGGGACGGCGATTCCAAACCGAGTTGATCCCGCCATCCTCCCTGCAGTGCCGGGAGGCTCCGTTGCGGATGAATTTCTTCTCCATATCGAAGCGCTGCACGGCAGTAATGGGGACGTAGTTAATTCGGCCCACCTCCTGAGGAGACTTTGGAGATGGCCCATGTCATTGAAATGTGTGGAAGTTCGCATCCCACGGAAACTTTTGGATGGTATATGATGGTATATAGTGCTTACCAACAGCCGGCATCTGATCTTGAATGCTATCATTAATATCCTATCTATAATTCAGGCATAGCCGAAGAATCCCAAATGGATGGATCCTGCGGATGCCAAAGATGGCAACAGGTGGAAGTGAGGAAGTGATGAATCCAATTTAATCAAGAACGCTGTAGGCTATTCAGTTGAGGTGATCTACTCTAAGATGATGCAGCGAAAATTCAATGTTCAAACCAGTGCTCACAAGGATGGCACTTGACCAATCCACAGCAGTGTACATGGATGAGTGATGCAGCTACAACTTGCACTCATTCACACATATGGGGATGGGTCAAAATTTAAGCCCTATGGGAGCACATTTTTTAGTATATGTTTAGTATTAACATGTATTAAAAATCGAATTATTGGGGTACCAATGTTGACCTACACCATCGATCCGTCTATACCCATATAACTAACAGATATGTCACCCCAGGATTGATAAAAAGGACAGAGCTTGATTAGTCTTGAGGAGAGATGCGGAGATCATTTGCTTCCACAGCACGGATTTTTGTTTGCAAACTTCTTGGGTGACAAAAAATCTATCATCCATATCTTAGACTGATCAATGACACCCAATTCTCCACTTATAAGCTTACCTTACCCCTACACACACTAGATGTATCACACACGATAAGAACTGGATCATCAGAGTGATCCCTTGGGAACAGAATCCCATTTACTGGTGCTTAATTAGTAGGGAATTTTCGGGAATGATCCATATAACCATAATAACTATCAATAATCATCCCAGCAACCCCAGCAACCCATCCAGCAACCCTACTCAATGGGAATTCCAGGATCCTAAAATGGAGGTACGTTAGTACCATATGTTTGGCCATATTTTGGGTGTATATCCCCTTACATAGCCCTTAATTACATAGGCCTTATATATGGTAGGTACCCTCTGGTAAACTAACATAGCTATGGAAAATCACAATTTTTCATGGGAAAACTCACTATAAATTGCCATTTTCAATAGTTTTTTGTATGTTTACCAGAGGCTACCTCCAATGAATCGGTTCCTGGAATGGCCATTGACCTACTAAGCACCAATACCCTCTGGTAATTTAACGTAGCTATTGAAAATTGCCATAGAAAGAGTTGATTTACCCATTAAGACTGGTGATTTTCTATAGCTATGTTAGTTCACCAGAGGGTAAACCTCCATTTTCCTATGGTTTTCCTCTGGTTTTCCCATTAAAACCTCCATTTTCCCATGGTTTTCCTATGGTTTTCCCATTAAAACCTCCATTTTCCGATGGTTTTCCTATGGTTTCCCTATGTTTTTGGTCCAGTCACATCTTCAGTTTTCTTGGTGCCAGTGGTGTAGATCAACCTCCACTCTCCCGTGAGGTACTTGGAGAATCCCGAGTCGCCGCTACGATTCCTGGGGCCCAGGAAATCCCGGGAAGGATCAGCCGATAATTATGATATGGCTATGGGTCAAAACCCTGGTACCTAGTAAACCTCAAAATAGCTGGTAAATAGTTGTTCATCCCACTAAAATTGATAGTAATAGGTTTTGACCCATTCCCATATATTAGGATGTTATCAAACACTATTGGATGAATCATAATAATATATTAATATATTATGATGGTTTAATCAACTAAAAAAAACAAATTGTTCAAACAATCAACCACTTTTGTTGGATGGTGCGCTTGTTTTGCAGTTTTCAGGCGGGCCTACATGTCTGGAAAATGCAAGAAAGTGACCTGACATTTAATAGGCAGTCAAGAAGCACACGAATGTAGCACCCCTACAGGATGGTGCCCCCCAGTTATAAGTTGGTTTATAAACCCCATGAACTATAGTTTTATCTACCATAAACCATAGTTACGGGAGTTATAAACCAACTTAGCTAACTATGGGGCACCACCTTGTAGTACATTACTGCAAAAATACTAGTCACGCGCTGCTCCTAGACTTCAATTGCTTTGAGACCACTGCACGTCAATGCATCTGGATAAATTACAGTACACAAATTCCCCAACCTGAAATGTTGGCTACTTTGGGATAATTACCCCAATCCTAACAACCATTCCAGTGACGTCGGAGTGAGCTCGTTTTATTTTATCATATTTTATCCAGATATATGTATATATATATCAGATATATCACCATTGTAATAAATCATATCCTATCTGGCCTGTGTTTAACATAGTCAAATAGTCAAGTGCTATTTGTGGAATTTTTGTACCAATTCAATAGTCAAATCCTTTTACCATCAAGAGAAACAATCCACATAGTCAAATCACTCTATCAGAATAGTAGATCGGATCTTCTGGTCCAGTCAAATCATTCCTTCGATTTGTTCAATTAGAGCAATGATAGCAAATAATGCGTTTTGGAATTCCAAG
>Ga0126342_10021075_pt1 | contig 10896 bp, 12 predicted proteins | sample Cyp1metagenome_FD_92528 | JGI IMG/M metagenome (GOLD analysis project Ga0126342, IMG submission 92528) | Coral microbial communities from Lord Howe Island, Old Settlement Bay, Australia - Cyphastrea 1 metagenome | ecosystem: Host-associated > Invertebrates > Cnidaria > Coral ... | reverse complement strand
GTGTGTGTATGTGTGTGTATGTGTGTGTATGTGTATGTATGTGTATGTATGTGTATGTATGTGTATGTATGTGTATGTATGTGTATGTATGTGTATGTATGTGTATGTATGTATGTATGTATGAATGAATGTATGTATGAATGTATGTATGTATGTGTATGTATGTGTATGTATGTGTATGTATGTGTATGCATGTATGTATGTATATATATGTGTATATGTATATATATATATATGTGTGTGTATGTACAATTATATACACAGGCTGGTGTGTATATATATATAATTATATTTGTTTTGTTTGCAAGTCTGCTTCAACATATTGGAAAGATCTTGAAGGGAGAAGTGGAGTCTAGGCTTTTGAACATCGCGGTCCTTCATAACTTTCTCAACGCTGACACGTTCAGCACCTGGACAATCACTCTTTAAAAACTGGCAGTCAGTCCATGGTCCTCGATCCAACATGTCGGACCCGTGGAACAACAGCGTTTGAGCTCGGGGCCGTTTTCAATGAAATGAATATATAATATTGAATAATAACCCCCCTGTGGTACCATTGCTCAGGCCTTTGAAAACTGCTGGCTGAAAGCGAACATTGCGAATTCGAGATGTCCTGGCGCAGAAGCTGCAACATTATGTGCTTAGCTGGCATGGCATGAATCGTTGACCACTCCACCACGAAGTGACACTTCTCCGAAGAGTGTTCAGCGCTGGCGGAACTGGAAGCAAATAGTCGGAGTATCTTGAACTTAGGCACATAGTGATGGCAGAGTGGAACATATCTAAACTATTCTAAACTCAATGACAACTCTTAGCCCCCTTCCCGTCTTGTTGTTCATGCACTGCAGCAGATTCTTCTCCAAACCTTGGAGATCAGCGAGACCTTGGTCCACCCATTCCGAGGAGTCAGAAGCCACAAAAGTGGTTGCCAAAGGCTGACAAAACTGCAAAAATGTTAGCATCACAAGCTCAGTTTTTTTCTACACCTTGGTCCTGGCTTCGCTTTGAATCTAAAATCACTTGTGAGATGAAGTGTTGATGTGCCAATCCCTCCCTTCTGCGCCCCGAGTCGCTGATGTCTAAGGGCTTCCTGGCGCTAAAAAATAAGAGACGCTCCTGAGACTGCGAAGAATTGAGGTAATAACATGTAATAACTTATAGGATCACACTTGGAACACAAACCACTGGATCACCCTTCAATGTGTTTATCTGCAAAGTGGGTGTGGTTTCTCCTAGGTGCAACTTCACATTGGATTTCAAGCAAACAAAGGGCTGAATTCAACACAAACATGGCCTAGCTGTGTCTACGTTTCGATTTTCTCCATGACGGACAAAAAAGTCGTGCTTCCAAAGCACCAAAGAAACTCCTGTCATTTGCCGCCGAGTGTCGTGATGCCATCTATCCGCAAACTCCCGAGCCGCCTCTGGAGAGATGAAATTGATAAACGCAAAGCTTGTGTTGCCTTGGAAGTCATAGCGAATTCGAGTCTGACTTGATATTATATGGTGCAAAACATCTCAGGTTGCACAGGAAATCAAGATTTGCAGCATCAAAGGCAGAGTTGCTGATTAAACTCTTCTGCACAAGTACAGTGGATGCTTGAAGCCAAACAGCATTGGAGTTGAAGCCCACATCTTAAGAAACATGGCTTGCAGGCAACATTTGCTTGGCCGAGCAGCACTTCTTCTTGATGCAAATTGGCAAGTACCTGCCAAGGGCAGGGTCTTCAGCGCAGATGGCTTGATGGAGGACCTTGGGGGATCCCAAATACAGCCAAGCAACAGAAAGTCATAGTTCCCCCCGTTTGGCCATTCCTTCAAAAGCATTTCCTGCACAGCCAGCTGTTTCTGAATCACTTCTGACGATCCTGGCCTGGCCTTAGCAGATCCATGCCCATGATTTGAGTCCTGTGTGTAGCGGACAGGAATGTTGCGCACCATCAACCTCAAGCATCGCAGCTTCACTGTCAATTTGCAACTCTGTTACGCCCCCTGGTTAATTCAGTATCTTTCTGCGGACGTCACCATGCTCAATTTGCACCTCTAAACCCGGAGAATCACCACGAGAGCAAATCAAATCCCCGCAAGTGGGGCAAGTACAGCAACTATATGGCTTCTGTGGCTTCTGTGGCTTCTGTGCACTGAGAAACGTCGTTGCACCGGAATTGCCCAATCGATCGTCAGACAGCTTTTCAGTCTTGACGCTCGCCTTGGGATCAAAAAGAAGTGCAATGAGACCCGCCTGTAAGAATGACAAGTTCTCTATGCGATACCAACATACACATCACATGTATCCAGGTATCCATCTCATCTTACGTGTCATGAGTCTTCTTCTGATCACGAAGCAAAGCTAAACCTTTCAAGGTATTCATAGCTAAAATCTCTCTATGAAACATGATCCATCTGGCACCGGCATGCTGTTGACCAGCCAATCTCTGGCAAGTTGCACGGGGTCCTGAATGCTGCGCACCTGCACTGGCTGTATTGGCTGTTTGTCGGTACCCGTTATATGGTTAGTTTGATTTGATCTTTAATGGGAAAATGTTTTTCATGAATGTAATCAACATCTTTACGATTAATATCATGTTGTAAAATGTTGTAAATATGAATTAATAAACCGTGACATTTTGGGGTTCCAAATTATGAAACACTGAAATCTCACCAGACAGAAAAAACAGCACCCCTGACTGCCTGTCTTAGGAGTCACCTGCTTGTTTCTTGAATAAGGCCTGCCGGGATAGGCCAAAGCCGAAAACATCTGGGTGCGTCTGAAATAAGTGATTATTATAATCATTACTCTTGTCCGTATATATACTTAATCAATATCATTATCATCGTCATTATCATTTCAACATAACTATCATATATACATGTATATATGTGTGTGTCATTATTTTCATTATCATTATCATTATCATTATCATGAGATGCCATTGCAAGGGAACATGTTGATTTCCCTTGAGATTTGGGGGACCCTATTTTGAGAGAACCCCTTGGAGCTCCACAACTCCGGAAGCATCGGCCTCATGGCCTGTCCTATGTGTCCACTCCACTCCGGCATGGCTTCCTGCCACACTCTGAGCTGTCCAGGGCTGGGCAGGCTGGGCACCTTTGTTTCTTGAAGAGGCAAGGACTGCAAAAATCATAGTGTTGATATCTTTCAATCGGAGAGTTCTGCCAAATTGGTTTCATGTTCCGGTTTGAAGGAGTTGAAAGAATCGATGTGTTTTCTGGTCACCAAACCATTGGTAACATAAACCCCACCTGCCAAAAACTCCTGTGCATGGTTTGCAGCGCACTCTCGTGATTCTTTTGAAGCCTTGGTGACGTTGGGACTACATGCTGCTGCCATGATGTTTTGGTGAGTTCTACAACATTGCATATCATAGCATAGCACTGTTAGCAAATACTGCCTGGCCCTGCGGAGGCGGAAGTTTCTAAAGAGAGCAATGACTATAGAAAACCAATGGCTTATAGGAATGCCTGTGAGATGCAGAAGCAATGAAGGAGTGAAGTTGTGAGGCGCATCAGCGAGAGAGCAAGTGCTTGCTGAGATGTCAATGAAATAAAACGACATGAAATGAAATCAGTGGCATGAATGAATAAGTGAGTCATCGAATGAATCATGAGCGAAGTGATGAACCCGTGAAAGCATGAACGAATCAATGAAAGAATGTTTTAATCCATGAACCAATGAATGTGTGAACCAGTGAATGACGCAATGAAGTGAAAGACAATGAATGACGCAATGAAGTAACCAATACAGGAATGAATCCATAAATGAACGAATGAAAAGAGATGAAATGAAATGAAATAAAATCAAAATGAAATGGAAATTACATGAACATGAAATCTTAACACACCCAGTTGCGCTGCAGCTAGGAGGCAATTCGAAAGGCAGGCACGCCTATTTTGCCCATCATGGCAAAGCGAAAGTCTCGGCCAAGGATCCTTAGAACGATGGTTCGAGCCGTCATTCCAGGCAATCGACCTGGGGTGATGCAAGGTCCAATGCGCACAGAAAGCAACGGCTGAAATTTGTCACTCCAACAGTTTTCTTTGGACCTTGCTCATCCTTGAGCTTCACAGATGGTGCACGCAGCCAATCATGCATGCTTTGCCGGAAGCTGACGAAAATCTTCGTCAGTCCATCAGCGAACATCAGACAAGTTGGAACCCACCTCATTTGCTGAGGTGACACTTTCTCCTGCACTGCACGCACATTCACTAGGCTACGCTTGTCACTCAGAGAAGGATTGGGCGACACGATGGTGTCATACAAGGACTTCGCATCTGTTACATGGAGATAGCAGAGAATCTCCTGACTCCTGGAGTACCTTCAAACCATGGATCGTAGTTGCAAGGACATGGTTGGACAAGGAAACCGCAGGGCACACATCAGGTCGTGCCTGTGAAGCCAACCACTGGAGACATCCAGAGAGGGACCTGTAGTCCTTCTTCTCTGCCTCAGTGAGCAACGGTTCTTGTTGCAAACGACCTTTGGCAATCGTGAGGGGCTCTACTGTCTCCAGGAATTTGCTCATGGAGATCTTCAGGATGACTCGGTTGGAGGCATTCTTGGTGAAGGTGAGCTCCTTACCTTTGAAGGTCTTGGGTTGGTCAAGTTCAAAGTACGCCAATTCTCCCCAAGCGAAGGCGTTGTGCACCTCGTCAATCTTATAGTCTTGGCGGTGGATCCCAATGAAGTCATCCACATAGATCATGACCATTGAGATGATTTGCCCAGCCTTGTTATACTTGAGAAAAAGCATGCATTCCCAAGCATGTCTCACATAGCCAAGTTTCAAGAGAATTTTGACCACATGCTGCGTCCACAAACATGGTGCGTTCGGCAACCCATAAATGTTCCCCATCAATTCGTATAGTGGGGCATTCCAGCAGTTTGTTTTGCTAATCAACCCATCAGAAGGAGGATACATGTATAAGGCCATCGGCCTGCTGGCGTCCTCTTGTGTCCCCTGAAGGAATGCTGTGCTAGCGTCTCCCTGCCAGCAAAGCCATAGGTGGTCTGTGTCAGCCAGCTCTTGGTTCCATCCGGCAACTGCAGAACTCAGAAGGACATATTCTGTTGTTCGCCCTGGTGTTGGGCTGGTCCTTGTAGGTCCGGATCTTTGTTGCCTAAAGCCACCACGCAGCATTTTGCACGCAGCTCCCCTTGTCCTCGGTGCTTGTCCCGATATGCTGCCCGCGATTTCAGGAATCCTCTTGGATAGAGTTGGATCATTAATGATCTGCTGGGCTTGTTGATGGTTGGGTGGAATGATGCTCTTCCATTCCATCCAAGAGTTTGCTTCCCTCTCTATGGAGGCAAGGTACTTCTACCTTTGAAGGCGGCAATTTGAGAATCTCTCTCCATGGGATTTCCCTGTCAAGTTGCTTGGCTTCCTGACGGGCGCGTCGTTGATGTGCCCGTATGGATTTTGGCTTGTCAATCGTTGCAGCTGATTCTGGGACTGAATCAGATTCCAGGCTGGTGTCTGGTTCTGTTGGATCCTTGTTGATGTCAGCGACATCCTGTTGTCGTTGAAAATCTGTGGTATAGGCAACAAAATGTCTCCTGTGTGGTGGACCATAGCCTAAAGCTGGGGATCCATCAGATCCTGCTGGCCGTAGGTGGATTCCGTCTTCTGTCAAGACGAGGGTAGAACTCATGGCTTCGTACGGCCTTTTAGCTGGCAACTGTGGCAGTTGTTCTTGTTCCATTGCCGTAGATTGCATTGGTGCTGAAGGTGTGGCTGGGTCGGGCAATGGTGTTTCTGCTACTGTTGCTGCTTCAGTTGTGGGCCGTGGCTCAATGTTTTGAGCTCGCTCGCCGGGCTCGGCAAAGGTAACATGTTGTTCCTGTTGCTCGCTTGTGTCCACAGTCTGTTCCTGTGGTAAAAGTGCTTATTGCTGGTGTTCAGCATGCTGTGAAACTTGCGCAAGTCGAGTTGTTGATCTTGGCGCTGTGTTGGATCTTCTTGCTGAGGTTGGTCGCCTGTGCCTGTGGTCAATGCTGGTGGTGGCAATTGTTCACTGGCTGGCTGGTCCGGTAAGGGTCTGGATTGGCTGCCGCTTGGTAGTTGTGGGTCCGGCATTGCACCGTCTTTAGGTTTCGGGCGTCCCTTCTAGGGGTGCGTGGTGTCCTAGGTGAGGTCCTTGGCAGTGGTCCATAGGACTCGCACATGTTAATATTATGTTGTTCTTGATGTAAGGTTTGTTGGAATGTTGGGCTTTCCATATGTGTGTTGATTGTTGTCTCTGTATGTTGCTGTTGTGGTGGTACTGGTAGTGGTTGTAAGGTGGGTGTACCAGGTGCTGCTGCAAGTTGTTTGGCTGGTGTCGGTGGTATCGGTATTGCCGGTATTGCCATCATTGCTGGTCGAGGTTCAAGTGAGGCTTGTATGTCGTCTTCCGTGGCATGGGCCGGTGGTTCGGGCCAATTTCATCCTTGGTCAAATGCTCCTCGAAGTCCACTTGAGCCTCCTTGAGGGCCTTAATGTCTTCCTCAGAAGGGCTCCATGACTCGAAGCCTGTGGCTGCTCGAAGCTGTTCCACGGAGACCAAGGTTGTCCCATTGCCACCCCGCACCCAAGCAAGTCGTTGTGGTGCTGATGGATCCCATGAAAGGACCCTGGAATAGTCCAAGATCCCCGCTTCTTCACACCCTTTCTCTGCCATCTCCAGTAGGCGCATGGTTGTCCTGGCTGAAAATTAGGATAGCGGGTGATATTGGTCTTGCGCAGCAAGGCTCGTCGAAGCTGTTGGGAAACATTGAGTTCCAGCAAATGGCGTTGTGCCTCAGATCTCGCAAGCTCCACCTGGGCTAGGAGATTGTTAGGCTCGTTGAGAGTGCTAGGATTGGTAGTGATCGAAGTATCATCGGTGATAACTCCACCTGGAAGCCGCGGCACTCTGCCAAAACCGGCCTGGAAGGCTCTTCTTCCTCTGGTGAAGGTTGAGCTGTTTAAGGCATGTAGTGCTGGGGTCAAAAGAAACTCCACATCCTCGGATGCTTTGGCTGCCCATTGATGAGCTTTTCCATGACGATCCGGAGGATCGCGCTGCGGCGCTCAACTGCGCCGATCATCCAATGACTCTCGGCAAGGCAAAATCGACAATGATACCCAGCGATTCCACTTGTTGTTGGCAAGCTCCACGAAAACTGGGATCAGATCTAAGCATCATGCGGTATGGCAAGCCATACGGCACGGTTTCAACCAGAGGTTCAGCACCTTGCTGAAAACGTTGCTGGAATCTTTTCAAGGGCAGGTAATTGCTTGGTGACAGCCCGTGGTGCGATCCAAAAGTCCAAGGATGGCCACGTTCTCCCCCATCAGAGTTCTGACATAGACGAAGTCGCCTTGAACTTCATCAGCAAATTGCCCAACTGTCATCTTAGCAAGTGCAGCTAGTCGTGGATGCTGTGGTGGTCTCAGGCGCTCACAAGTCGCGCATCTCAGGTGCTGGATGCACATGTTGACTGCTGAAGGCGCGCCACCATAGTACACAATCATTCTGGAAAGCTCTTGGGCAGTAGGATGGCCAAGATTTAGGTGAAGACGTGCCACCAATCTTCGCACATCTGCGGGAACTTGATGGTGTTCTGCAAGGCCAGGAAGCGTGATGTCGGTTGGCAAATCGCGCAGTGGCAAAAGTGGATTGTCGACCTCGGTCTTGGGCTCATCCACATTACGCATTGTGCCATACATGATCACCGCGTGCTGCACAAGCTTGTCAAAACGCTGCTTGGGGAACTGGAGGTCAGGCAAGTGGTCGACCTCAAGGGCCCGGGTACCATCACTGTTCTGCAAAACGTTGACACGGTGAGTCATGTCGAACAGCAGTCTTCTGGTTGTGGGCGCGTGAGCGATGTGAATGCGGGTAGCATCCATTCTGGACAAATCACACATCTGCCTGCCCAAAGCCGAGCTGGCTTCCACAAGATAAGGCTTCTTGCTGCCCCGTTCAAAGCTCCTGGTGATCTGGTTGAAAATCTGGTCCCAGGTGCTCAAATCGCAGACCGGCTCTGCCACCGCAACGACTTGGTTGAAGTTGAAGCCGTGCGGCTAAATTGCTGAACTTGCTGTCGAAGGTATTGGAGGATAGCATGAACCAAGGCATCTGCATACTCCTGGCTTTTCTTCATGAGGTTCCCTTCGATCTTCTGGCACCATTGTTTCTGGTCTGGAGTGAGCCGCTTATAGATCACGCCCTCAAGCCCAGGCATGTTACCAATGAAGCGCATAGGTTTGGCTATCATCTGGCAATCAACTTCAGCGCCCCACGCGCCGGTGTCCAAAACGATAGACCAGACCCCAGGAAGGCTTTCAATGAAAAAAGTAGCGACCGCTTCGAAATTGAAACAAGGCTACCTCACAGGCAAAAATCACCAGCGACATTTCGCCTTCTCGAAGGGTTGCAAGGAACTCCGAGGCCTGGCTGTAGTTGAGGTTCTCGTTGAAGATCGACCAACAGTCGATACCCAAAATGGCCAGCCAAGGCTTGAACGTCTTCAAAATTTTTGTTCTTGTTTGAAGTCCTGCCCATGTTGCAAATCCATGGGAGCAAGAGCATTCAGGTGTGACGTTTGGCAAGCAGGGTGAACCTGGAACTTCCACTGAAGAGCTCAAAGACATCCATGTATGGTGGTGGTCTCTCAGCTACTGAAGGCATGTCGCTGTAGATCTTGGATTCAGTCTCATAGGCCAATAAGGCCCGCTTGATGTTGCCCTTCAGTCTTTTTACGACCCCCATTGGAAATCTTCCTCGTCGCTGATCTCCACCAACTGGGCTGCCGTCTAGCTGCCTTGGAGAACCCCGCCCAGGTCTTCTTGATGCTCTTCCATGTAGTGGTCGTCGAAATTTTGAATCCTGTCCTGCTCCATCATGGCCATCTCCTCTGGCGTGCTGCTCTGCGCCACCTCTCGGCGCACAGTTTCCAGGATGGCTGTCATCAGTTCCTCTCTCGTAAAGGTCGAGGAAGTCGTAGAAGAGGCTCTTGCTCGTGCTTTGGGTTTGGCTTTGGCGGCCGACCCCAGCCTCGATAAATTGTGAGAGGAACTCCGCACTGGGCTCATGGTTGGGAGATGCACTGTGTTCTCGGAGCATGGCAACGGCAATGGTGAGGAGGGCGATGAGTCCATGCACACCCATACCTCGGTGTTGGGATTCCATCTGAACCGTTGCTCGCACCTTGCAAATCGGCCGTGAGGGTTCCCATACCTTCTTACTTGCTGGTGCTGGCATTGCCGTGGATCCACAGGTTCTTGATGCTCTGGCAGAAGTGACTGAAGAAGCCAATCTCTGCTGCGGAATCCCACCCACACTCCGATCACCATGTGGGTGACGTAGGTCTTGCCGAAGGTCAGGAGGGCGGCCACGAGGCTGCGCCAGTTGACCAACCATTGCGGTGGCGGAAGTCGCATGTGAGCCACAGGCTCGTGAGGTTGTAGACACCGGCTCAGCCTCTTGAGAAGTTGAAGCTGTGGTGATATGTGGTGTCTCAGGCACTGACATGTTGAAAACTGACATCATCTCAGGATCTGCGTGCTTCCAGTCTGTGGATTTTTGAAACTTGACTCCAACATGTACTGGAAAATCTACCAAACTGACTGTGAAGTGCCAACCATGCCGATACAATGGCACTGAAACATTTAACTTCGAAAAGAAAAGTTTGCACTTTCGCATATCGATGACTGCGCCAAGTTTCTCCAAAAGTTTGTTGGAACCCGAAAGTGGAATGTTGGCAGGAAGAACTGCTGTCGCGACAATCAGAGGTTTCTTGCCTATCCCAACTGGAATGTAGGAGCGAAAATCCGCTTGAGTGGGCTCCCCTTTTCCAAACTGAAAGAGATCACTGGTTTCTATATGCTTGCACCTGAGTTTGAAGTTCTCCACAAGATAGCTGGAATTGGCTTGATACCACTGCCTGCCACAACAAGTTCTCTGACAAGCTGAGTCCAAAATCATCTTGCCGATGAAATCCACTGAAGAAAACGCTTGTACTTCATGAACGTGAAAACTGAGTGAGTTGACCATCTTGCAAACAAAAGCATTGCCAAAGTCCTCTGTGTCATGGATCTCAATATGCCCACGGTCATGGCGAACCACTGGAAACACTTGCTGCGGCTTTTGACTTGATGCCGAAGAGCTATTTGGCTTCGAAGGAGGCCCACGCTCATTGCCTTTGGCATGGCTTTCCTGCTTCCCCTTCACTGGACAAACATCATCATCTTGCCAATGGCCGCGCTCCCCGCAGGCCGAGCAATGAGAACTCTGCTTGCGCTTTGCGATGGCAGAAGCAGTGGCAGAAGAGGAAGTGCCTGGCTTCTTCATGGTTCTTCCCTAGGATCATGCGTCATCACTTCTGACTCGGGAAATCGGTAGCATGACCACTACGACTGTCACCTCCAAATTGTCGTCGGCGTCGCAGTCTGTGACCAGCTGGAGACTTGGAGGCTGAGAAATTCAGTGGAAACTATTGTTCAGGCTGGCCATGTGGTAAGTACATCCAAGTTCCAGAGTGTGGAACAGTTCTCTGTGGCACACTGGGGTCATAGAATTCCATGGCGCTACAAACAATGCACTGCCATCCTCCCATCACAGCTATGCAGCCAGCGGAATCACAAGTCACACAGCGCCATTCGGGGCCATCAAAGTCGACATCCTCTCCATCCCAGCGGTCATGCCGGAATGGGGCATCACCATTGGGCTCATCAGCAAAGGCACGTGGATCTGCGTCTGGCAAACCGCTGCCGGAGCTCTCAGCTCTCAGGGAAGGCGCCCGTGGTTGCGCCACAAACTCATCGAGGTTCTGCATCGGGTCACTAGGCGCACAAAAAGCTCCGGTGCCAACTTAACACACCCAGTTGCGCTGCAGCTAGGAGGCAATTC
>Ga0126342_10021074_pt1 | contig 10897 bp, 9 predicted proteins | sample Cyp1metagenome_FD_92528 | JGI IMG/M metagenome (GOLD analysis project Ga0126342, IMG submission 92528) | Coral microbial communities from Lord Howe Island, Old Settlement Bay, Australia - Cyphastrea 1 metagenome | ecosystem: Host-associated > Invertebrates > Cnidaria > Coral ... | reverse complement strand
TATAATATATATAATATATATAATATATATAATATATATAATATATATATATATATTATATATAATATATGGAAATATAATTTAGTTATAAAGACTTGGGGGTTTCCTAAGTCATGGGGTACCCCAAATCATACAAGTCACGAGAGAATTTTACTATTGAAACAACCAGGTGACTTGGGGATCCAGCGTTAAAATCCCATTGCGAACTGGGAAAACGAGTCCCCGCCTGCGAGTCCGCGCCAGCGACCGAGACCTTGGTTTTTTACTGGGAAAATCACATCAAGTCATAACAATTTAAGGCTTGCAATTTCTAGAAAGTTATAGCCCCCAAAAAGACGGACAAATTGCAACAAAAAGAAGCTTTTCTGCATCACTTTTGGGGATTTTTTTTGAAATTCACAGATGACTTTTTGTCGGAAAAGGTGTCCATTGCAATGATGTTGCCAGAAGTTTTAGTGCGAAGACATCTTACTGCAATTCCTTCGTCACTTCCAATGTTCAGATATGTTCAACATTGTTCAACTGGGTCAAAGAAACATGCTTTAGCAACGCTATGGTAAGCAACTAAACATATATATCTAAATTTGATTTAGCTAAAAGCTTCTGCTGGCCACCCCTCTAAGAAGGGGTTGGAAGATGCCGCTCCAACTAAAGAGACGCATTTAGGTGAATTTGCAAGACCTCTCAAGTCTGAAAAGCCATCAAAATGGGTTTCAATATCCATTCTTGTCGGATACTATATGAATCTATAAGATTCGTTTAGTTGCTTCTGTTGCTTCTGCATGCTTCTGCATTACGTAAGGTCTGAATTGCTCAACCAATACGACGCCGGAAATCAGTTGAGTCCAGCTTTATTTGTCCACACTCCTCTGCTTTTTTTGGTGCGAACAATACTGGTTGGCGGTTTGAACCCCTCTGAAAAATATGCTCGTCAGTTGGCATCATTATTCCCAATATATGGCAAAATTAAAAAATGTTCCAAACCACCAACCAGAATCTGATGGGTTGCAATAGAGACACTGAGACACGAAACAAAGTTGGAAATGAAACAATTCATCCAATTCATCACCGTAAACCCAATGGGTTCATAGTTCAATTGGAATTCCAGGATCCTAAGATGGAGGTACTGTACCATTTTCCAGGCCATATTTTGGGGGTATATCCCCTTACATAGTCCTGAAAAATAAGCCTTATATATGGTAGGTACCTCCAATCACTCGGTTCCTGAAATGGCCAGTGATTATATACCAATGATGAACCATTATCAAACATTATGAACCACTATTAACCATGATTAACCACTATTAGGTTCCTGAAATGGCCATTGAATAGTGAAGTAAAGCAACCGAGCCAAGTTGATCCATGTCGAGAGACTCATCAAGGTGCTACGTCGAAGGAGCAACAGCATAACCTGTCTTGATGCTCGTGGATGCAGATAAATGTGGAGAACATGAGATTTTTTTTTATGATTTTTTTTAAACATGTTTTACGGTCAAACAAAAACGGAGACCCAAAAATACTTCCAGAAAAAATGGTTGTTCCTTGGAACTGAGCCATCCATTTTAATCACTTTGGACAGTTCATTTCAGAACTGGGACCGAACTGGGCCGAGCTGCTGTACCGACTTGACGACATATCTTGCTTGTTGATTTAAGGGAAATCAGGCAGTATTCACAATAAACATCCAAACATATTGAAAATCACGGCTCCTTTAATTTCCCAGTTGTACCGGTACAAAGGAACCAAACACCCACCATGGTCACCATGGCCCTTCGAGTCTGGAGCCTGTATCCCATTTGGAACATAAAAAGTGAAACTATCTAGGGGAATGACACCTACTGGTTGGTGGTTTCAAACCCTCTGAAAAATATGCTCGTCAGTTGGGATGATGACATTCCCAAAATGTGGAAAAAATAAATTCATGTTCCAGTCACCACCAACCAGCCCAATTAAGAACCATCTTAGAAGCATTTTTTTTTTTGAATACCCTCTGGTGAACTAACATAGCAATGGAAAATCACCATTTTTCATGGGAAAATCCACTATTTCTATGACCATCTTCCATTGCTATGTTAGTTCACCAGAGGGTAATGGATTTATTGACCTCACTAACTGGCTTCCTAGCCGTCCCGAGATGACATGCAGCCCCCAAGTCCAAACGGTTTATTTTTCCGTCGATTCATGGGGATTCTATGATGATTCATGGGGAATCATCATAGTGATAGGGATTTTAAGTGATGATAAAAATAGGGATCTAGATACATATGATACATCTACAGTATAAATAAATGAATATAAATAAATAAACAAATATATATATTATAATATAATATATATACTTATATAAATACTTATTCGCTCATTTGGATGCTCTAGGTAAAAATGCGAAAGATATCAGACTGTCACAGACTGTCAACATCGATCCTTGCTCTAGGTGTTTCTGCCTCTGGCAAATCCTTTCGGCAATCATCACCAATAGTGGTATGGCAGGGAAAATTATCATTTTTCTCTCTATGAATGGGCCATTCTCCATAGCGATGTTAAATCATCTTAAGTAACCAATAGATTCAATAGATCATTTTCATGGATACTGCGGATAGACAAGCCATCCTGCACCAGTTAAGAAAACTAGTGGCAACCATGAAACGCTGTCAAATAAATGGACATAATGAGATTATAAGGGTATATGACCCATCTATTAACTGGTGCAGGATTTCCCAACCATCCACACAGTAGCAATGGAACATCTCCCATCAACAGATCATGTTCCCATTTACAGGGGGTTTTCCGTTGCTATGTTTGATTACCAGAGGGTAATTGGATACCATTGATTAAAAAAAACAACGCAGATCTATTTTATGCATCTCACAACAGTTGTAAAATCCAAGTGCTTGCTTCTAGACAAGTATATACTATTTATCGTTCTTTCCTACAGTTGTCTTCCACCTTTTTTGGTGAAAGCTAGTCCCACTTTTTTTTTCATTGGTTGCTTCCCCGTCCAAACCCTTCCCTTCCCTGCAGTCCAGTTCGCTAAGAAGAGGAGAAACACTGCTCCGCCAGTCCAGCGGAAATTACCAAAGAGCGCCTGCAGTGCGGCTGAGGAAATACCCAACCTATCTTCCAGTTGCTACCCAAAATGCCGAAAGGTAGGACACCTTGAAAATAGTTTGAAAATATTGGAACATAGATGAAAATAGCATCTATCATCTATACCATCCTGGAAACACTTTTCGGCATCTTTTTGGGGTTTCCTATACAGGATCATTGAATGGAAGTAGTACATCCAACACTGCGGATGCCAGCGCTCCTACGGGTCGAAAACTAGGTTTTTATATACCCATGAAACCGCTTGTATATAGGAACCGTTTGGTTAAGTTATACAGGGATATATAGGTTTTGTTAGAGTTCCTAAACAGGGTTGAAATCGTTTGTATAACTTATCCGGCTTATCCCGTTTCTTTATTTTTTTTGGCCATAAATTCCTACCGGAATGAATTCTCCAGACGCCACGGGAATTGGTGGGGAACTACCTGATTAGCCTCTGGTGTTGTCCCAGATAGCTGGAAAATCCACCATTTATACAGGATGGGGCCCCCAAGATAGCGTTCAGTTGCCTTATAAGTGGCTGAATTCTATGGTTTATGGTAGATATAACTATAGTATTCATGGGGGTTATAATGGTTTATAAACCAACTTATAACTGCGGGGCCCCATCCTGTAGGTCATTTTCCCATTAAAACCCTTTTAAACCCTCATTTGAGAAAGGATTTTCCAGCTTACCATGCTGCCGACCAGGGGGGATGAAGCCAAAAAGGCCGAAGTGGTCAGCATGGTCAAGTGCATCTTCCCTCTGTACCTCTTTTGCCAATTTAGGCTTTGGAAAACCCACCATCTTTAAGGGGGATTTAAATCATCTATACAGGCCATTTTGCATAGCTATGCAAATTACCATGGGTAAAACATGTGCAAAAAGGTCCGATCACCTCGAGCTGTGTCACAGGTGTGGGTCGTAAGGGAAGGCCCCTACGAAGACCACAAAACGAAGTTTCGCTCAGTCAAACTCCAAGTCAACTACAGTAGCAAGAGGCCATAGGAGTATTCCGACTACCATCCCAAAGTGTAGGGTTTGCACATGGCATAAAAGCCGTTTGAGGAAAGTCAGGGCTCTGAGCAACTTGAACAAGACATGCGGAGTTGCCTACCAATTTCTCGTTGATTTTAACCGATCCCACCCCATCATTTCCAGGTAGGTAGGAAAATCAACATATTCGAAACCAGCCAGTCCCATTTATACCACGTGGGTTTCTTAAAATGGGGGATCCCCAAGTCACCATAGGTTTCAAATGCTTCATCTAGTCATTAAGTATTGAAACCAAGTCATAAAATGGGAATCCCCAAGACCCATTTATACTAAATATTACTAACTGGTCATCCATGACTGATGATTTGGGGCACCCAAAAATAACTAAAATGACATCCTGTTGGAAGCATCCCGCTTGGGGATGCACTTCCAGTTATAAGTGGATATAATATAATATATAAATGTATACATAGTATATATATATATATCTATCTATATATATATATATAACAGCTGTATGTATTCAAAAAAACATATCATATAATTATATCATGTCATATCCCAACTCAGGTTCATACCCTGGTTGTACCTATGAAAATCACACACCGAAAATCACCTGAGTCCACCCAGCAGCCGATACTTGATCAATTGCCACTTGGATCCATTTTGCCAAGGGACAATTTGCAGCAGAAGAACGAAAACCACCAGGTCGTAACGTTGGGAGCAGCAACTGACCGACATTCCAGCCTCGCAGGTCCAGCGGGTGTTTTCGGATCGTCCTGTGAAGTGAAGTTCTAGGCCATGTGGATCATCGTAGCTCTATAGAAAGTCCTTTTTTAGGATCTTCATATCTACCCTCTAGAGTAAACGTTTACATAACGAACTGGAAAAATCCACCATTTTATCAATGGCTAAATCCACTAAATCCACTATTTCGACCGGGCCATTCTCTATGTCGCTTAAACTGTAACAGTCATTACCAGGCCAGGTACGGCACGGCAACGGCAACGGCACGGTGTGAGAAATGAATCGCAATGACACCCCCAGTAATCGGCCATGAGGACTCCATGGCCATGGGAAGCCACATAAATCGCCACTGTTTCAAGCTATAGTTTCTGGATTACATATATATATATATATATATAGTAATGGATCATATAACCTTACTATATGGAATACCCTTACTATGTATCAGAATATATGGAACATACTGAAAAACAAATTCCCTTTCTGCAAAATGTAGTACCCTTTCCAGGATAATCAGCCGGATACACCAAAAAATCCGCCCTCCGAAATGAACCTTTGCCCAGTCGCATTCTTGTCCGCCCAAGATTGGACATCATTCAGAAAACCATGAAGGGCTTGCTGTGAAGCCCCTGAAAGATCACCTGGAGGAACATCCCAACATATCCCATGGGATACCGATCATATCCCTCGATGGATTGGTAAAACGGAAAATCTTCACCGGAGTTCCCATGGGTTTTTGACCATCAAATTTTTGGGGTTTTCTATGGTAAATTTTCCCATCATCCAATTCTATGAATCCCACATAATCATTGTTGCATAAAAATATGGACCCACTACAGGTACGGAGTTCCCAATTTTTAGTCGATGCATCTTCGTTTTCCAGCACCCCGACCTGTCTGGGAATCACTTCGTCCGCACCTGACGCTGGGAAGAGGAGAACAAACCTTAAACTATCTTAAACGGGTTGTACAATAAACCATCCAAGATTAAGGGTTTATGATTGGGTTTACTGCCCTACATCACATTTCACATTACACATTACTTTCTACTTTGAGGTGTCACATTGGGCGCAAATTCTTTTTCTGTGCTGGTGAGTCGCAGTCTCGAGTTTTTTTCGGAAATAGAGGGACACAGAAAAACAACAGAACCGTTTGGAATCATCCCAGAAACTATATGGCAGTGTGTCAAAACCTTGTACCCCTTCTGTTCACATCAAAATAGCTGGTAAATGGATGTTCATCCCCCTAAAAATGGTATTAATAGGTATTGATCCATACCCATATACACACTGTTCTGGATGTCATTCTGTTCTGAAGAATTCTCAAAGTTCACCCAAACACACCGTTTTTTTGACAAAAATCTTTGCGAGGTGGTGCCCCCCACTTAGGTTTGTTGGTTTATAACCATAGTAAGTATGTCAATATATCTACCATAAAGCATAGTTATTGGAATCATAAACCAACTTAGCGATGAATCGCTCACTGGGGCACCACCTTTTTTGTTAATCCCATAAAAAAAAAGCACCATTAATTATTAACCATTACTAACCATTGTTAACCCATATCAATGGCCATTAACCATTGTTAACCATTGGAATTTCCCCCCATCGCGCTCTTTTACCAAAGAGCCCGAGCCACGGGGCCTTCCACAGCATTTCGCCAAGATCTGAAGACCTGGTGAAATCCCCATCGCCCGAAGACCCTTCAAAGAGACCCAAGAATGAATGGATCTACCCTCTGGTTATTCAACATAGCCATGGTTAAGCCATGGCCCATAGAAATAGATGGTTTACCGAACTATTCATAGCATGGTGATTTTCTATAGCTATGTTAAATAACTAGAGGGTAATTCCAAACCAGGAGGTTTGGTAAGAGGGAATTGAATTTGAGATATTTGAGAATGGAGTATAAATTAGATCACAATTCTTCCGTATGTCACTTTGATTGGAAAAGTAGACACCACGAAAACAAAACGCAGAAGGTACCTGTTCCATCGAAAGAAAAGAAGGACTACTAAGTAGGACTCAGTCCGGCAGAGGTTCCAGGCTGAAAAACCACATGCCTGACTGGTTTGCTAAGCATGGCTGCTTCTTTTCCTCATATTATTTTCTCGGCCATGACGTCAATAGGTTGGAAGTTTCCTAAAATGGAGGTACCCCCAAATCATCCTAAATTAGACCATTTTAGTATTGAAACCCATGGTGACTTGGGGATCCACCATTAAAAACAACTCCCAAATAGGCAAAAGGAATGTCGTAGCTTGGCTCGCCCTGGAACAAGCGAACCCCTGGCCAGTGGGACTGTATGATACGGATGATCGTGGATATCTGTCAATGAAAGCACTTTAAGATCATGAATATATAATAATGATTTATTTCTGTGTCACTAGCTAAATTCAGAAGTAGAACATCAAACTGCAACATGCCCAAATTATTGGTAAAACGGAACTGGTCCCAAATTTCTCTCTACTTCTGCACGAAGAAACCCTCCAAAACTATACTAGTGTCCCTACCAAGACCCGTTGTTGGCAATGGACAAATCGTGGAATCTTCCCACGTTTTATGACCGGATGCGGCTAGGACTCCTGGATTACAAGCAGCCCGGCTACCCCGCGTGTATCATTTACCACTTAAGTGGTTGTGAACTCTGTTGCCATCTGTCAAAAAATCAGTGGTATCCTATAAAAATCTGGCTGCGCGATGAGAGCCTGCCTCTGGCCAGGGTGGAATGCCAAAATGCAATCCCCAAGAGTAGTGCAGCGATCAACCAGAACGGGTTCTCTGAAATCACGTCTCCTCAATGGTCCCCGGATGGCGAAAAAGAATGGTTTAGATACCATCTGGTTATGACTAACATAGCCATGGAAAATCCCAACCATAAATGGAGGTTTGAACGGGAAAATCATCTATTTCTATGGGCCATCTATACCATGGCTATGTTAAATAACAAGAGGGTACCTACAAAAAAAACATCTCACTGTGTTGAAACATTGGTTTGTTTTTTGTGCAACACCAATGGTCCTACCTGGGATGATCGTGATACAGAAGTTCCCATCTCATCTCACCGGCGACCATCAAATAGCCCTGTATTTTGACCTGTTTTTTCACAGTCCCATGCGACAGTCAGAGTCTTCTGAAAGCACTACATTGAATCACGTGCTTCGGACAGTCGAAGTAGCTCCGAAGGACTCCTTGTTTCATGATGTTTAATGGGAAATATCAACGGAATATTCGGAACCCTAATGGCTCCGCACCGCTGATTCTAACCACTGGATAGCCGGGAATAGCTGGCAGATGTGAACATCCGTGTGATGCATAGAAAATCATGAGTAAATGTTCAAACATTTTCATGGCATTGCAACCTCAGATACTAAGTCATCAATGTGGATGAACAAATAACAAACAAGGTTTCAACTGGGCTTGTCAAACGATGTGGTCTATCACACATCCCCAATTCATAACAATGAAATCATCACAGTCATCACATTGAACAATCCATGAAATGGAAATTCCCACTATGTTATCGATCCAAACAAGGCCAAAACAAATAACCAGTTTACGTACCCTACAGTCAACTCACATAGCTATGGAAACCATGGCCCATTTAGTTCGATGATCGACCTGACCTACTACACATGGTAATTTTCCATGGCAAATCGTTTAATTACGAGATGGGAATTGTTTCACCTGGGGCCAAACCCTTAGCCAAGTTCCGATATCTGGATAACTCACTTCCCAAATTTCCAGAATTTGGGTGTTAACCACTGGTTTCCTCAACACACCAAGAGCAATCAACTGGATGATTGTGGAGTTTCCATTTTTTTTTTGAAATCCCGGGTTTGACTACATCGAACGCCCAAGTTTATCGATGCCCCGAGCGTCTTTGAAGCGCCAGGACCAACAAAGCTATGAAGACCAGGGATTTCAGTACGGCCACCCAACCCAAATGTAGGACCTCTCTGGCTTTTCTGGCTGTCAAACATGGGAAGATGCCGCCCCCCCAAAAATGGATTCACATGGTTTAACTGGTTTCCACAATTTGACTGTTTTGTTGATCAGATTTGTTTAACCAATGCTGAAACTAGATATCAATCCGTGGATCACATAGTTGTTTGCCCCTAAAATTGGATTATCCAAATAGATGGTAAGTCAGAGATGGGAAACACGCATGAAACAATCGTTAGAGCCGTACGCCGTGGGTCACCCCTATTAGATCGTGACCCAACTGGTTGTTGTGATGAGAATCCCACGTGTTCGACTGGACCCATCATTGCCTCTGTTTTGATGCCACCCACCCAACAAACCAACCACTTGTAATATCTGTTCAAACAACCATGTTTGGTGATAAATTTCCTAGCTTGAATCACACACTTCTGGAGAAACTGGTGAACGAACCACCCAAAATTGTGTCTAGTGTCTAGTGACGATTTGAATACTTAAGCACATCTACATGTTTGTTGGAAAAATCATCATTTTTCATGCGGAAATCCACATGATTCCTCATTGTTTGCTGTAAAGGAAGCAATTTTGCTGGGTAAATCATAGTTGATTTCCACCATTTGGATGGATTTGGATGGGAAAATCATGGTAAATCATGGTAAATCATGGTTGATTTCAACCGTTTTGATGGGCAAATCCACCTTTTTCATAGGGAAACTGCCGCATTTTGTTGCTGCATCAATCCACGAGTCTCCCCCCGGCAGGGCTCTCGGGCTCCACCGAACAAAGCGCACACGTGGGCTGGGGCCATGATTTCTTCCTGGACACCGGGGAAACGTTGCTGGCCCAGTAAAATCGGTGACACACATGGGAATTGACCGAAAAATATGGTGATTTTTCAGAGCTAGATGCGGAAAAACCATGAAAATTTCCATGAAACTTCAGGAAACCCAAAGAACATGATCTACTTTTATGGCGTTTTTTTTCCCACATCCATGTGAGTTTTTTCAGGTAACCATCAAGAAACCATGAAAGATAGAGGACTCGTCCAGCAAGTGCCTCATCTCAGATCCTGTGCGAACCCTCTCCACCCTCAGGGCCCAGCTCTCAGCGAAATTGATGTCATATTCTGGTTGGTGGTATACCCACCCCTCTGAAAAATATGAAAGTCAATGGGTAATTAGGATGACATCCCATATATGAAATGGACAATAGCACTTGTTTGAAACCACTAACCAGTATTTGAGTGGTTTAGAAAAAAGGCAGTGTCTTGTCAGGTGCTGTCTTTCAAACATGCATTCCCTGTCTTGCTTTTCAAATCTGGCTGGGACAAAACATCTATTGCCCCAGTTCTGTATCGCAAATAGCCGACAATCAACCAAACCAAAGAGCTTTAAGTTTACCTAGGTATGGATCAAAACTGTTATTTTTTCACCACTAACATTAAGGACTCCCCTAGAAGCCCCGGGATGGGTGATCCCAAACTCAGTGGTACAGTTCTATTAAACTGAGTGGATATATTTCACCATAGTTCAAGGGGTTGTATTCTGTTACATCCCAACTTATAAAGGTGAACCCACTAAGGTTCTACCCGTCCAAATCACATCAATTGGAGATTGTTTTACTATAAGTAATTATTCCATGATTAGCCCCTATGATCCCACAATGATTCCATAAATATCCCATAGTTATCCCATAATGTCCGGATAACTATCACAGAATTGTCCCATGGTTCTCCCCCAAATATTCCCAAAGTATCCCCTAAGTATCCCAATAGCATTATTCTTATATCATTCCTCATCATTTCCCATCAGTATCCCATCAGTATCCCAGAATGATTCCATAAAAAAACGCACCGAAAGTATCCCATGATAAATCCCCTTGCAGTGATTGCCCGACATACTAGTTACTAGTTATTTTAGTACTTGTACATAACGTCTTATAGGCCCATAAAAATGGAATGTATAATCCCATATATATATACCCTCTGGTAATTTGACATAGCTATAGAACATTGCCCAGTCGAAATAGTGGATTTACCCCTTGATAGCATGGTGGATCTGGTGGACCTTCCTCGTTGTGTGGCAGTTTACCAGAGGGTAATCCCATTGAAAGGCCACAACTTCGGTGAG
>Ga0126342_10021073_pt1 | contig 10897 bp, 9 predicted proteins | sample Cyp1metagenome_FD_92528 | JGI IMG/M metagenome (GOLD analysis project Ga0126342, IMG submission 92528) | Coral microbial communities from Lord Howe Island, Old Settlement Bay, Australia - Cyphastrea 1 metagenome | ecosystem: Host-associated > Invertebrates > Cnidaria > Coral ... | reverse complement strand
TACAAGGTGGTGCCCCATAGTTAGCTAAGTTGGTTTATAACTCCCATAACTATGGTTTATGGCAAATAGAACTATAGTTAATGGGGTTTATAAACCAACTTATAACTGGGGGGCACCATCCTGTAGAAAGTCTGATTTCAATGTAATCCCATGGCCGCTTAGAACCTCGGCACCCAAAACAGCAAGGCTTTTCTATCACAACATGTTGGTACTGAAAAACCTTGCTTTATGCAATAATTGGAGCTAATATCTATGTAAATATACACAGTATACATTTAAGACTTCGTAGATCAAGCCATCCAATAGCATCCTAGAATCATCTGGTCATCTGGAGTGAAACCATGCATCTTGAAGCAACAATATGGTGACATAACAACAAAAACAGGTACGGAAACTGGGTATGAAACCAGATATTTCTTGCTCTCAAGTTACCAACCTCACCCGGTAGGTTGCTACTTGGGGGTGCAGTTCCAGTGAACCAAGTGGATATATCGGATATATAACCTGTAGTTTTTTTTTTGTGATTGAACCGTAACTATAATACATATATATATGATATAATATATATATATACGTATATATATATATATGTATATATATATCCCCAAACCTATAGGGGTAACAAGAAGTCCCATGGGAATACCCGCCTCTGGCGATCGGTTCAAATCGCATTGTGGAGCGGAGGACAGTGGCGGAGGGTACCCGTGAATATCCCGTTGATATCCCCATTATATCCCATTATACCATTATACCAGCACACGCATATATATTCGAAATCATGCCCTAAAAAAACACCCCCCAAAGTAATCATAATATCATACCTATAATCACAATTTATCACGGTTAACCGATTAACCCTTATAATCACTATTGTTATCTATTGTTGATGGTTAATCGATAGTTCTACCCAAAGTAATCATCCCAGATCTGAGGAAGGGAACCCATGTAGTCGGCTTGCGAATAGACCTCGCGTCGTCTGTGTCTCACCCGAGTGCCATGCTGTGGAGATCCAATGAGTTGCTGAGAGTCAAAGGGTTTCTTTTTTTGGTATGGAATCAACGGGAATCAACTATGGTAACACCATGTAACACCCAACAACAATAAATGTTAGTAAAATCCAGTTTTGTAAAATAGTTGTGAAAATATTGAACCTGTTCTATCTATTTAAGGACGTTACGTTACTATAACTACAAGTATACGAGTTTTACACAACGGACCTGTCACAAATGTGACTAGGTTGTACATATAGAGACTCTGATGAGACTGGGGGAGTACACCCCAAAGAATTGCTGCGACAGGATTGGATTCTTGAAAAGCCAGAAAGCTGAGAAAGTCCAACGTAACTAACTCTAATAGCCCCAATACATATAGAAAAATAATGAAAAATAAAATTTCAATAAAATAGTGATCGTTTGCTTTTCTATGTTCTTTTTTGGGTTCCTATAGACCCGTTCGACTTAAGGCCACTTTTGGTGTGAATTTGCATATGTCCTCAATCTCCCGACCCCCAATACTTTGCATTCTTGGAGTACAAACACAATCAAACATACGCACAGTGATATAACCGTTGTAGATTATTATTCTAGCGTATTCGTTCTGTCCCACTATGATTGGTCCGATCATAGACATGTTTTACAATCATACAATGTGCCCATCCCCCACTTTACCCTCTGGTAAACTAACATAGCTATGGAAAATGACCCATTGATAGAACATTTACTAATTATAGATGGTGATTTTCCAGTTTGCTATGTTGAATTACCAGAGGGTAAGTTTGTTTATACACCCATCCTATAGATATCCAGTTACCCAATGTTACCCAGGCCTTGTGTGCCTATCAGCCAACCATGGGAATCAATGTCACCATGGCACATGGATCCATGGCTGGCAATGTGGATAACCATTGCTCCGAACAAATCACTGTATAATATGTATAATAATATGATCTCCGGAATATATCCAATTATATCTCTATTATGCTTGGTGAATGTGGGCTTACGTATAAAGATGTATAAAGCCCAATATTCCTTTGTTAATCCCATTCAATTGCCGCTGTTCGATCGTGAAATCCATTACCAGTAGATACTTAGAGGATCATCCCACTGAGTAAGTGCTCAATAAGTTAGTAAGTCCTCTAAGTGTAGTTATCACATCTATACCTGCGTCAACTAATCCCCAGTGAACTAATCACCCCTTATAGCTATCATAAATCAGCTATACGAATGCATCATCTCCACATTTTGCTTGGTGAAATCAGCATGTTCCTAACTGGTTGGTGGTGCAATGTGCCCATCTTGAAAAATGATGGAGTTCGTCAATGGGAAGTATTAATTATCCCATATATGAAATGGAAAATAACATTCATGTTTGAAACCACCAAGCAGCTATGGTTTTATGGCTTTCATCACCATCGTCCGGGTGTGTTTTTGCACCTTACGACGTCACGGTTTTCGACCGCTTCCGGAGCGTTCCAAAGCGCCGAGGGGCCATGTTTTCGAGCAGCACGGGAATCAGCTCCTTAAGCATAGACCAGACCTCGGCTTCAGCTGGAATGACCATTAGACATGAGGATTTCCAATCAGAATTTATAGGTATTTAATGGTATTTGAAAGGTATCACCATAGGGACTTTTAATAATCACACCATAGGGAATTTGTTTCTGGGTTTCTGGGATTTCGATCTCAGTGATCTCAGGGGGATTACAAAAAACGGATTGTAAAATCATATCAATGGGAATTCCAGGATCCTAAAATGGAGGTACGTTAGTACCATATAAGGCCATATTTTGTGGGGATATTCCCTTACATGGCCATTGATCATATCCCTTGCAGAGAATATCAGCCATTTTTCAGGAATCACCAATTATCAACCAATGGGATGAAACCTGGGAATCTGAATGGGGATTTCAAGTCACAACCCCCTGTTAGGCTTGTGAAAAAAAAACATAAAATAGACGTGGTTGTTGTTAGTTAACTTAAGCACTTTCATTATTTTCGTGTAGTCATCAATCTGGGTAAATTATAATATGTCACCAACCTGAATAGTTCGGCCATTTGGGGATGATTTCCCTAACATTCACCATAATTCCCAGGGTTCGGGAGAACAGTGAGGTCGTTATGAAATCTACCCCGATTAGTGTAGTCATCAATACTTTTGGATACTTTTGGTTTATAAATGGCTTAACTATGGTTTATGGTAGATATAACTATAGATAACTATGGTTAATGGGGTTTATAAACCAACAAACATAACTGGGGGGCCCCATCCTGTAGTCAATATCATCAATATCATCAGAGCGGTGATGAAATGGTGAAATCCCCAATGACAACGGGGAAAAACGACGATGGGCCAAAGCCATGGCCATGGATGGCCATGGTTAGTGTCGTTCCTTCACAAAAAAGACCGGCTGTCGGCTGGGTTAGTCATCTAAATCCACCAGGCATCATCCCAAGAAAAACAATGCAGAAAATCCATGGGGATGGGATTGGAATAACACAAAAAAACACCACGGACATGTCCATTTTAAGGGACGATTTGCCCTATATAAAATCACCACTTTATACACCATTGTTTACGATGCACGGTGAAGTCTCTTTGCCGTTTGCCCAGAGGTGAACTGGGCAACATCGGATGGCGCTCCGAAACATGTCCAGAATTTGAAACAGGAAAGCGGGTGTAATAAAAAAATCAGGGCTGAACCAATATAAATACCCTCTGGTAAACTAACATAGCCATTGGAAATGGCCATTTATAGTTGATTTTCCCATGAAAAATTGCCATTTTCAATAGCTATGTTAGTCATTACCAGAGGGTATATAGATAAATGGGAAGGCCATGCTTTGCCAAGGGATGAACGATACATATCTAGGAGCACCAAAATAGATATCTAACTGAGCAATATCTCAAGTCTAGAGACTACCCCGGGGTAATCAAGCGTGGATTTAAGTTTCTCATGATTTAGAATGTTTAAAATACGACATGAAACATTCTAAACACTATGCATGTGGGTACAACTTCCAAAATTGCCATCTGCTTTTTTGGATAAAATGGTGGCCTTCTGATCAGTGTGGGCCGCGTTGCCCCGCGCGCCTCAATTTCTAATATAGCCTTACTTGCTAATGCTTCAATCAGGAAACCACATCTCTGCATGTTCATGTGTATGTATTCACATGTGTTGTACATGTTTGTCTGAACATAGTACCCGTTCCATCTCATGGTAAACTATGGTGTTCCCCATGTGGGCAATAATTGAAATTGTGGTATTTCTCATGTAATTTAACATAGCTATTGAAAATGGCAATTTTTAATGGGAAAATCCACTATCTCTATGGTCATTTTCAATAGCTATTTTGACATAACCAGAGGGTATTTCTCATTTTCTGGACAAAGCCCAATTTTTTCATGTTCAGGGAAGAATTGGATTATTTGTTCTGATGGAATCTCCCATGGAAATCTCCCCCTAATGTAGATCTCCATATTCTCCATGAAAAATCCCAATGTGCTACCATCAAATCCCGACAAAAGCTCTCAGTAATTCAAATGATATTCAATCCTAATAATAACAGTTGGCAAAAAAATATAGCCCTTATCATAGTTGTAGGTCTCTATAATCATTCTGGAGTAGATAGACAATGCATTTTTTCAAAAAAGACAATACTAATTGCTGACATGGTAATTCGTTTGAAACATCCACATTCTGTCTACTCCAGGATGATTCTTCATATCATGTATAGAATAATAGAATAATAAACATAAGTATATTATCATTTATTATATATTATTATTAATAATAACAATTAGTAATAATGATAAAACAACAATACTAACAGTATAATACACAATATATATATATATATTGGGTAAATTATAATATTTCACTAACCTGAATAGTTCGGCCATTTGGGGATGATTTCCCCAACATTCACCATGATTCCAGGGTTCGGGAGAACAGTGAGGTCGTTGTAATTTAACCAGATCTATGTGCCATATACATCCATATACCCAATATCATCCATTATCATCCCGGTGAAATCCGAGGCATTGCAGGACCAACTTAGCTGCCGACACATTGCACCAACATGGGTGAGTTGGTACAGGGCGTCCACACCTCGAGAGCCTGAACATCACATTTCGCGCGACTCGGCGCCCGCCCGAAAAGTAAGCCATATGCGAACCATGGTGCTGCAATGTGGTGCCCCCTAGTTATAAATTGGTTTATAAACCCCATTATATATCTGCCATAAACCATAGTTATGGGAGTTATAAACCAACTTAACTATCGTTTGGGGGCACCACTTTGTGGTATATTGAAAAATCGTTTTATATAGCTACATGACTGGATGACAAATTCATCGGGTTTCAAAAAGTTGGTGTGCAAAAATAGCAGCACCATGGTTCGCAGATGGGTAATATAACATCATATAACCAAGAAAAGTTGTGAAACGATGAACACATGGTGATCACAGAGAAATAAAGGGGATTTCATAGTGAAAAGATGGTGATTTAACTTACAAATTCTGGATTTTTCCATGGGAAATGTCAGGGGAAATTGATGGGAATCCCAAGGGGATCATGAAAAAACCATAAAAAAACACTTGGATTCAATGGGAATTCATGCGTTAAGCCTACTTAGATGGGCCATGGGATTAGCGATTCCTGGTTAGTAACTGGGGATATAATCCCCTAGCCCTATATCCCAATTATAATCCACTGGGCCTAGAGAATTTTGATGTGCTTTGCTAGTTTGCTGTGGAAGCCATGGCCTACTTAGCCTACTTATGATGATTCTCCTTTTTTCAATCCGTGAATATGTTCCATGTTGAATTACCAGAGGGTACGTGAATAGCACCCCCAGCCATGTAAAAATAGAAAGTATCCAATAACTTTGAAACCAGGAGTAAAAAAGGAGGAAACCAGTCATTTTTCAGTAACATCCTGAGAGTTAACTCTGTGTCGTCTGGAGGTTACGACATACAAAGACATAAAAAAATGGGGGTATAAAGCACACATGTACCCTCTGGTAATTTAACATAGCTATTGAACATGACCATTTATAGTGTTTTTTTGTTTTCCATTGAAAATAGTGATTTTCCATAGTTATGTTAGTTTACCAAAGGGTATATACATTTGCCTCTTCTTGGGAAGATGCAAACAATAATTCTTGTAGCATTAGGCAAATCTTTCAGTGGCTTTTATGATTTTTCATGGGGGATTAGGACAATCACCAGAATAGAACAAACAAGGATCATATAATTCCCGAAGAAGCATCGTCAAACCATTGTTTTTAGATTCATGTATGTACTGTAATTTGAAATTTGACATATATCCCCACAGTTATGGCCATTTATCAGTTATAACTGGTTATAAATGGGATTATACATTCTATAAATGTGGTTATAAGTACTTATAACTGGTAAAGGGCCATAACTGCACATGTTTCATGGTTATCCATATGTGCTGGTTCGATCCTCGTTCAACTACTCTTAACCAGGATTTTGGTGCTCAAATGCGTTTCCGCCCGCCTCTACTCGCACCATGTACTCTGGGTGCCTGCACGCCTTCAGCATGTACCTGACAGACTTTGGAGTGACGAAAGGAGACCCGCATAGCCGCATAGCAGCGGGAGATACCCCAAGAGTTTCCACTTGTTTTACAATGTTTTACATTCAACTTGTTAGACATTGGCTACTCTACTTCAAGATACTTCAAGTATAGTGCAAATCATTTAACTGGGTCAACTGATATTCGGCTCGCATTTCTGAGCCACTTGCTTTCGGCCTCCTTTTCACTGTTTTCCCCATGGCTTTTGGGATCCCATTGGCTCCATATTCACCGACCAATCTGTGACATTCTTGGGGATTTTTTCGTAGACAGTATGAATTTCATGCAGAATGAATGCGGGTGATTACTGACTGTTTTACTGATTGGTGGTTGAGCCGTGTTGAGCCTACCTACCGCTCTGAAAAATGATGGAGTGAAAGTCAGTTGGGATATTTTTCCATTCCCAATATGATGGGGAAAAAAAACATGTTCCAAACCACCAAGCAGTTTACCTTTTTCGGAAACACTCTATTCTCCAGAGCTGTTCTCCACAGCTGTTTTTGTTTCCCCCTGAAGCCCGGGGCACTGGAGAACCACTGAGGCAGTTTGTGCAGTGACACAATTCCATTGATTTTCAATGACGCACCTAAGCGGGCCGGGGACATCAAGACACAATATGACATGTCGCTCGGGTTTGCCAGTTTTTCTATGGAAAGTCCAGTATGGTTTATGGTTAATGATGGGATAGGAATGAGATAATAGTGGGATGTACCCTCTGATGTGCTCAAACGTGGCTGGCTGGAAAATCCCCGCACTAGCCATGGTGTTTTAATGGGACGATAACCGAGCTAGCCATGAACATTTTCCAGCAAGGCATGTTTGATTGCTGGAGGGTGACAGATTCTGATGAAGACATTGTCGCATTCACAGCTTGCGTTAAACTTACAGGCTGTTTGGGTCCAGGTTCTTTTTATGGTCTTTTTGAGTCAGTTGCGTGTCTTGAATATATACACAGGGATCATCTTCATCCTGCATCAAGCTGTCAAGGGTAGCCAATTTCACCCACATTTTAATATAACAGAGATGGCAATATGTGAGACGTGTGAGCCTTGGTCATTTATACTCATCTCTACATATATATATATATATATTATATATATATGGTAAATATATTATTACGAACGCATATCTTGAATTTTGTCAATTTCAACATCTAGCAGGTCCTCCGTAAAGGTGTCACATGGATGACAGCCTTCCTCGCAAACGGATCACATGGAGCGATCAGCATGGACCCGACATACGAATATCTGCCAGTGTGGCTCTTTGCCATCACACTTTTGCATGGTGAACCAAATTGTTGTCGAAATTGTTTGATGGGTGATCTGTTTCCTCGATGTATATATATATATATATATATCATAAAATCAATCACTATACCTACCAAGACAAATTCTACCCGTTTTACACTTTATATATCATTCATTCTGGTCCTCTCCCATCCAATCTCAACAAGCATCTCTCTTGAGTGGTACCGTTTGTGGTCCCCAGAAAAAAATGGAAATACAACCCAAACCCAAAGAGTACGATGAAAGCCCAGACATGCGGTCTGGTTTCTAACGGTTGATTCAACGATCATGCTGCTTTGAGCCTCATCTGAATGTGAAGCCATGTGGCTTCACGTGGCTTTGTCAGCCTAAAACCCACTGGTTCATATTGTTGTTCCCATGAAATCTGCCCAAACATGCGGTATCCCCTAAAAACAAACCCACTGGTTGGAACCATGTAGGATACGTTCGCATCCCCGAGTCCCTGACACAAAGCCCTTGCAGACATCCTTCAGTACATTGGGGTCCTGGTCATTCGCCAAAACACCCAACACCTGTCGGCCGGGTCAGACTCGCCCACATTCGCCCTACTCTCCATTGTCAGAAAGCTACATGGCTGGAGATTCCACTATCGATTCTATCGATGGGCGTTTTAATTTTGGAAAATCGAACTAAATGGTGGATTTTCCGGCAAACCATGTTTGATTACCAGAGGATAACCTTAGAATAGTGAAGATGTCTGATCAATTCTCCATTAGAACAAGACGCAGTTGACAAACCAAACATGGACAAAAATCCACGTTCAGTCTCATGATGTCTCATGGTTTACTGTCAGCATGGAAAATGGCCCCTGAAAGTAGAATAATACATAGATGATTCATTGAAAACGACGGGTTTTTCCATAGCTGTTGGCTCTCGATTACCAGAGAGTTGGAAGTTCCCCTGGAAAGTTTTCCAACCATCATTAACCATCATTAGCTATAGTTTCACCATTTATATATATATATATGGGTATGTGTCAAAATTGGCCACCCAATAGTTAGATGGTGAATATTAAACATATACTAAAATCTGTGGTCCCATAGAGGGCTTAAGTTTTGACCCATCCCCATATCATAGTTCAACCATGTCAACCATTTCAACCGGGAATCCGTCTTCCCGGCCCTCTCCACCTCTAAATATTGAGCTGCATACGGCTGGAGCTGAGGAAACCTCGGAAAATCACCACTGGAAAAGATGGAGAAATCCCAGGGTAAATCCTCGGCAATTCTCATAGCTATGGTAGTCTAGAGGAATATAAAAAAAAAGGATAGTCCAAATTTTTGACACATGATAAGCCATCAGATGATCATCGGGGCTGCGATTATGAAACAGCTCACCGTAGAGTGAAAGTGATGATCAACATCTCAACTGATATAGAGAGGATTACAGTTGCAGTTTCAGTTTTTTTTTTTTTTACGGAGGTGATAACATGAAAGACTGGCAGAAACATGTCAACCCATGATTCATAGGTTCTGTCAAAACGTTAAGATCGCTGTGAAATGGGGCGACCCCCAAAGTGTACCAGCTGGAGGCTTATTAGTCATTATATAAACATCACCTTTGCTGCACAGTGAATCCCAGTTTTGTTCACTGCCCAAAAAAAAGTTGTAACCCAAAAGCCAAGGGGAATATAAAAACACTTGTTTCGTATGGATTGATAGCAGTTCATCGATTTCATCGACAAGACCAAGGTTCAACAAGCCGCATTGTTGGTTTTAGCAAAGCATTCCAGGGGGGAATAGAATATAATAGAATGTCAAGTCATCAGTCTGATACAATCTCATACAGTAGATTGTGCAAACTGATCTTACACCAGGATATACCCTCCAGTAAATTAACATAGACCCGGCCCAATAGGGGTTGGAAGACTAGTTTCCTCTAAAAATTGGTGATTTTCAGGGTCTATGCTAATTTACCAGAGAGTAAGAGGTGCGAAGTACAAGTTTCAACAGTTTCAACAAAATGGTCCATGGTTGGTACCAGACATACAGAGAGAATCTATTCCCCGGAAAGGTGCACATCATTGATTCTGCAGCAAGACATTGCTTGAATGCCACTTTCAGTAAGAGATGGTCTTGCAATCCTTGAGTCCATTAAAACAACACAACTACTGCAGTCTTAATCTCAGCAATTACTGGAACCCTACAAGCGAGAAGAAGGATGTATATGCTCACAACATATAAGCGTCCAACTTCCTGAGCCTTTGACATATAGTTCTCAACAGCAGTGACTGTTGGGTTTCAATCTCTGGGGAGTGTTGCGTGGTTTCTTGTCGAATCTGAAAACTGAAACGGAACCCTGGAATCTGCTGCTGGCTGGCAAAGTTAGTTTAATCTATCAGGTGTATGGTAGCAAGATTGGGTACGCGTCATGTTGCTATGTGCCAGTTGACTACACATTATATTGAACAACTAATCTTAGTTTATGTGCATATGTATAATATGTATGTTTACATATCATGGTCATATCCGCGAACAAATGCAATCTATATCAATCTATATTTTGTTCAAACAAAAAACATGTTTTGAACTTGACGTCTACAACGCGCTGAGGACCCCATGAAACCAATGCGGCTCAGCAACTTCGGCTCGTTAAAGGCCCAGTTCAGGGCGAAGTGGTTTAAACCTCAGATGGATCGTTGGTCGAAAAAAAAAAATAAAAAAAGTGCGTCTGGTGCTGTTGACGAAATCGCTAAGTTCGTTTGTGTTTTTTTAAACAAACTCATGGGATCCATGTGTAAATTAGGGGTGGAACCTGGGTAGCTGCCATTTTATAATGCTAAATGGTTTGTCAGGGGGGTACTCCCTCTATAAAGTACTCCTTGGGGTACACTTGTAGAATCACAGGCCTATAAACTGGAAGGTACTCAGGTTTCATTTTTGCAAACCACACTTCTCAGCAAGGCTTCCAAAATCATCTCTATAAAATGCTCCTTGCCCAAGCCAGTCGCAAAAACCATTTTCCAGCTTGATGGAACTTATGCATTTCAT
>Ga0126342_10021072_pt1 | contig 10897 bp, 13 predicted proteins | sample Cyp1metagenome_FD_92528 | JGI IMG/M metagenome (GOLD analysis project Ga0126342, IMG submission 92528) | Coral microbial communities from Lord Howe Island, Old Settlement Bay, Australia - Cyphastrea 1 metagenome | ecosystem: Host-associated > Invertebrates > Cnidaria > Coral ... | reverse complement strand
GCCAATTCGTTCCAGGGGTGCGCTGTGTGGCCACGGGCTTCAACACAGGAGCCCCCTGATTGCTCAAACCATTGACCCAGCCAGCGTGCAATGGCAACAAGCCTACTGTGCGTAGAGCAAGACCAACTCGATGTTGACAACATCGCATTCAAACTGAGGGCAGGCCGAATCATGGTAAGCGCCGTGTGAGGTGCAAGCGCTGCAAGGTGAGCTGCAACTGATGCCGTAGTCTCAGCGGCAACATGATCAGGCTTGTTGGCTTCAACCCATTGGGACGAGCTTTGGTTGAGGTCGACGAGGCCGGATATCGCCCCCATGAATGAAGGTAGACCCTGCCAATCATATTCAACTGCGACAACACTCCATGCTGCATCAGCACCACGCGCTGAACCAGTAGGTAGAGGAGGTATGGCAGCATCAAGCGACAAGATGACCGGTGCCGAAGGCAAAGGCTGTGATAAGGGAGGCATCTGGAGCATGGCGGTATCCTCATCATCATCAGCGCGAGGATTGCCAATGGGAGCAGATTGCATTGCCGGAAAAAGCAGATCACGTCGACGGACACGACAAGGTTCCCGGCATCCCTGAGTTAGATGAACAGCAACAACGTCTGCTGCAGAAACCCGGTTGGTCATGTAATGCATACATTGGAGCAGGATAGGACCTTCTGTTTGCTGCGCAACGGCACTGACCAGAACAGAAAAGTGATCTGGCTCAGAACGCTGCGTAAGCAGGACGTGAGCTGCAGGTGACATCCACGGCAAACGCGGTGGGTCTGGGTCAACAAAGGCAAGGTCTCCGACCTCCATGTGCGACGATCTTGCCGCAGTCGAACTGGTCGAGAGACTGGACAGCGCGTCGTCGTAGCAGCATCAACATACCAGGTGTGGATTTAGAACAACGGCCCCTCTTCAAGCAGTTCTGGAGCAGCAAGGGCATCAAAGGCAAGCTCCAAGCTGTTGAAATAGTCCGGAGATAACACTGGTGGGTGATCGGCTTCGGGCACTTGAAGTTGCTGGACACCCTGATCCAGGATGGCTGCCAGCCGCTGTCGTAAATGAGGAATTGATAGAGTGAGAAGCTCTTGAATGTCCACCGTGACATCCCTCTGAATAACCTGGTTAAAGACATCACCATGCACTGCCGGGATAAAGGCTTCTCCACGTAGTTCACATGTACCATAAAAGAATCGACATTGGTTATGCAAAAGCTCTGGTGGGCATTGGTAAAGCAGGCCAGTCATCAGGAGTACTCCATGAAAACGGACATGAGCGCTGGCAACCACAGCACAAGAATGCAGAAGCCCACGCTGCACTGCAGTGTTAGGGATCGTGACAATCACTGGGCGCATAAATCTGTCAGGGCGTTGAATCAAGAGCAACTGGGCAAAGACGTTGGGAGCTTGATCATCTGTCATGGATCGATAGCGGCAATCTGGACTTCAAAGTCCTCCAGCACCAGGTCGCGCCACCTGTGCAGAATATCTGAAACCCAAGAGGTAGGATCTGCTCCTAAGGTAACATACGCGAGGACAAGCATCGTTGTACCCGTCCATGATCAGTATACCACGTCTCAACGTTGGCGACGCCAGGGCCGGGACGAGCAGATTGCTGCCACATCGGCCAGAGCTCTTGAACGCAAGTAGGCAAGTCAATTGCGGAAATCTTCCTGTGCCATCTGAAGCGCATTCATGGCCTGCAGGAACTCCTCAGTCCAGCTGCATTGAAGAGGTGCAGGAGAGTCTGCCATTTTGATGGGTGCGTCAGACCTGTGAAAGTCAGAGGAGATACACATAGCCTTCACGGACATCGGATCAACATCGCTGACAATAGCACCAGGCTGGTGGTGAATCCAGAGCAGAAGGTGCCGGAGGAGACGTCTGTAACAGCAGCGCATCTTCAACATCGGCTTCCCCAAATGCAAGACGAATGTCTTCAGGTGGAACCAGACTAGGCGAACAGCCTTCAGCTGGTGTGTCCAGAGGGGAATCATGCACAGCAAGGCGAACTTGACGCAAGGCCTCCCCCAGGAGAGACGTAGTTGCATCATCACAGGTCTCATCCGGGGGGACACAGATCAACAAATAATCACCGTGTGTCGCCTAGAATGGCTGCATCTTGAAGAGGAAATAGATGATTGCTGTGCTTGACAAGACAACGACAACTCCAAAGTCATTACGTCGAGCCAGACGTTGTGGTATCACAACCACCCTGCGATCAATGGCTGGGAAAGCGGCATGGTTCAATTCACGGCGGTTGCCATGGATTTCAACATGAATCAGACATAAGCACGCTGCTTCTCCTGGGACAAATTCATCGATGTGATGGATAATCAGCGGCGTAAGGTGCTGACAAGTCAGGTAGTGCCACATTGGCCCTGTAGGTGTGGACAATCTCATGACGTGGAAGGCTCAAGACCCCCGCAATCTCAGCAAGCTGACCTTCAATGTCCCTTGAAGAAAGTTGGGCATGCACAGCCGGATTGTCACGTAGGTACAGCAGCACCGTCCATGGATCATAGGGCTCCTGGGGGCTCTTGAGGGGAGCCGCTTCCTGGGGAAGTCGCAAAAGAAAGGCTGGAGCTACGGCGACCAGCCCGCGGGAATGGCGCGACACCCCCGCTAAGGAACAAGACACCTAATCGTGATGTGGGGGGGAAGATCTCCCCACAAGCACGACACTGGGCCAAGACCTTCCTGAAAATACCAACCAAAACAAAGCATTTAAGCATTCCAAAGGGCTTTTAGACCTTGGCGGGGAATAGAAACAGCAATCATCAGGGGCTATCAGGGGTGGTGAATCCGACCATGTTTCTTCTATATGATTCCGCCCCATATATAATCCATGCGTTTCGGGAAATTCCCAAGTGAACCCTCAACACAGAGGGTGGGGTTTGCGGGCAGTTTTGCGATGCACCATCATCATGTCGTAAGGTCTACAATGGTTTGGGGCAGCTGGCATTGCTCACCACACCAGGGGCCAAACCAGGCCTTGATGAGACACAGGTTGTCTTCGGCGAAGGCTTTGCAGTTGTCGCAGGGATGCTGTCTTTCGCCAATCTTACGAAAGGCGATGCCGCGCGCAGCAATTAATTCATATTCCAAAACCACCAGACCGTGCCATCTGGATTTGTTTTTTTGATCCCGGCAGTCTTGTTTCACTGCGCTGCAAGTAAGTTATTGACTGTTGCTGACATTTACTGACTTGTATTATCTTGGACTCTTGGATTGTTTCCTTGGGACTTGCGTTTGTCGTTTGCACTGTAACTGCCAGCCCGCACTCGCAATCTACGAGCGCTGGACGCAGAGCTTGCGTTTGGCGGCCTGAAGCTTGTGCTTATGGATGGCACCTCCCTGGAAAGGCGCAACCCCCGCAAACTGTGTCAGCTCATGTTTCCACAATGTTTCAGTTTCACGATGTGGCTAACAGTCTAACATTTGATAACACTGACCTCCCCATATTCTTTGTTGCATTCCTTCGCATTCCTTCCCATTCCTTCACATTCCTTCGCATTCCTTCGCATTCCCCGTACCTCTTCCATCCTTTTGCTTCGCTTCCAAAGCCTCGCATGCCCAAAGAAGTCAAATCCTCATCTCTTCAGGCATTCCTTTGCTTCGGTTGATTCTACTTCCAGTGTTCGGCCTGCTCACAATCGTGTCTCCACTCACTGGCAGGAAGCTGTCGGAGCTTGCAAAAGATAGACGTGTTCTCGTTCTCTTTGCGTCTGACAAGGCGCACCGCCTGATTGATTGAGACCAAGATGCAGGGCAGCAAGCGAAGTACGGCATTGCAGATGTGCATGTTTTAGCACACATTTAAGCCAGTTACAACCGGCACGCATTCAGAAGAGTGAGGACATGTTTGCTGAACTTGCCAAAGGAAAAACTACACGAGAGCCTTCTGTTGGCAGAAGCATACCGCCGACGCTACCAGCTTGCATACTAGCTGATCTAGCTGCGCTGCCATTGTGCTGAGGGGGCCAACTAAGGGTAGGTTCCTTTTGACACCCGCCGAAGGAACATGGATGCAACCTTTGGGGCCTAGGCCCTTAGAAATCAAAGCAGCAAGCTAGCCATTTGGCCATCCATCTCTTTGGTCTCTGAGAAATCATTACGTAAAACTAAAGCCTTCGGGGCAACTGTGGACAACCTTGAACGGTTTCGTGCACTTTGAGTGATAGCCCTTTTGGAGCAGCCGCTCCCAAAATGAGATTACTGTCATCGTCATGTTGTCCTGATGGTCATATAATCATGATCATCACAATCGTCATGATGATTGTCATTGGTGCCATGAACATTTTGAGCGTGCACACTGTTTCTGATCTTTAGATCCGTGCCGGCTCGCTGCTCACGTCAGCGTCAGCATCTATTGTAAAGATTTAATCGGACATCGTGATCTCCCCAGGCGGCCATCAGTTCTCGGCCTTCAGTCGCGGGTCAGCGCTTTTTGTGGCTGTCCGACCTTTGCAGCTCATGCTCATGTTTTGTCGGTCGTGGGGTTCTTGCATTTTTCCCTCATTGCTCAAGTTTTTCATGCAACTCCAACTTGCCATGCGTTGAAACTCAAGGTTGGTTGACATCAAAAGTTTTGGTGGTTGCAGCGGGTGAAGTCCAAGGAGGGGGTGGCCGTTGGCTAGCACGAGCCCAAAACCCAGAGGCAACTTGGACGCATCTGGCACGCTGGTGCCTTTTGATCGCCTGTATCTCTTGCTCTGGCGTTTTTCATCTCTTATCAAAACGTGTCTCTTTTTTTCTGTGGCAGAATCATATAACGTCACATAATTGTATCGCAGATTACATGGATGATAATTTGCATCTATGTTTGAAAATATCATATAGCTATATGTAAAATACATGCAATCTTATGCCCTCAAGGATAAAAGATCAAAGTTCCTATCAAAAATGCAGATTCAGTGTGCTGCCTGCAGAAGATCGACAGCAACATTATTTCCGTACATCCTTCATTGGCCGTATGGGGGCAGGCTTTTTGGGCGTGCAAGGGTAGGGGCATTTTCCGGACACTGTTGAACTACTGCAACGGCGCTCCGCTAGAGGCATGGTCAAGGTGCTACGCAGCTTGGCAAGATGTATCAGGCGCGGAGCCCTTGCGCCGGTGGCATCGACGAGTGTACCACTGAAGCCACACAGTTCATGTCAATTCAGTTACCGCGCTCAGATTCTCAGGCCAGGAGCCAAGCTCAACCTCCTGGCTGCTGTTCGGACGTAGCGGGCGGCTACGCGGCCAAAGTTCAGGCGCTTCTGGGAGAGGTTTGAAACCCGTCGGACTTTCACAGTTTATTTCTTTTGCTTGCCAGCAAACCTGTAAGGGTATGTGTGCAGTTTTACGAGTGACTTGGGTTGTCTTACCGTCTTTTGTGCTGGAATCCTTCAGAGGCTGGTCTCTTCTAGAGCTGTGCTGATTGTAACCGAAGTTACTTCCCAACGGTGGCTGACAAATAGGTGTGCTGTCAGATTTAAATGCTTGGGCGTGCAGGAAGAGGCTTCGATCAGATCCTCGCTTTCGTAGGTGTTGGTCAAAATCTATCTCTCTTGCCGCAGCGAGCCCAAGAATCCGAAAAAGAAGCCGCTTTGCTGCACGTGGCCGGAAGAGGCTGCAGGCTTTGGCAATGTAAAGCGATGATTGTTAGCAAAAGTGCCGAAGCTGCGGTAAGCACATTGCCGTCTCAGAACCACGTATCCAATAACATCCTCACCCACCCCAAAATGCGCATTATATATTTTGCATGCACCTTATATATATCAACACGCATCACGCATCTATTCAAATTTAGATTACAACGATACAATGATGTTCACTGGCTGCTGTGCAACGGCTGTCCCCCACGATCGTTCTGTGGCTTTCACAGTCGCACCCACCTGGCAGGTAGAAATTCTCAAGGTGCATGATGACTTTTATGTGGCGCTGAAAAGTGGAGACGCACCGCTAATGCGGACGCTATGGGAGGTGCTGCAATGTGGGAAGCTCTATACAAGTTCACATCTTGGGTGTTCCCCCGTCGGATCAAAGACCACCAGCCTGCAAACAAGCACGCCGCTGCATTTCTGCCGCCTGCTATGACCCCATGTTTGGCAATGTGCCGTTTGGCAGACTAGTCTTGAGCTAGAGTTTGGTTTAGGAGAGTTCTTTGGCTCGTTTCATATCAAAAAATTCAAGCTTGAAGATTACACAGATAGACAAACGATAGAACGTTAAGGAGGTGCATTGGTGCTTTCCCTCACATTCATTCCTTTTTGGGCAGCCCAAAAAGGTTCCCCAGAACCTCTTGCAATACAGGAGGCTGGTGAGGAGAAAGATTCTAGGCCACGAGTTTCCTGGGAGGAGGTCTTGAGTGACAAGGCTGGGGTGTGTCAAATTGTGAACAAGCTGCAGTATGAAGCCAAGCGCAAATGTTGCCAACTGCAGCATTCCAAGGCCCTTTCCCACATTGGCTCTCAGGCAGCAGTCCTTGACGTAGTTGATGTGGATGTTGTTCGACTTGGAAAGAGCGAAGCTATGGTGACTTCAATCGAGGTGCTTTCTGATGTGGGGTGAAATTTGAAGGACACATTGTACTGCAGCTGTTCAGACTATGCAGAAAGGAATTTTTATACATGACTTGACCATGCTTTGTTGGCCTACGTGACGTGGGCATGAATTGTCTGACTGCTCGGTTTGCTTTCCCATTTTGATCATTTTTGCGTGGTTTGGTCTCGTGATGTAGGTTTGTGCCGGCGAGGGGAGTTTGTTCAATGACGGCGGCCCTGGCGGCAAAGGCTCGCAGATTCAGAGCCTCCTCAAATGATGCTTTGGGCCGGCATTCTGATGAACGCACTGTTCAAGTTTAGGTTCAGCCTCATACCGCTTCACACCAACCAAAGACAGTGGGATGAAGAAAGCAACAGGGGACTTCCTTACACGTCTCGCTTTTCAGACAGGAACCTTGTTAGCGACCAAGCGCTTGAAGCTGGAGGTTGGCGCCAAGCGTGATTAAGTGCTTATGCGCATGTGGCTTGAGCCTCTTCATGTCACTTCATGTTTGCCTTTGGCCTTGACAGCTGGAATGTTTTGCAATGCTTCGGATCTTTACCCGATGTGTTGAATTGAAGGAAAGTGGTTCCTGGCGCTTGGTGTCGCATCAAACCATTCCGTACTGCTGGAGACTCAGATAATTCGGAGTTATGTGGGTTCAGGGCTTCCAGCGTCTCATGTTAGAGTTCGGGGCGCGCAATTATTGTTGGAAGATTTGGAAGCTTGAAGAAGTGACATACCACGGGAGCAACAGAAGCAGCGATAATCTCATTGAAATATCTCGTATGTGGAAAGCATGGGGGCAGTTGAGCATATGAAGCGCAGCGTTGAGACGGTCAACAACAGCAGGAAGCGGAACCTATGCAAGCAAGAGGGAAACAAAAATTACACCGTAGACCCCAGATAGAAAAGGCCTCAGAGAAACCTAGGGCTCCTGTTCTCTAGAAGTACCGCGTTTTCCCCGCCCATTATATAAGCAGAATAGAAATTGCGTATATAGACCTCTCGTGACAGTAGTCATCGGTGCTCCCCCCACTCTGGATTCTGGTAGCGGAGCTCCCCCCTGTCAACGGCTGAGTGTCCATCCCATCTTTCTGACTGGTCTCGATGGAAGGAAGGTCTCCTCACTGGCCCGCTCTAGACCAGTACTTCCGAAGCCTCTCCGTCCTCTGGAAGACAATGAGTTGCGCGATTCGATCTCCTCGTCACATCCAAAATTCACGGCCGGAAAGATTGCGAAGTAGCACTTTGGCTTCACCTCCGAAATCTCGATCAATCACCCCAGCGCTCACCTCAATTTCCATGAGATGTCAGGCCAGACCGAGAGACCAATCGCCCGTAGTTTCTGGTGGCAACTCCACGGCAATACCAGTCTTCACCAGCTGGTAATCTCCGAGGGCAATCTTGTAGTCGGCAATGGAGCAGAGATCCAATTCCGCCAATCCTGATGTACTCCTTGATGGAAGAGAGGCCGCCTCATCCAAGAGTTTCACCTTGAGCTCTTCCCTCGTGTAGATCCATGCACCGCAATCACCAAGATGGTGAGGAACATTCCAAATCCACCATCCCCATCCTCAGTGGTGAGTCCCTCCGATGCCTCCACTGGTGTCATCATCAAAGTGGATCCCACGACCAATAGGCTCAAACTGTCCTGCGGCCTTGTGACCATAGCTCTGTCACCACCGCTGGTCTTCATGGAACTGAGCTGGATGACGGATTTTCGGTCCTGCACCAGCTTCAGAGCGGTGACAAACCTTTGAAGTGGTCACCGCTAAGCTGCTTAGTCAGCCCATCAGCCACAAGCCACTGACCAGGAAGATGTTCCAACGACACTTCACCTTCCACCAGGGCCTCATGTAGTCCCTGAGCTCGAATCCTGAGATGTCGGGTTCTCCATGGTCCCGTCGTCCCAATGGCTATTGAAATATCTGCCTCTCTTAACTAAGCATCTCCACCAGGGATCTGATGCATCTCGATGCCGTCAGGCCTTCCAACAGCGCCATCAGCTCGCCCTCGGCGGTCGACAGAGTGATGAAGCTCTGCCGGCATGTCAACCAGAACACTGGCGCTCCAGCGTAGAATCCGACCACTCCGCTCATGCTTCGAAGCCCATTTGAAGCGAAGCTGGCATCGGTGTGCACCTCGATCAGATCAGCATGCCTCGTCTGCCGCTGAGCTCCTTCTTCGCCGCCATCTTGAAGAGGGCATACTCGAGCATCAAGTCCTGAGTTTCCCTCAGATACTGCCTGGGCTCCTTTCCAATCTTCTGAACTCCTCTTGGGCGTTTAGCCGCATACTGACCCATGATGCTCACCCGGATCACCCCATAGGAGATATCTGGTCTCGTGCGTCCTGCTATCCACAGCAGTTCTCCTGTTTCTTTCTGGGCCTTCTGCACCTCTTGAGGGCTAGGGTCCTCCTCTTCGTGCGGCACCTTGATGTTCCCAAGGCTTCCACCTCCTTCTCCAGGATACCTGCCAAGGAGATCTGCTAGGTAGCTCTTCCGGTGGACGTAGTAGGTGTCCAGCTTCTTCTCAATTTCCATTCCGAAGAATTTCACAGGTGCACCTCCATTTTCGATCCACTCCGGAGCTCCGACTTCCCACTCCTCAGCCATTCGGGCGCAGAAGCCGTCCAAAACTTCCGGCTTTCCAATGGCCAAGACGTCGTCCACGTTTGAAGAAAGACCCCTTGGTCCTCGGCCTCCTTCATCAGCTTCTCAGCTTCCAGACTGGCCTGAGCTTTCTCTTCCTCCATCACACCTCCGGCCAATCCCTCCACGTCCATCAGCAGAGAGCGGACAAATCGATCAGCTCCAGTCTGTTCCTCCTCCATGGATGGCTCAGTGAAGTTGTCATCATAGTGTCTTGAAGGTCCAGCTCTTCCATCAAGAGATGAAGTCCACGGATGCGCCTTCGTTCTGCTTCCTTCAGTAGGCACATGTAGGCTGCCAATCACCGTGGATTTCCCGTGAATTCTCATGCTCTTTCCAGGCTCTCGCATCTCACCCAGGTTGACGTCTGGAAGTGAAAGTTCTTCTGGCTGTGTTTCTGGCTGGATGACGTCCGCGGTATGGAAGAACTTCCCAGTGTCGTCCTGGACGAAGTAGCCGGTCATTGACGCTGACATTGAAATGTCTGGTCCATAGATCATCACCTTCTTTCTGGTGAGCTTCCAGTCCTGCATGGTACTTCTCTTCCCAGATCCTCTGCTTAGCATAGCCAGTGGCTCCAAACGGGAGCAGGGTCTTCATTGGAAGACCCGAGCTTCCAAGTTGATCTCGAAACCGTCGTTCAGCTCCATGCCCGGCTGCCAAGGAACACATGGTGTTGGCGACTCCCGAGCTCTTGAGCAATGTCCTGGTCGCCTTCTTCCCTCTGTCTCGAATCTTTGTAAATTTACATAGGCAAGAATTTACGTAAATATTTACTTTTACTGTAAAAAAATAGGTTGAAATTTACGTAAATATTTACCTAAATTTTTGCCTAATTTTTTACCTAATTTTTTAACTCATTTGACTCATATGAGTAAACTTTTTGAAAGGTTTTTTCAACAAAATTTGAAAGGTGCATTGATGCATGTTGCATGCTGTTTGCCTTTTTGAAGTCTGTGGAGTGTTACTTGAGTGAACTATGTTGTATTTGTTTACCTGTGGACATAGACAATTTGTACTTGTGATGATTCATTACCTGTGTGGAGTGCTACTTGAGTGAGCTATGTTGGTTTGTTTTTACTTGGGTGTGCTGGGCCAGAAATTTACTTGAGACATGCCAAGAACTTGCTACTAAGTACGATTACTTGTTGATGCTGTAGGTGAACCTATCTGACAGCTGGAGAAAACAGCACACTTGATGGTGGATTGCTGAAGCTTTATGGTTTACTTTGTTTTACTTGTACTGGTAGGGGATGTTGGTAGCCTTGACATTCACTCAAGGCTTACTTGAGACTTACTTGTGAATGTTACCTGTGGCATTCCTCAACTGCATGAGTTATGTTTTCCATCTTACTTGAGTCATTGAGACATACCTGTGACTTGTGTATTACTTGTGGATTCAGTTTGACTTGTGGCTTACTTGTGAATTACTCAATAGTTGCTTTTAATTGTGTTTGCAGTGTCTTCATGGTTTATGGCAGGCTAGGATCATGATCTATATTAGTCACCTCAAGTAAGCACATGTAAGTTGACAAACTAGGATGAAATGGTTGAAGCTGTGCACTATTGGTTCATTTCCAGAGGTGAGTTTCCAAATTAGTTTAACTGTTGAAATATCTCTGGTCAACAAAGTGATGAATAACTCTTGACTCATTGTTTGGCCAAATGTCTTGCAAATTTAGTTGGTTAGTTCAAGGCAGTCTTGACTAATGTCATG
>Ga0126342_10021071_pt1 | contig 10898 bp, 9 predicted proteins | sample Cyp1metagenome_FD_92528 | JGI IMG/M metagenome (GOLD analysis project Ga0126342, IMG submission 92528) | Coral microbial communities from Lord Howe Island, Old Settlement Bay, Australia - Cyphastrea 1 metagenome | ecosystem: Host-associated > Invertebrates > Cnidaria > Coral ... | reverse complement strand
CGACAAAGCTCCATGCTAGGATTCTACGGGGAAAGGGTGTGCAGAAGAAGAAACCAACCATGTTCACTGTGGGAAGCTCAACAAGCGCAACTTTTGTCCTACCAGTGTATATATATACACATAAGGATAACTACCTGAGTGGGTATTTGTTAGGTAAGAGTGAATATGGGATATATCATGGATGATATGACTTTGGGATTCTAAATATACGACCGAAGAACACGAGGAGATGTGTGACTGGCCCCACCGTGTGGTTCAAACACACCAAAATCTGAATCCTATTGCATGGATTGTGTTTGAACTTTCAATATCTATCAGATTCATCAGATTCATCAGATTGTGAACTTTCTGCTTCAAAAAAATCTAAAAGTTCTATGGCAACCTACAATGGATGGAAGAAGTCCTGCATCAGTTGGCAAGTGGTTGTATCGCAGTATTTATGTTTTTTTAAGGGCTTGAACTATCCAAGGTAGTGCAGGATTTCTTCCCATCCGCAGTATGTGTACATTCAACATCCATGCCCATTTCCATTCGTGCCTCATCTTCTTCGATGTCATCTCCTTGATCCTAAAGAAGGCATGTGAATGCATGCGGTCAGCCTTCTTTCTACAGAAGGATTAACATGATTTTAAACCGAACAAAACAAAAAGACACCTCCAATGCCTTTGGCTGCGTGGCTGTCAGCTTTTGTAGAACGTGTCATATAGAACGTGTCAAACTTCTTTCAGTGGTTCTGTAAATCGATCCATATACAAGCTGATTTGGGGTTCATTCATTCACTAGAATAGAAAAATTATGACCAATAGGATGTGGCTTGAACGAAAATGTATTTCCCCCAAAATCCGACGGACTGTCATCATGTTACCAAACAGAATGGTTGTGTATATAGTGTAGTTAGTTGGGGTTTTCCCTGTTTTGAAACGAAGCCATGCAGTGGATCCACGTCAAACTTTCAGGATCACCTTCGTGCGGCCCAGGTCGCAGCTGGGTTCCACCCAGAGCTTCCCAGCCCAGTCATCAACTGGATCTAAACATGGGCTGTGTCAATGCCGTAGCCCCACTTTCTATAAGTTATAGAGGGTATTGGAAAAATTGGAAAATGGTTCTCAATAGTTATCACAGGTATGTATAAGTTATCCATGAGGCTATTGGAAAATGCTTCTCAGTTGCGGACTTATGAAAAAATGCCAATTTAAGGTCTTTCCCAATGCTCAGACAGACCCACATAGGTATGGGTCAGAATTGGGTACCCCAATACTTGGATAGTCTGTTTTCCCCCAAGCCCTCAATTTTCACCCACTGCTCGCATCTGCTTGCGCCTTCGCATCAGCAACGCCTCTGGAAAAAAATCTGTATTCCACCTCTGCCAAGTCCTGCGTCACGGAGCTGGCACCGTGCCAAGCTCTTGAGCATTGCGTTTCGATGTGTCTGAAACCGGGGCGGTATACCCCCCCAAAACTGGCAGGGTTAATGAACATAAAATGATAAATCACATGTATAATGCATATTCCTAGGGATGACTGCCTGAACTAGCCATGGCTGTTAACCACTCTCGGCCACAGTTGATGGTCAATACCAGTTAGCCAAGGTCGAATAGGCAACGATGGTAAGTTGGCTGCTGTGTTCCCAAGACTTCCCTAAAACAACCCATGGCTATAGGTTTTTGGAAACTATGCAGCAACTCTGTTTCCTCCAGGGCACAGACATTGCAACAGCCACTAGACAGCTTTTCTAGGTGAAGCATACATGCTTTACACCTGAAAGCGTTGCTTGCTATCTGGTTGTGTCTGAAATTGGGTATCCCAATACCATTGGTTGACCTTGGTTGACCATCATATTTCCCATTCGACATTTTGGGGGTATAGCCTGTATAGCACATTTTCAGACCCATTTCATGTTGTATTTATGATAAACCCCGTTGGCATATGTTGAAGGTCCCCAATTTTGTGACACGACACCGCCCACCTTCTGCTTGACGGCAGTCTTGTCATTGTCGGTCGTCCTATTGTCCTGCGCGAAAGTGATGAACCGTGATTCATACAATGTGGGCCCCGCGGTGATGTTTCTTGGTTTATAAGTCTCATGGATCCTATAGTTATTTGCGAATCATAAACCATAATCATTTGGAGTGATTTCAACCAACTTAGCTACCGTTTGGGGGCCCTACATTGTACCCTCAATACTTGTGGATCACCATGAAAAGATGGGGATTCCATTGGGTACAACCGACCAAGTCGATCCAACTCCAAGCTTTCCAAGCTGCAACTGGTTCTGGGGCAACAATTTCTGCATGAATCCTGAGAAAAAACTAGGTGGTTGATGTCTTCAACCCCTAGTAATCCACCCGCCTGGTGGCTCAAAGCTCCTGAAAAGTACCATCTGGTTATTTAACATAGCCATGGAAAATCACCATTTTTAAGAACGGTAAACCATAAACCATCCATAAATGGGCCATCTATACCATGGCTATGTTAGTCATAACCAGAGGGTATGTAACCCGATGAGCTAATTCATGGCGAATGAACAAAGACCCACTTAAACCCTGCAACAAAAATAGCTGCAATGGGTAAGTACCTCTTCCCAATTATGAAACAAAAAGTAACCCATCCGGGTACTCAATCAGCGACCGGCTTACCATAATGGGGGTTGTTGGGATTGAAAACCATGCGACCAGCTCAAGATGTCCTCCTTTTTCTGAATGTTTGCCTTTGCCAAGCACATCTTCATTTTTTCCTGGAGGTCCTGGAGTTAGCATGGAACTCTGCTAGATCGGATGGTGCTTGAAGCACCCCAACAGCAAAATACCGGTAAGTCTGAAAATACAGTTTTTGGTTGGTGGTCGTCAGCTGGGATGATGCAATTCGCAATATGGAAAAAACATGTTCCAAACACCAACCAGGTTTCCTTGTAAAGGGATGTCAAGGGGACCCTGATGATAAATCTTTTGACAAACGCATATATGTCCGACAAGCGAAAAACCGGTGTGGAAACGGTCCTAGTAGGCCATACGAAGTGGCAACTCCAATAACTATATATATATGACACCTGAAACTAGAATGTACATGGGATGAATATAAACTGAATCTAAACCAAGTTACAAGCATCAGATGCAGAGATTGGTAAACATTGGTTCCCCCAAAGCTGATGGTTCAAGACCCCAGGACCTCAAATTTAACCCAAACTTTGAGAATATGAAGGCCCAAAACGTGAAATCAGTGGGCAAGAAAGCTGGAAATGCTGCTGCTCTTTCAATCAAATTAGATACATAGCAGTTTGTATTTCCAAAGGTCTGTCTGCATCGAAATATCTCAAACCTTTGGCAGTTTATATCTCTCTTTTGGCCTGAACTTTAAAAGCCAACCAGCAACAGATGGACTGATGATCTTCTGTTGCCAACCATCCCACTTCGAATTTCGAAGAACACATTTTGACCCATAGCCATGTATACATTCTTCAAGTGCTGCAAGGATTCCAAAAAGCGTGCTAGCCAGGAAGGTTCAGGATACAACAGCTAGAAAAATGTTACTGTACTCATTGAATCTCGGACTTACAAATCACATCAGCCCCAAGACAGATGAATTAATATATTAAACCAGGATTGTTGAATCAAATTCATCCATCAAACCTTCCACCAAAACCCCAAGATTCATCCGGTCTCTGTGTCCAAGCCTTTAGTGACATCAGTTGGAATCTACCCTCTGGTAAACAGCCACATAACTATGGAAAATCACCATTTTTCATGGGAAAATCCATTGTAGATGGTGATTTTCCATAGCAAACTGTTAAATTACCAGACAGTACCATTTCCAACAGAAAATTCCTCGTGAAAAACCTCGCGAATCTGGTTGAAAACTTGGACCCAATCTGCAACCACATATCATGGCTAACGTTGAAACTCTATATGCAATAAGGCAAGTTCTATTTTGAGTGGGGATGATAAATGTTCCCTCATTCAAAGAAAACTTGGGGGTGCAGTTCCAGCTACAAGCGTTGATCATATTCATATAACCATTGTGATATTGGTTTTTTCCCAGCTTGGCGATAATTTCCACGTTTATAACAATGAACAATAATCGAACTGCACTTCCAAAGAAGAAACGCAATACCATCAAGTACCTATATCTCCGCCTTTCTTTCCATTTTTTGTCAAGGAAAATACCGACACAGCACCGAGAGGGACGCCCAGTAGCGCCGTCCTGCTGTCTGGCTCTGACTGCCCCCTGTGTTCGCGGAGGGTCAGGGTGGCAAGTTGGTTTGAATCACTCCAATTTCAATATGGTTTATGATACCTAAGCCTATAATATTCATGGGGATTAAGAATTAACTGATAACTATTGGGCCCCAGATTGCAATGATTATATAGTGGGTCATGTAGTGGGGAAGACCATGTATGCATGCTGATAGAGTGGGGATAAACAAATAACCAACAAGGGAACATGATACTTTGGGGTGCGGTTGACTTTTAACCCCAATAAGTTGGGATATTGGCACTCCTATAACTAGGGACATATATCCATGTGTATCTGGAATTGCACTAGCAAGTAGATGTGAAACCAGATAAAGGGACAAATAAAACATTATGGGTCGGTCAGAAAATAGCGAATCACACAAAAAAAACTGTTGAATAAGCAAGAAAAATCGTCCATGGCATTTCTCGGATACCTTATGATTAATGCATGTCACATCATGCCACCAGGTCTTGAATGTGATGTTTGCTATTGCTGCCAAGAAACTGTATAGATGTTGTGGGTGTTGTTGAACCAATGGTACTCTACCCGACTCTACCCCAGATTCCAAGCTCCACGACGACCGACATTGCTACATGCATTCTCAACATCCGGGGTCCAGTGATGCATGGTTGCTTCCTGAGTTTCAGCCACTTCCTGCACTTATGTTTTGGGTCCTTAGGTGGTGATATTCAATTCAGGTAGATAGAACACTTGGAAACAAACAGTTGAACCGTAATTGTGAAGCTGAGTTGCTAAATTCCGAACAAAAAATATATATTTATAAAATATCACAAAGTTAAACTCTGGTGAAATACCAGGAAACACAGTAGTAAATTGAAAAAACGATACTCATGACACAAAGGCTTTCTGTCTCCCAGAAGCCGGCGGAACAGGCACCACGGCACCACACCTCGTTGTAATCTGCTTCTTCCTCTTGCACCTGCGAAGCCTGGGGGATGAAACACACCCATATGCGAACCATGGTGCTGGACCAACATTTACCCCATAAATCACCGAGTTTTGTAGGTAAATATACCATACATGGAGCATTTTGGGACAGGAACAAAGATGCACATTTGCACGCAACCTGATATGAACGCATGTCCTGCAACCTGACACCACAAACAAATGATTTTCTTGAAACAAGACAGGCTGAAATACAACGGGCAAGAGCACTAACAGAACGCCCATGTCCACCGGTGGTAATTCACCATTGCGCACCGCGGATTTGCCTAGCTGGTTTGTGCCACGGCAAATTACCGGCAAAAAATGACATAACTACAAATATGGCAAAGACACCTCAAGGTGTCAAACAGAAAACATTCCAGCCAAGCAGGAGCACATTTTCTGATGTTGCACTAATCGTATTATATCAATATTCAAGTACGGGTCTTTTTGCTCCCCAAAGCACACAAACCTATGCATGTATGTATGTAGGTGGGTATGTATGTATGTATGTATGTATGTATGTATGCATGCATTCATGCATGTATGTATGTATGAGTGAGTATGTCTATGTCTATGTCTATGTCTATGTCTATGTCTATGTCTATGTGTGTCTATGATTGTCTATGAATGTCTGTAATTGTCTATGTATGTCTATGTATGCATATGTATGCAAATGCATGTATGTGTATGTATATGTATATATTATCTGTATATATATACTATACACTACTATACATGTTTCTATATATATACGTATAGTATGAGGGAGAGAAGTGTTCTTGGAACGAGTTGACCCGGATATCAAACTTTGTGGAGCCAAAAATCCATTGGTGGCATCTTGTCCGATGTACATTCGTGGCATTGCGAAATTGTGTGAAGTGCTGCACAGCACGTTTATTTGCATTGAGAGATGAAACTTGACAGTACCTATCCAACATGTCTATCTGGGAATGGGTCGCACCTATATATATATATATATATAATATATACGATTATACGACCATTTTTGGGGGATGACCATCCACTAAACCCACAAATCCGAGCTATTTGATGCTATTTGAGAATGTTGGCCAGGGGATTCACCATTTCAGAAATATCGTTTGATATGGAATGATCCAATCGGGGGATTCTATTTCTATCAGAATTTCACCATTCAAGGTCAGGCGAGTCCATCAATGCCAGGTGCCAGCCATGGCGCCTGCTCCGCGGCTATTTCACTTGCAGCCTGAAGCGATGATCCCAGGCAGAAACGACACCAGGGGACAAAAATATGGGTTGTAAATGGCTTTTAACACACATCGTAGCTGGATCACTTCAACTTAACGGGTTTTGACTTGTTTGACTACTTCGAACCAGTTTATAAATGGGATTTAATGGGTTCATGAAGCTATAACTACAGTAAACAACGGTGATTTCACGTTTCACCAAAGATGGGGGAGGGAATCCCATCCCCTCATGATGCATTCCACCCGGAGGTTCCAGTGGGAAAATCATCAAACGACCGGGATTTTCTGCCATGTTTGATGATGAGTAAAGGGTGTCACATTCCATTTATAATCGCTATAAAAATGTCAGTTAAATTCCATAAATCCAAAATACATCCCATAGAAATACAAATTCAATTTAAGCACTATTTGGAATCCCAGTGCCTTGAGGATAATCTTTTTCTTCTCTGGTTGAGGTTCATCTCGGGTTTCCTCCTGAAGATAGCAAGCACACCCACGGCAAAGCACGTCTGTTTTTTTCTCGCAAATATGATAAGTTCTACAAGTTGGTGCCTCCTACTTAGCGAAGTTGGTTTAGAAGTAGGCCAGCTAGGGTTTATGGTAGATAGATCCATACTCACATGGGCTAAAAGACCGCTTTACAGCGCAAGGGGCACCATGTAGTCCTTTTGGGGGTCAGTACAATAGGTACCATTGCCCCTATATGGAATGAATAGATCAATTTGATCATCCGGGAAATCAGGCAGCAGGTAAGTGCTCACAGGCATGGTCCAGCGGATTTTTTTTGAAAGGGGATGTGGTAAAATTCCCCCACATGTTTGTTTTTTTGGATAGGTTGTAGGATTAGGTTTGCCACGTTGTATCCTGTGAACTTGATAATCAGCCGAGGTGTTCTGGCAAAAGACACGTTTTCCAAGGTAAATATTCTGACACAACTTTGGTGCGGAGCAAAAACCCTCCGCGTTCAGCAATAAACCCTTTCCCCGAATCAGGATAGGACATGTATAGCTTACACTCAGATGATGATTCAAATGGTTCAAGGACTTTTAAGTAGGGGTCATCCGGATATGTGATTTGTTTTCTTGCAGTCATACAAATGGGCAGATGGGTGAAAGATGCTAAAGTATAGTAATGCCCCAACAGATAGAACCAATATGTTCAACTAAAACTAACGCTATAATGTGTGTGCGCGCAGATGTTCGTAAGAATTGACTTGTCTACATTTTTAGGTGTTGGCATATGTAGCTGCAATTTACCAAAACAAAACAAACAATTGTGGCAAAACAATTGGCACCGTGAAGTCGGAAACGTTTTGCTACCCCCTGGTCATTTAACATAGCCATAGTATATATGGCCCATTTAGAGATGGTTTACCTATTAAAAATGGTGATTTTCCATGGCTATGTTAAATAACCAGAGGGTAAATACCAAGTGACCAAGCCTATTGCCCCAAGGCAAGGTTCATCGCACCAGCAACACGAGAAACGCCCGCTGTTTTTCTTCATGATCTTGTAGTTTCATGTAAAATGATCTCAAAGATGCCCGGCTCAACATATCCTAAGAACATGGTTTCTATTGTTGGTTTGTTTTGTTAGTTAGTTTGTTTGTTTGTTAGTTAGTTTGTCTTTACTTTTAGTCAGAACTGGAAAACACTCCAACGCATGTATACCCAGGGCTTTAGGAATGAAAACCTGGTCACATCATCCCATCTTCCATGAAGCCCCTCCTGAGCTCTGGCTTGTGCTGCCTTGAGATTCTTGTCTGGAAAATGGTGGACAATGGTGGATACATATCATAAGGTTCATAAGTAATGTTCCAACACGTTCCAATAGACAACTGCGCGTGTCTGAAAATAGGATACCCCCAAATGACTAGTGTAATGGGGAAAATGATGATCAACGAATGGATGCAAGTGTACACAGGTTTCAGGCAAACTCAAAGCATCTCAAATCAGGATTTGCAATTGCCAGCTTAGACAGTAAGAGGGAGTCTCCCAGTTAATGCTAGTTGGTTTAACAGTTTAACACTCCGTATCACTACAGTATCAAGGGGCACGAATACACCATCTAAAATTTTCTTGCAAATAGAAGCAAACGCCTGGGAGGGGTCAATACAATGCGGGCCCCCCAGGAATAAGTTGGCTTAATCCTGGTCATAAATCCCATGAACTATAGATAGCATCATATACCAGTTATTGGAGTTATAAATTTGCTATCGAGTGGGGGAAGTCCCCCTTAAATCAACAGTGGTGAAATCCTACTAATTCGAATTAAATCCCCATTAGATATATGATATATCTATATACATATATATATATATATAAAATGAGATTAAGGGCCCACTTTGTACCCAACAAAAAATGACAAACTTCTAAAATCAACAAAAGATGCTGCGGCGATGGTGATAGAACCCAGGTTCTTGAACCATGGAACACATGGTTTCTCTAAACAATGCTACCCAAAATATCCACTGGTTGTTAAATGTCAACACATCACCATGTGTCCTATGAAATGAATCAAAAAACTCCACGTGTCCTTTTAGAAATTACTAGCAAATATATCAACATGGCCATTTGATGGTATCACCATTTTCAGACAGACTTAAATCAACTAAAAGAACCCGGCTGTGTGTCAAACTTTAACACCTCCAACAGTTGAGTCTTTGAAAGATCTTGAAATATGCAAAAGGCACGGCTTGGGTTGCAAATTCTGCCTCCGAAACTAGATTGCAAATGAAAATAATTGTGGTTGAAAAGAGGGTGCCCAAAAATCTTATGATTGATGTCTTTGGTCATAAAGAAGAGACCGTATATTGGGGTATCCAGCATCTTTGGGTTGCCACCAGTTGATTCGCTTGCAGTCTGGTCTAAGTGTTGATCCCAACAGCCTTCAGGATCACAGGTTTCCTCTCAACTTTCGCCGGAGAATGCTCTTCCTTTTTATCCTCCTTCGTCGTGGAATGGAACTGGCCAGCCCGATATGCAGGGTCATGGTTTTTGGGCTACACACCTACTATCAGGGTAATGTATGTGTATCAAAGCATATCACAGCATATCAGCATATCAGAGCATATCGAGGCATATCAACGCATATCAAAGATTATCAAAACATATCAAATAGTATCGAACATTATCAACGCATAAAGCATGTCGAAGCATATCAAAGCGTATCAAAACATATCAAAACATATCGCAGTATCCTTTTGGCTAGTTTGCCAAGCATACAATTTATGTCCCAATTTTAGCATTATTTTCTCCACATATATCCAAATTGTGTCCTCATGTTGGATAGATACATGCCTGTCGGGGGTGATACTCGGAGCTGGTCGTGCGGATCATGACTCATGGAGATTCTGGCCTGAAATTCGAGCAAGGAACGAACAGTAGAGGGGCCCCCAATAGATCCATTTGGCAGTGCCCCAAAATGAGGTACCCCAAAATGAATGGTTTCTAATGGAATATCCTTTGAAATTGATGATTTGGAGGCACCCCCATGGTGGGAACATCGATTTCTTGAGAACCCTGCAAGTTAAAAAGAGGTTCCCCTTTACAACTGATGGCCAATGTTGACATGGATGCAAGGCACAACACATCCCTTTCATGCCCCAACACTCAGCACTCAGCACGTGTCCTTCTTTGCAATGATATCTTTGACTCTATTTCCAGCAGCTTCACATGTGTCTGCCTGGTGTGCATCTTGCAGGGTCGTCTGACCACAGAGCACGACCTGCTTGTGACTTCAACTTTCGGAAAAACCCAACCAATGAAATTATCCACAATGCCGTGACATCCGCTAAAGTGAATCTTTTCCCCATGGGTCAACTACCAAGTTTTGAGGATTTGTTTTTGGCTCATTCGGTTTGACTCCAACCCGAGCCGGTCAGCCTGGGGATGTCCAGCCACTCAGAAAACATGATGTTCGTGGGCCCGTGATCTCATTTTCTCCATTGGGAAAAACACATATAGGGTTGTCGTATTAATTCATACAATGTGGGGCCCCAGAGTTAGAAGTTGGTCGATAAACCCCATGAAAGTTATATAGTTACTTTATGTTCTTTGCGTATCATAGAAAAACCATAGTTATAAGGTGGTGCCCCCTAGTTATGAATTTGTTTATGAAACCCAGTAACTAGTTCGATATAAATATATATATATATATATCACCTATAAACAATAACTATGGGGTTATAAACCAACTTAGCTATCTTGGGGGCACCACCTTGTATTACTGGAGCTATTTCAGCCAACTTGGCTACCGTCAACAGGGCAAAAAAAAAACACGGCTTGCAAAATTTTGGTCACCACGCTGGCCTCCACGCTCTTCGCTCGGCGTCTCATTGCCTTGAGGGGTGACACCCTCTGTTCTTGGATAATGGGCCTGATGATTATTTTGATTTATTTCCCCATATATATATGATATATAGGAAATAAACATATATATATATATGATATATATATATATATGATATATATATATATATATATGTATATATATAT
>Ga0126342_10021070_pt1 | contig 10898 bp, 4 predicted proteins | sample Cyp1metagenome_FD_92528 | JGI IMG/M metagenome (GOLD analysis project Ga0126342, IMG submission 92528) | Coral microbial communities from Lord Howe Island, Old Settlement Bay, Australia - Cyphastrea 1 metagenome | ecosystem: Host-associated > Invertebrates > Cnidaria > Coral ... | reverse complement strand
TTGGGTCAACCGCATGAACACGTGATCTATCTTAGATGCAGTGTCTCCGTGGATGTAAGTCGGTCCTTGGGATTCGTCCCACGATGTGAGATCAACCAATGCATGCTGTCTGATTATGGTCAGTAGTTGGTCGTGATCAGCATGTAAGCGTCCCTGTCTGCGCCGTCCATTCCACTTGAAGGCATCTGTACCAATCCATGGAGCTGCTCGAGGAAGGGAGCAGTTAAAATCTCCTGCAAGGATGAGGCTGTTACGGCTGGGCATTCTGTATAGACTTTCATTGAGCACCTGCCAGATTCCTGCCCTCGCTTGTGTTGATTGGTGATTGCGGTTGTCAACATATTGGTACAGTGCCAAAAGGTCCACTGCTCTCCGATCAAAGTGCATACGGACGTGAACCAGGCGTCCAGGCCGTTGTTCCTCGTAGCCAATGTTGTCGGGATGACAAAAATGGCGCGCAATCATGATTAATATGCCCCCCGTACGGGATTCCAAAGCTGCCGAGTGTATATATGACCATCGCTGATCTTGCCAACAGGAAGAAAAGCTCCACCTGGTCTCCGTTATCACAACGGCATCGGTCGGATTGAATGTGAGCCAGTGCTTGAACTCTTGGAACGTGCTCTGGGCCATACCGCCAGGGTTCCAATGTAGCAAGGTCATTCTGGAGTGGCGTACAGGAGTTGGTGGTGGATGAGGAGCTGGTCGACGTTGTCGGCTCTGTTCCTGTTGTACCCTTGCAATCAAATTCGAAGGAAAATCTCTGAGTGAAACCTCACGACCACGATATCTGGTGCACCCAAAAGTCAATGCTCTTTTGCACGCACGTTTATAGCTTCTTTTCTGTGCTCCTGTATAGGGCTGAGGGGAAGGACATGTGCCGTGGCACCTTGGAGGCGGTTGTCCACTGTTCGCAGGATCTGCACAAAAATGCGTAATCCATGCATCTGCTCCAGTAACCGTTGTGGTGCGGTTACAACCCTCACCCTCGTGCGCACTGCCATCCTGAAAGAAGTCCGTGAGATGTGTCTGCCGGAGAGGTTGATATGGTACCTTCATCCCTGTGCACACGCCCGGAATTGGGACCGGGTTGCGGTCGGCAGCACGCTGGCAAGGAATCCAAAATTGCAATCTGAAAACTGTCCAAATGATCCAAAATCCAATTGTCATCGATTGTATCATGTAGGGTAGCCCGGTTCAAGGGTAGCGTTGACCAGCAGGAACCAGGCCCCCAAAATAAAATTAATGTAAGATGTCGGAATGGACAGTCAGCTGGGGAGCCACCCCTTGTGTACACAGCGTCGATGGATGGGAGCAACCCCAACAGTATTGCCAGTGTCCAGTCAGAAAAGGGAGACAACCCCTATGGCCAAACGGAGCACGAAACAACAACGCGGGGGGCAAAACAGCCACGGCGATTGCAGGACTCCTCGTCCTCTGAGAGCGGTGCTCGAGACCGCAAAGGGCTTGTGTGTGTGTGTTTGTGTGTGTGTGTGGGTGGGTGTGGGTGTGGGTGTGGGTGTGGTGTGTGTGTGGTGTGTGTGTGTGTGTGTGTGTGTGTGTGGTGTGTGTGTTTTTTTTCCAACACTCCTTTTTGTGTCTGCTCAAAAAGGTTCGTGCCAGCCAGCGTAGCGTTTGCTACGGTTCCTTGGTGGAATCGTCTGGCCTCTCTCACAACGGTTTCATTGGAGAATGTAGCTGTTGCTTCATTTGCACAGCTTGGAGAAAATACAAAATGACTCAGGCTAAGGCTGCATGTCTGGTTGTTGATGCAAATCGCCTGAATGGATCAGCTTCCTGTGTTGGATGGCATGGTTTCAGTGAGCTCCTGCAAGGGCTGTCGATGTGTGTAACGGTACAGCTGAATGCAGTCAGTCCGAATGAGCCAGAAGACATTGGCTGTGCGGGACATCCATCCAGGAATGCTCCATGTAGGGATGGGGGAATGCCAGTCATTTGTCAACAGCCATTCCGCAGGTGTGGTGCTGTCAATCAAGACTGGCGCCAATCGTAGTGCTGAACGGTAGTGGCCTCCCTTGTCACTGCCAAGGTGTGACATCAGAGCAATGATTTGATATTCCACTGGCTCGTGCTGCAGTCCTGAACCTGAAAACGTAGGGACAATGCAGGTGTTGTCCGGGTTGATCTTGCATTCACTTTTGTAGATGTCGCCTCTTGGAGTCTGAACACATCTGTCCAAATGGATGCACAAGCAAATCGGTGCTGTGGTCAGGGCTGCTTGCATACCATCGACCTGTCGCCAGAGGTTGAACAATGAGGTCAAATCACAGCTTTGCGTCTGCGCAAGATGAGCATCAAACTTCAAACAAATTGGCATGTATGGGCCACTGCTATCAACTGTGCATGGACGGTCATTTTCAAGCAGTCTGCGTTCCCAGCTCATATCAAACGCCGGGGTGCCAAGCAACTCAAGCCAAACATGTATGAACTCTGCTGCATCCTGTTGTGAAAGTGAATCTATGTCAACCTCAGGATCACTGCGACCCCAGCAACGCATGATGTGTTGAAACCAGGATTCATCGCCTAGATTGGCATGAGTGCAGTAATGACCAAGCAAAAATTGTGTCAGCATCGTGCGTTGCGTGCCCCAATTTTGGAAATCACATGTCTGGAGGGACAGAGTTGTCCACAGGAAAGAAAGCACTGCTGCATTCGCAAAAAAAAAGTTCCCTGGATTCTCCAAGGTGAGGAAGGCCACAGGTGTCTGTAGAAATTTCATATCAGCATTGGTAAGTGCTGGATCGGCAGTCACTTCTCCTCTTTGGCTGCTTGTTTCGTCTTGGTCTTGGATTTCCCTTTGCCCTTGCCTTTCGAGGTGCCTTTTGTCATTCCCAATGTCGTCTGGAGTTGATGTGCCAGTGGACTTTGGGTTTGGCTGTGAGGCTTCAAAGAACCCCCCATTGTCAGCCAAAGGGCTGAATGAGAGAGCATCTGAAGGATTTGCCATGGCTGATCGCTCCGCATGCTGATTTGAAGCTTCCACGGCGTCACGTCCTGATTCTGTCCAGTGGGCAGGGCATGGAATCGTCTGACCAAGTTGACATCGCTCAGGGCCTCCAGCATGTCCGTGCAGAGCTGGTGCAGGTGCTTCAGAGTCAGCGGTTTGCGCTGGCTGACTCGGAGTTTCTTGGTGATCCCACTCCAGAAAGGGGCATGTTCCATCTGGCAACAGCAGCAGAGTGCTCAGTGCTGCCTTCATCACGTCGGAGCCCTCCTGGGCGGCTCCCAGTCTGTCCAGTTTGTTCAGCAAGGTCGTGAACAGAACCTGCATCAATTTCTGGCGTAGTGGGATCATTGGTGCCTGTGTGATGGCCTGCTTCTGTGCTTGATGGCTCTGTGCCCATGTCTCCGTGGTTTGCATGAGGAGTGTCAGGCAGCTGTCTGGCCCTTTGTTGCTGAAAAAGAAGATGTAAGTGTCCTCTTGTTTCATCAGCTGCATGTCCCGGTCGAGCTTGAGAGCTAACTTGGCCAGCTGAGACATCGCCTTGGCCAGGTTGAGCGTGTCTGGCAGGCCCCGCTGATGGTCTTGTTTGACCAGTTCGCCTTTTCTTGGCCGCTTGGGTGCCGCCGTGTTCTGGTCCAGTTTCAGGCTCTTGTCGATCAAGGGTGCCACATGTTGAAAGGCTGCCCAAATCTGCTCGGACATTTCTTGGGATTCCGGCATGTCCTCGTCTGCAATGTCTGCCATGTGCGGCTTTGCCAAGGATGATGGCAGTCTGGAGCAGGTTCGGACACTGAGTCTGAAAATGGATTTGAACCAGTTGCTGTCGATCAGTGGGCTCTTGCAAGGGTGCCATATCTGGTGGACAATTGAACACTTGTGTGCATGCAAAGCATTGGAAATCATTCTCAAGTGCTGCAGCAAATCGGCTGAGTAATTGCTGTTGCATGTGTTTGATGAGTGGTTGTCCACATTGGTGCGCCTCGTGCAGGTGGATCACAAGTGCTGCCGGGTGCATTGTGGTCCCACATAGGATGCATGTGCTCCTCAATAGGGTCAGCAGTTCAGGTACTTTCCAATGTGCTTCAATGGAGTTTCCTGTGATGGCACGTTCGAGCATGAATCTGGCCTCTCTGTCCAGGCGGCTGGAGTACAGCATTGTGAGTTCCTCTTCCGTCGGGATGTGCGGATACAGGATGGGTTCCTGCAGTCGCATGAATTGCATTCCAAGCTGGCGCAGGGGCAAGCACACGTGATGGCTTCTGTGACTTCCAATGTTGGGGTTGCATAAGCAACCAGTTTCATCATACAGGAGCCCCACGAGGAAGCCTGTAACGGCCTGAGCCGCTGACCATAACTTTGGATGAGCAGCCATGAGGTGACCTGAGAGGTCGGATGCTCTCAGGTACCGGCTCTTGCAGTTCTGGCAATGGAGAGTCAGTTCCATGCGAACGTGAGGATCTCTCAGTGTATTGGCCATTTGGCCCTGACAGAGGGCTGCAATCCATTTGGGCTGAACATCCACAACTTCTGTCGGCAGATCAGCATTGAAATTGAGGCATCTGCCCTGCACGATGTGAGAGCGCAGGGACTCCACATTGTCATACATGGTCAAGCAGTGGGCACATACCGGTTCTCCTTCCAAGGTGTCTCTGGCTGGGTTGAAACTTGGATTGCTCAAACGATGCTCTTTCACAAGATGGTTGTTCAGTTCATCACTGTTGGCAAAGTACTCCATGCAAATTTCACAACGCAAAGCTGTCTGAGGTGGTGTTGGTCCTTCATGTGTACCTCCTCCGTAGACCAACAAGAGAGCCAATTGTACCCAGATCGGGCATTGATGTGCCGATTTGAAGAGCGCATGGCAAAACGGACAGGGCGTCTCCTCACCATACAGGTTGGATAACTGAATGCCTTTGGCTTGCACATGTGGCCAAAATTCTGGGTGATGTATCTTCAAATGGCGGTGAAGTTCTTGGGTTCTGCCCAGGAATTGGTCGCACAAGCAGCATCTGGATGCTAGGTAAGCACATGCATCAGTCTCCTTCCGCATATGGTGCCAGGCTCTGGTGGCCACTATGGTGAGCACACGTGTGCCCCACTCCTGATGTTTCAGGTTGGCAAGATCGGCATCTGTCAGGACTGCATCTCCTCTGATGGGTCCATCCATTTTGGCTGCAAACATGTCTGGTTGCGGAGGTGGGTCTGAGGCAAGTGGCCGTCTTGGGTCAGCCCAGCACCTCGTAGGGCCCGCAAGCAGTGCCTGGCAGCCACGCTGTATGTGAACATGAAAATTGCGCCCACTGGCAAACTTTTGATGACAGTATTTGCATTGGGGCATCCCATGTAGCATGTAGTTTGTGTGTGGTGCAGGAATACTTCGGTTCATGCGATTTTCATGCATCATGGTGCAGTGGCGTCTGAATTGTGCAACATCTGCCGTTTGGTAAAGGCATATTTGGCACTGGTGAAGTGCAGGGTGCACCTCAGGTTCAGGCGTTTGCACAGGAGCAGCAGGTCCTGTGTGCAGGTGCCACTGTATTTGGTCTCGCAATGTGTCCAAGTGCGTCCAATCAAGCTGTCTGATGATGTCAGTTGGGGTGGCTTGAGCAAGGCGGTATGTCAGGGACCTCTTCAGGCTGTCAATGGTGGCCAGCAACCATTCAAGCGGCAATGCGACACCGTTTCTCTGGAGGGCCGTTTGATGACTGTGACCAGTGATGTAGGCATGATTTCCAAGGATCTGACGCAACATTGAAAACATGTGTTTTTGAATGTGTTGCATGCCAAATGTGGTCAGGCCTAATGAGAAAACACCATAAGTCATGACAGGATAAACACAGGTGGTGAAAAGCTGCACTCGTTGCCGTCTGTTCAGTCCACGTTTGCCCGTGAGCCATCTGCGAAGCGTACTAAAAGCAATTCTGGAGAGTTGGACGCGATGCAGCACGGTCTGATCTTCCCATGTGGTGTATGAAATCACTGTGCCTAAATATTTGGCTTGTCGTGCAAGTGGGATCCAAATGGGTTCATGTGTGTCAGAGTGGAAGCCAATCCATTCTTTCCCGTCGCGCCAGGCAGTCATGGTCAGGCGTGCCTTCCTGTGGGCGGTGCCCCCCATTTTGAGCAAGGCTATGCATTTGGCTGGTTTGATTGTCAAACCAAAACGTTGGATGAGCTGCAAGGTCTTGGCAATGTTTTGCATGAGAGTTTGCAATTCCTCATGGGAGGTGTACAAATCGCCCATTTGGCAATCATCTGCAAAAACATTCACACAATTGGCAACCCAGCTTGGACTGGTTTCACGGCTCAGCTCAAGCAAAAAAAGCCACATGTACCCCGTCCATAAAAGGGGGGCGGCACGGCATCCCTGTCTGACCCTCCTACCCACCGCAATTGGAATGTCTTCACCATTGCTGTTTAAGTGGTAGTGGGTGTGTTGATGCCAATGAGAAAGTAATATGACTATTTGGGGATTGATGCCAATTTCTCCCAGTCTGGAAAATAACTTTGCTCTGCTTACCGTGTCAAAGGCCTTTTCAATGTCTAAGAAAAGTTGGAGTCCTCCTGCAACACGATATCTGTGGCGGCCACTTTGGCGTGAGAAGGGGGTGGATCGCAGGCATGTCATCATGGTTCGAACAGCAAGGCAATGATGTCCTACTCTGAGCAGTGCATCTTGGGTTGACCTGCCTGGGAGATAGGCCCAAAGAGGCATCTGTGTGAAGGCTGGCATTGCTTCCCATAGGGCTTTTCTGGTTAAAAGGCCTACAATGCATTTACTGACCGGTTCCTGCAGCGCCAACGGGCGCAGTACGCCCGGTGATACTGGAGGTTTGTTCGGTTTTGGGATAAGTATCATCCAGCTATCACGGAACCACCCTGGCAAAAATGGCTCTGGCCTATCCCACCAGTCAGTCAGAAAAGCATGAATTTGCGGTGCCAGTTGTGGCGCAAGTGCTCGCCACACTGTGCCAGGAGCGCACGGTCTGGCCACTGCACGTGACTCCGGGATTCTGCTCATTTCTGCTTCCAGTTCTTCTACTGTGAACGGCATACCTGAGTGTGGATATGGCTGCGTTGGAAAGGTTGAGGGTCCCTTCCAGGTCTCCATGATATGTTTCTTCAGCATGGCGGTTTCTTCAATTGGTGAAGCAATGTTACCTTGGGGTTTACGAAGCTGGATTTTACGCTTGGATTGTTTAGGGGAATATTTATTGATGATGGTGAATAGGGCATGACTGTCATGTCTTTGAGCAGCATGTTGTGCAGTCTGTAAGACTTCTTCAAAGCGCTGCTGTCTCACTGTCTTGGCGTGGTGCTTGGACTGGCGATTCAGTTGTGCAAATTTGGTAAGGTGCATCCAAGCCTGAAAGAGAGCTGGCAGCGTTGCTTGGGTCAAATGATGGAGTGCACGTCTATGTTGCCACTTGGTCATGACAATATGTTCAGTAATTGGATCTGTTGTGGATGATTTTTTGGGGGTAATTGGAAATGATGATTGGAAGCATTCAATGGCTACTCGATGCATGGTTGGTATGACATCGTCTTCTGAGTGCCACGCTTTGGTCAGAGTGTCCGTCAGTGCAGTGGCCGTGTGAGTCACAAACGCTTGCCATTCAGGTGTGTTCAAACGGCATGCAATATGACCTTGTCTCCTCTGTTGCGGCGTGACACCCCATGCATGACGGTGTTGATGTGGAGCATACCATTGCTGCCGGAGTTGCGCAATCATGGGGACATGTCCATCCTCTCCCTGAAAAGGAGCATCTCTGGCATACAAAACGTCCTTTGAAACTCCATCTGCAACATGTTTGCGCGTCATGATGAAATCAATTCTGGAGCAAGCATTGGCATGTTCATATGTCGGTCCTAATTTCGGTGACCATGTGTTCAGGGCGGTAAGTCCATGCAGGCGCACCAGGGAGGTGAATCTGCCATTGTCACTGTGCAAGGCCCCTCGGGTGAGAGTGCCTCTCCAGTGAAAAATTTCTGGGCCACTGTGTGATGCTGCTTGCAACAGATCACAGTTGAAGTCGCCGCCCAGAACTAGGATGTTCCTTGCAACAAGGCCATGCATCAACTGTTCAAGTTGGTCCCAGAGCTGCGCCCTGGCTGTTTGTCGTTGGGTCGTGGCTGCATAGGTGTGTTGGTAACACCCAATGAAGTCAATGGCTCTGCTAGCAAGTTGGACCTGAATGTGCACGAGGCGTCCTGGGTGAACAACTCTCCATTTCAATCGGTCTGCCGGGCAAAAATGCTTGGCAAGGATGCAGAGGATTCCCTGTCCTGCATGTGTCGGGTCTCCGGTGTGCACGAAATGAAAATCGCTATCACCCCACGTGCTTTCAAATTTCCATCTGGTTTCAGTGATGATGGCAGCTTCTATGCATTGATGTTTCATCCAGATTTTCAACTCATCTAGGCGATAGGCACTGAGGCCACCTGCATTCCAATTCAGGACGCGAAATCTGGTCTTATCAGTGTGTTGCCAATTGCTTTGCGTCTGCGGATGCTTCTGTACAGGTTTTTGAGGCATGGATGGTTGAAAATTCTCTCGCAATGCTTGTGGAAAGTCATTGGGTGCATAGCTGCGGCCTTTGTACCAGGAAAACCCCTGCTGGAGAGCTCTGGCATAGGCACGTCGGATGCTCCTCTTGACTACTGGTCTTTGCCGTTGTGGGAGAGGCCAGTGGGCTGCTATCTTGCATGTTTCTGGCCGTGTGTCATGTCGCTTTGTGTCACTGGGTGTGTGCTTCATAGACTTCATGTTGTGTGACACTTCTGCGCCTTCCATGACTAAGGCGCAACCCTCACTCCTCACAGGCTTGGCAGGAAAAAGGACTGTTTGTGGGTCGGTGTGTGTGACAGCGCCCACAGCGGAGCAATGGCCAACAAGCCTGTGCCTGGACTTGGGACCAGGACTGCACCCCCAGCGCTGTACAAGGGAGTATGCTCTCTGTTGTGCAAGCCAACTAGCAATGGCGGCAGGCTGTGTCTGTGCTCGGTGCTGCTCGGAAAGGGGTGCAAAAATGATTGTTAATATCTGCCAAATGATCTTTCGAAACAAAACCAGTTCAACTCGCCAGAGTTGTCTCGCACGGCGCAAGAAATCAAACCTCTGAGTGGAAGTGGTTTGTTTGGAAAAATAAATCACAAGGCAACTGGACTGAATTTCTATTGATGGATCTGGGAAGGCAACAATGCAACAATCTTGGTCTGTGGTTCTGTGTGCTGGACCAGGGTTCGAAGAAGCGTCTGCACGCTTTGGATCAAAACTCTGTGAGGTTGTCCTCAGCGCTTTCGGTCCTGTCAATGGGGCAAAGAAATCAAGTGCCCTGGTGTCTGCACAACAAGACCACAAGTTCAGATTCGTGTATGTCGCTGTGGCTGGCTCAAAAGTCTTGTCTGGAGTTAAACAATTGCGGAGTCCTGGCACCTCTTGCAATCTCAGTGTGGTGTCAAAAAACTGGTTTGGTGCACCCTGTGATTCAGCTTGCCAAAGAAAAAGTTGATTATGAAGGGCCAGAAAAAATATTGTAAGGGAGCCCACCCCTCGCACTGGGAAAAATGTGTTCTTTGGGGCCAGTGAGAAATAAAGGGAGCCCACCCCTGAATTGTCCAAGTTCTGTGCTGTGGTCCTCTGGCAGGTTGGTGTGATAATGAAATCTGTCTGCACTGATTCTGTGTGAAATGCCAATGGAATTCGAGCACGCTCGTCAAAACGTTGAGGAGTGCCTGATCCACTGTTGTATGATCTGTAATCTCTGCCTGAGGTCCTGGAGTATGATCGGGCCAGTGAATGGTTGTGGGAGCCCACCCCAATGAATTGTCTGAAATTATTGAAAAAATGGGCCAGTGAGAAAATAAGGGAGCCCACCCCGTTGTTGTCTGATGTCAGCGTTGTGGTCCTCTGGCAGGATGTAAAGGCAATGAAGTCGCTCTGCAAGGGACTCTCTGTGTGAAAAGCCAGTGTGCCGCGGATCCTTTCGTCAATCCTCTGAAAAATTCTGAATCCACTGGCGTGTGACCAGCACAAACGTTCCAATTTCCAATTGTATGTTTGGGCCAGGGAGCAGTTCAGGGAGCCCAAGGGAGCCCACCCCAATTATGTGTTGGAAATGATGAAAGAATATAGGGGCCAGTGAGAAAATAAGGGAGCCCACCCCTTTGTCGTCAGTCTGTTGCGTGGTGGTCCTTTGTCCTGTGGAAAAATCGCTGAAATCTGTTGGCAAGGAGCACGTTGTGCAAGAAGGCTGGTGATCGCCAGCACTGTCGTCAAACCGTTGATGAGTGCCGGTTCCTCTGTTCTGTAGTCTGCTGAATTGTTCTGATGTCCAATACTGTGAACGGGCCAGTAAATAGTTGTGGGAGCCCACCCCAATTGTTGTTCTGAAAATATCGAAAAATGGGGCCAGTGAGAGATGAAGGGAGCCCACCCCTGTCAAAGATTGGGCCTGAGTATTGTCGTGGGAGCCCACCCCCCAAGTGCTGGTGTTTGATCTGGAACAATCAGTCGGGGAGTCCACCCCACGCAAAAATGTCTGTTGAAGCTGATTTGAATGCTCGTCAATCTGTGCAAGGTGTCCAGGAAAATGCCGCAAAGTAGCTGTAGTGGCGCAATTCAAGTCTGTCTGCTTTGCAAAATCGTCAATGGAAAAATGCAAAAAAGCCAGAATGCAGGGAATCGAAATGTACTGCCAAAAAGTCGTCGTTGCGTGAGAGGCCAGGTCAGATTTCGGGGAGCCACCCCCAGAAGAAACAAAAGGATGTCAAAGATCCAAAAGAGATGTCAGGTCCAGTTCCTCGGTCCAGTTGGCAGCAGCGCGTTGATGAATATGGCACCCCCCCAGCAGAACGCGGGCAATGGATATGGCTGCGGCCTCGCTAAATGAGGCACTTGAGAGCACCAGGGTGGTGCAAAGGAGCTTGGTGT
>Ga0126342_10021069_pt1 | contig 10898 bp, 10 predicted proteins | sample Cyp1metagenome_FD_92528 | JGI IMG/M metagenome (GOLD analysis project Ga0126342, IMG submission 92528) | Coral microbial communities from Lord Howe Island, Old Settlement Bay, Australia - Cyphastrea 1 metagenome | ecosystem: Host-associated > Invertebrates > Cnidaria > Coral ... | reverse complement strand
TCCCTGCTGGAACCATTAAAAAAATACAACTTGAGCCTCGGCAGCACAAGAGTTAGGAGCCCGCCCCAGGGATAACCCAACTGTCTGGAACAGCTAAATCCTAACTCACCAGGACCTAGTATAGTATCATATCATTATGTATCATTAAGATATAATATCATACCACATGACTTGGCCCTGGATGCCTGCTGTGCCGGACGCTTTTTGAATCGCTTCGTGCTCGATGACTGCAGCTATTTGCCAGGTGTTGACAAGTCTGCTCCAAGACTGCTTCAGTGCAGACCGCGGGCGGATTGCATTGGTGATTTGTTTACCTCCGACTGCGCCAGACAGAGAGAAGGTCCTGACTGTCTTAGAGGCTACGGCATAAGAAACGCCCATGAGGCAAACTTCTACGGTGATGGTAGGTGTATGACATGGTGTAATGTGTGCCAGCCACGTTGACACAGACACCTCTGATCAGGCGCTGGGCTTGCGACAGAGCTGGGTGGAAACTGCCGAAACTCGTGCCGTGACAGAAAGCCGGCAGATCTGAGATCTGGATAGATCTGGGCAGATTTGGGTCATGGTCATCAAGTATCATCAAGTCATCAAGGCCACAGAGGACATGAGACACTTGGGATATCTTGGAATATCTTGGGATGAGGGATGGAGAACATTGGTGAACATTGGTGAACATTGGTGAACATTGGTGAACATTGGTGAACATTGGTGAACATTGGTGAACGATGTAAATCATGGTGAGAGAGAAGATTCTCAGGTGCTGAGAGAAGATTCTCTCCACCGCAACCATTGGAGCTACCTGGTCTCCCCAAGTTGCCACCTTCACCTGTGTCACTTAGATAGCAAGTCAGTGCACGTCGCTGCTCGGAGAGAAGTTCATGGAATGTTACCAAATATTGGTGGTTTTAACATGTTTTATCATGTTTAATTAACACTTCAGGACCTTCAGTTGCTAGTCTTCATTAGTCTTCTATAGTTTTTCTCTGAGGATTCGGTGATTTTTTACGCTCTGAAGCATTTTGAGGTTGTTGCAGAAGATGGCCTCTTCACCTGTCGCACCTGTCCGATGCTGAAGTCTTGGACATTTGCCATCTTTACACCGGACCCGCCATTTTTTGAGTCGCAATAACCTACTGTGTATATAACTGTATAACAGAGGTTAAGCTAGGACAATATATGCATAGATGGGTGAACTGTTAGTGACCTTCAATATCGACTGATGACTGCATTTTGGATGCGCTTATATGCAATTTTAGTCAATTTTAGACCTTTAGGTTGGGTCAAGTACACCTGCCTACGAAGCAAACAGGAGCCTTGTATGGTGTACGAGACCAAATCGATTGACTTATAATATCGTATATTATATATTATTATATACAGTAATTTATGATATATGTTCAGCTTGATTGTTGTTTCCAGCCTTGTTCGATCAACTCAGCAGCTTTGGGAAGCTGAGCCATTTCAGCCATCAGCTGCTTCACAATCTTCACAGACTGCGGATACTCTGAGGCCTCGCCCAAGAATTCGGTTCCGACGAGCCTCAATCAGCAGAACATAGCTTGGACGACTTTGAAATGTAGGCGCTGCCAAAAGTCTGGAGAAATTGTATCAAATTGTATCAAGTTATGAATAGTTATGATGAACACGTATGCAATGATTCCAAAGATAAAAGGACACTAATCAAGCATGAGCCATTTCTACATATTTCTACTGATTACCGCGTGGGACTTGCGATCTACTACACAGAAACGAGAAGTGAACCGACATGTGTAACTGCATGACCCAATGATACTGTCATCTTGATGTGCTTTGTAGGCACCCATTAGGCACCCGTATTACCATGTAGCACTAAGGAATGATGCGTTTGGGTTGCTCTCCTTCGACTCAAAGTTGTCAGAGGAAGACCTATGAAGAAACGCAGGTCCCGGCAGTGAGCTTGTAATTGGTTTCGGTGTTGAAGTATCTTGGTTAATTATGGTTAATTTCTGGTAATGTTCTTGTTTAACTTCGGCTTCACAGCCAATGGGGCTTTGTATGGCTTTGTGATTGCACGGTAGAATGCCAACGTACAAGATACATCAAGGCGGGTCATGTTCCAAGAAGAACTTGACCAGCAAAAGCAGTTGCATGGTGTTGCAATGTCTTGCAATGTGTTGCATGTACATTGTACATATTGTACTTATGCCGCATGCCGACCCGTTTGGTTGGCAGAACTTGGTGCTTCAGCAATGCTGCAATGCTGCACCGATGTCTCACCGTCCTGCAAACTCGCAGGCCGTGTCAAAAGGGCCGCTGAAAGCTGTCCAAATTTTGTAGGATGTATCCCTCCAGAGCTGCGACCCATTGCAACCTCCCATAAATCAATCCAAATCAGAGATTCAGCCCAAGCATAGCCTAAGCATGAAGGTGAGTGAGAAATCATGTCAATCACGTCAATCGCGATGAAAGATCCTATTGTAGCTAGACTGGCTGGCAAAGCTTGCATGATGCTTGCATGCACGCCTCACATGGGTTGTTCCACTCAAGCCTTCAAACGGCTTGGCAATGAAGAAGCAAACATCCAATGATCGGAACACATAGGAACGCAACTGGAACTCACGACACAGTCGTGTCGATTACAAATGATTGCACCCATTGACCGATAGAGCACCATTGGACCATAGATTCCGATGCATGAACAAATGGAAAGAAGCCATATTATTTCCAAAGACTTGTAATTCAATGCGCATGTTTTGTGATGTTTGGCATGCTTGGCCATTCCATCAACATGCTCAACAGTCACCACATGTCACCACATTAGCTACGACGCCACTTAGCGGTGGATGATGGGCCCGGATGTCGGGACGCGGAAAAGGTGGCAAGTGTGCTGCCAAGGGCAAGAGCTATGAGAAGGGCAGAAGCCCTGGCAAGAGCTTGGGCCTTGGAACACTCTTGGAAGACTCTTGGAACACTTGGAAAATGTGCCCCATAGTGATCTACAAGCAGTTCTCTACATGATCATCCAAGGGTGTCACCAAAACAACGAGCAACAGTACATTGCCTTATTAATTGCCATCAAATTGCTGTAGGAATGAGCTGTTCATAGCTGTTCTATCTTGTGTGTTGCCTCATACGCTCCACCTGCATTGAAAGATATTGAAAGGTTCGCCTCCGGACGACTATTTTGAGCTCAAGAACAGCAAGGCATTGCCGCTTGCTTTTCCCATGTCAAGCCGGCCTTGAGAAAAATCTATGTGCTTGTTTGGGCCTTCACACCTCGAGCGTAGCACTAGCTTTGCAAAGTTCTGGTGTTTGATTTTCTTGGCTGGCCCATATGTAAGATCAATTTGCAATATTTTGTGGTCATTTGTGCATAGATAGATGGACACACACACACATACACACAAATTTATATACTGCATGTATGTATATATATATACATAATAATATATATATACATGCATACACGCATTATTTTTTCTTTGCCAGACTCTGGATGAATCTTGTTTTATCGGAGGTTACGCTTGGAGAAGACAGCCGGGATGAAATCTTGGCCTTGATTGCAGCTTTCAGACGAGGCCGGTCAGAGAGTAGATTTTAGGGATATCTGGGTTGGGTTTTGAGTCTGGACTCTGGACATGTCTCGGAAATCCTCCATGTGGGAGGCCCCAAGGCTGAAAAGCCCAAGGAAAGAGACGGTGTCGGCCTTATTGATTTTAAACATATTGAACCATATTGAACCCTGAAACATCCTGAAACCAATCGTTGCATGTCGTTGCTGTAAATAAAGGCTTGGAAGATGAAGGCGATTCGGGATGTGAGGAGGAGGCATCAGTTCCAAGCTGTAAGCGCTCACAGCCCGGAAGATTTTGAAGCGTTAAAACCCTCCACCAAGACGACATCTTTATACATCTTTTTCTGTGTGACGTAACAGCCATATGTCACATACGTCCATATTTACACGATGACAATGCGTTGGACATGCTACCTGTAAAGGAGTCGCCGACCTCCAACCGGCAAAAGCGGAAAGAGCAGATCCGTCCAGAGCTACGCTTTCTCATGTCAAAGTTGATAAAGTTGACATGATGTTTCTTGATGTTTCTTGATGTTTCTTGATGTTTCTTGATGTTTCTTGATGTTTCTTGATGTTTCGCGCTTTCGTTGAATTCCACTTGGGGTGAGTTGTGCCTCATGCCTGCCTGAGGTTTGAAGAAAAATCTGATGAAGCAGCTGCTTGAGGAAGACAAACGCGAGGCAAGTAGTTTCCCCCCTTCACATTTTATGGTATGAATGCACCCAACCTTGCGATCGAATCAGGCCGGTGAAGACTTGAAGGGGGGCAGCTTGGCTTCTGCCATGCCTGGCAGCTAATGTATGCATGTTATATGCTATTGTATACTGTAGACATCTCTAGGCTCTTTAAACTGTATCAATGTTGGATGCGTTGTGTATTTGACTAGACAATAGATTGTACTTGTGTGCTTGGTCTGTTTGGTATGTTGTCAATCAGAGTGATTCTTGCACTGGGACGGTCAAAGCATATTTGCATACAGCAAGGAGCATGCTTCCTTACACTCAGAACTCTCAGCCAATTCTTATTGAACTCTGCATGCTTGCCCGGTTGCCCTTTTTTGCACGTACCCTGCGAGTTACGCAGCTACCTCTCAGGAAAAGCAACCAAGAACTCCAAGCCGGATTCGTCACACGTTCAGGCACCATATCTCTACAATATAGAACGCGTTTAATGCTATAGGATTGTAATGGATTGTATATCTTATTTGTGAACAATGGGGTTCTAATGAGTGCTAATGCGGTGTCCTGGGTTCTTGATCTAGCATGAGCGCGCAGCAGGTGCGAGTGTCCTACCGTGACGAAGCTGAGCCACAAATGGATTACGGTCGAGTACAGAGACCACGCTGTCTACATTGTTGGAAATTGCTGCAACATCTGGAACATGCAATCAGACTACATCATACTACCAATAGTTTGCACCTTCCCTTTAGATCAGAAAGATATTTTTTTTGAGACCCTTGAAAGAATTACAATTCTCAAATCATGTTGCTTGTGGCTGCACTTGTTGCGATTTGTGGATCATGATGGCCATTGATGGCCACCCGTGCTATTTGTCGCCAAGGAAAGGAAGCCAAGCGACAAGCCAAAGGGGCCAGTACTTATTCGCAGAGGTGCTGCAGATGCAGTGGAGGTGTGGGCTGAAATTCTTGTCGAACCGCAACCTAAAAGTCGTATCAAACATATGCACACACACATATATATATATTTATATAATATATAATATATAATATATATATATATATAATATATAATATATAATATATAACATATATAATATATATATATATAATATTTATTTATATATATATATGCACAGAGAGAGAGAGAGAGTGTATTTGCTTCATTGCAAGCTTATGATATCTTATGATATCTTATGGAAGTATGGAAGTATGGAATGATGGACAGCGCGAGGACATGCTTCTCCCCGGCAGTAGTACGGTCCGTTTCGTTCTAGATTCTAGGTGTTTTTCAAGTTTTCGCCATCCTATGCCATCCCTACCCAAATGCAATGCAATGACATGCCCTGCTCCGACGTGTTGCGTCAGGAGTTTCTGGATTTGGTAAAGCTCCTCAGTGCTTGCAGCCACTGTTGACGTAGTTGCAGCCTTGAGCATGTCAGCATACATTTAAGACCAACCAATGGGTAGCTTATACCATGCAACAGTATGCACAATGAAGGCCAAGAAGAAGTTGAACATCAACGGGAAGACTCTTAGTGGCAGTCGGCACTTGAAGGTCTCGTCATCCTGAAGTGAATGGAATGGCATATGTACAGACAACTTCCACCTAGACTTCATCAATAAACAATCATTATCCAGCTTTATCCAGCAAATTCATGCCAACACTATCCATAGTCTACAGGATGGTCACACATTTTTTGTAGTTAGAGCTCATTTGCGCACCGATCATCGCAGATCCAAAACATTTTGTCTCAGGAAGAAGCTGTGGATCTACAAGCAAGGCCTTGACATGATATACATGATGTCTGGAATTTCATGACGTGTTTCAGAAGATTTGATGATGTTTTGATGCCATGACACTGTGGATTTCTTCGCATACTTACTGCCTCTCATTGCCTCAGGCGATGTGCAAGTGCCGCTTGAGCTGGCCTTAGAACCCCAAAAGACATGGTACCTAGCAGGTCCTAGCAGTCCAGGCGTTAGCATCCGGAGCAGGAGAAGCTTTCATTGGTTGCATTTTGTTGGAACTTCTACCTGAGTTGCGAAGTGTGTCATTTCTCAGGAGCTTTGACCCTGGGATTCAACGGGGTTCATGCGAGGGGTGCGCTGTCAGCACTGTTGGCCCAAATTCAAAGGCTGGCGAACGAAGCTAGTAGGGCCAATTGCAATTGCCACCAAAGCCCCGGAGATCAGTCCACCAGTGAAAACAGTTCCAACTCGACGTCGCTTAACAATGCTTCAATACAAACACGGACTGAGCCTTAAAATATCTTGAAATACAATATTAAAGTGCTTTAAATCCAAACAAAGACAAGAATACGGCAACAGCCACCTGGCTGGGAGCAGTTCCCCAGCAGACTAGCTCCAGAGCCATGGAGAACGAAGAGGATGCACAAGTGAATTATTTCAAACATGGCAGGGCTGCCACTTTCCAGTTTTAGATCTTCGCATTTGCCATCCAGAAACAAGTTCGCCCGCAGGAGATGAACAAAGGCGATGAGGCCAGCCAATCTTATGTTGAGTCGTTATGTCATGTTGTAGGTGAGCTGATGTTGTAGGATGAAGATGGATGAAGGCCTTCGAAATCTCAAAAGGAGTATCTATAATTATCCTTTGCTCATGGCAGCTGATTGGGCAGAATGACATGCATCCATTCTTCAACGGTCTGTCATTTGCAATAGATTATAGGAGTGTTCGATATAGTATGACCTATGATATGAATGTATACATATATATATATATAAATACAAATTGTTAATAGATAGATAGATAGATAGATAGATAGATATAGATAGATAGATATAGATAGATATAGATAGATAAAGATAGATAAAGATAGATAAATATAGATAAAGATAGATAAAGATAGATAAAGATAGATAAAGATAGATAAAGATAGATAAATATAGATAAATATAGATAAAGATAGATAAAGATAGATAAAGATAGATAAAGATAGATAAATATAGATAAATATAGATAACGATAGATAAAGATAGATAACGATAGATAAAGATAGATAAAGATAGATAAAGATAGATAAAGATAGATAAATATAGATAAATATAGATAAATATAGATAACTATAGATAACTATAGATAACTATAGATAAATATAGATAAATATAGATAAATATAGATAAATATAGATAGATATAGATAGATATAGATAGATATAGATAGATATAGATAGATAGAGATAGATAAATATAGATAAAAATAGATAAAGATAGATCAAGATCTAAGATAGATAAAAATAGATAAATATAGATAAATATAGATAAATATAGATAAATATAGATAAATATAGATAACTATAGATAAATATAGATAAATATAGATAAATATAGATAGATATAGATAGATATAGATAGATATAGATAGATATAGATAGATATAGATAGTTATAGATAGATATAGATAGATATAGATAGATATAGATAGATATAGATATAGATAGATAGATAGATAGATAGATAAAGATAGATAGATAGATAGATAGATAGATAAATATAGATAGATGGATAGATATATATATATATATGCTAGGAATATGTAGGAATTAGTGGATTACAGGAGGCCACTCAGTAGGCATTTGACAGAAACTGCACAGCCACCTCAAGGTGGATCCTGAGACGCTCTTCAATGCAGATGAGTCCCCACCCCGAGCAGAACCAGCACTCCCTGAGAAGGACATGTCATGTCAGAATGACAATGGCTATTGATGGCTGTTGGCTGTATGGAAAGTGCCGTGCTATTAACTTTATGTATTTGCTATTCTAGCCCGCCATGAATCTTGAACTGATTGGCATGTGGATGCCGGTGGCATTGAACCTTATGTTCAAGCTTCTTGGTGTCCAAATGTTGAAGCGGCAATGTTTGCTCCAGCGAAGGAGAAGAAACAGAAGAAGGACAAGAAGGAGAAGAAAGAGAAGAAAGAGAAGAAAGAGAAGAAAGAGAAGACAGATAAGAAAGAGAAAAAGGAGAAAAAGGAAAAGAAAGACAAGACAGGCGACAAGAATGAGGAAGCCAAGCCTTATTTCGAGCCCCAGCCGGATCAGGAGCTAGCGAGCGTAGATCAGCATGTGTGTTTATGAGAGGAGGTGAAACCGTGTGGCCTTTCTTTGCGAAGCTCAGACATTTAATTCAGATTGTAGATGATTGTGGTTGATTCTGATCATTTGCATGATGTCAAGACAATCCCACGGTCATCTAAAACCGAAGCTTTGCCGGGAGGAACCTTCGGCTTTGGATCTGTTTGGGGCGTCCCCGAGCCCTGCTCCTTTGTTGCCTGAAGATCGACATGGATCACCTGCAGTGCAGCAAGCACCTGAAAGGAAGAAGGCAAGGGCTCAGAATGATTGAATGACCAGCTAGATATGTCTTGCCCCAGTAACCTGATGGTACATGGTGGCACTCAAAAACATTTGCGTCCATCAAAATCGGCTTGAAATTTGAAATGATTCCCAGACTCCTCTCCGACCCAAGCGTACCCAAGCCATTGCTCTGGTTCAGGATAGGCGTGGCAAGCGAGAGAAGGGGGAGAAGCCACATAGAGAGGAGAAAAAGGACAAAAAGGACAAACGGGAGAAGAAGAACAAAAAGGACAAGAAGGACAAGAAGGACAAAAAGGACAAAAAGGAAAAGAAAGATAAGAGAAAGCAGAAGGCTCAGGAGTTGGAGGCGGCTTTTGGGCACCTGTTTTCGGGGGTTGCCCTGTGAGAGGTCTGAGTGCTTTTCTTTGGGTTGGCATGTTGCCCAACTGTTCAATATCGATTCGTCTTGATGCTCTCTTTTTATCTCTGTTTTTCCAACCTGCATTGGGCCCGCCCAGAATCCCCGCAGAACTCCTGCTACAATGTCCGAAGATGTCCCAAGCATGGGACCAATCAGTCCTTGAGAGGGAACTATAGGGAGCCGCATCAGATTGGTACCTTTCCGACAGGAAGATCCTCTCGCCGTGTTCGGCGCTTCTCCGAGTCCCGCCTTCTTCGATGCTGTGTCTCCCAGTCCGGCCTTCATGGGTGCTGCGTCTCCAAGTCCGGCACCCGACAGAAAGGACCCGAGAGTTTCCATTGCCACGCCACACCACTGTGTTGTGCTATGTGAATCTATGTAGTTGCATCTTGTTGCACAATGTTCATCAATGTTCCACCATGTTCCATCTGTTTTGTGCAAACGTGTTTTCCATTTTTTTTGAACATGTTCATCATGTTCAAACATCTTGGACTTTTTGCGAGTTTCCACAGGATAGGAGGGGCAAAAGAGACAAGAAGCGGAAAGCCAAAGAGCTTTCAGGTCGCACAGAGCAAGGTGCACAGGACCATCGATTGCAAGTCACTTTGTGTGTACTTGACCTCACTGTCAAGATCAAGCAAGTTCCCATTACGAATTGCACGGATGAAGGGAGCAAAGGGAGCACTACACGATACTGCACTAGTGGCCACTAAGTTTTGCCACTTACTTCAATGTTTTGAGGGTTTAATGTGGAAAGATGCTGTTTGGACCCCTGATTCGGTCAGGACGACAATGTCTACAAGGACATCCTGCAGGAGTTTGAAATCCAGGATGGTTCGGCAAGAGGCACTCCATCGGCAAAAGGCACTCCATCGGCAAAAGGCACTCCAGCTATTGCCACTCCAGCTCACAGGCCCATAGATGCCGTAGCTGCCATAGCTGATCGCCCATCTCACTGATATTGTTCTTGCATCCTTGTAATCCTGCATCCTTTGATGACCTTTTCTCGAGTCCATTTGGTGTGAAGCCATTGAATATGGTATTTGTTGTTGCGGTTGCAATTGATGTGGTTTTTGTGGTTATTCATGCTTATTCAGAGTTGTTATGAGTTGTTTCATGTCGTTCCTCTTCTTTTGTTCTGGCTGGGCTGGTCTGCGTCTATGTCTGTAATTATCTTTCTCCCGCGGGGTTGCCTCAAATCCTACTGTAGCAAAGAGTTGGGTTTTCCTGGGGTTTGTCAACACCATGTTGCCCGTGTTTGGAACCCAGAACCATGAAGAGCCCAACTTTTACAGTGACGCAGGTCCGTGAGCCCTCATCGAAGAAGGAGAAGGAGAAGACATGAGCCAGATGCAGAACATGACGCCTGGTATCAAGTTTGATCAAATTTGGCTACGCAGTCGGTATGTCCAGCAGCTATCAGCAGCTCAATCACCACCACACTTGGTCCATCTTAGATCTTGGTTCTACTGGTTCTTTGACATCTCACAATTCCCAAATCACGAAAGGTAGCGTCAGCTACCTGAGTTCTCCGTGCTTCAGCACAAGCATAGGGGGTATTGGGGGGCCAGCCCGGGCCAAACGTGGAATTCTCGCCGTTATGTATTGGATATCAATTATAAGGGGGGGGGGCCCCTCTAAAATGGTCATGGGTTCAATTCCCACGGGTGACGCGGTCACGGGCCCCCACATTAGAGGCACACTCTCCATAAGGGAGATGTTCCTGTAGTCCAGCATAATTGGTTTGCTTCAGCCTCAATAACAGTTGCTGCAAGGGGTCTTAAAAAGGGGTTTTAAATAAAGCCCTTTTCGTGCATCATTTCACGCTGCACAAGACACCGTATCATGCAGTCATGCTCTGGATAAAATCATCTTAGACTGCGCAAAAACGTTTTTGGTGTATCATCTTAGGGGCGCAGCATTTTG
>Ga0126342_10021068_pt1 | contig 10899 bp, 11 predicted proteins | sample Cyp1metagenome_FD_92528 | JGI IMG/M metagenome (GOLD analysis project Ga0126342, IMG submission 92528) | Coral microbial communities from Lord Howe Island, Old Settlement Bay, Australia - Cyphastrea 1 metagenome | ecosystem: Host-associated > Invertebrates > Cnidaria > Coral ... | reverse complement strand
TATATATTATATATACACACTATATATGATATATATATACATATATATATATATATTTAATGATATATATATATATATATAATTATATATATAATAATTTATATAATTATGTATATATTATATATATATTTAATTGTATATATATATAGATATAATCATGGTATATATCTATATATTTACATATATATATATATCATATAATTATTCGTCTATAATATATTGCATACGCGTGTTTGAATAACAATGGCAATCACCACTGCCAACAGCAACAGCAACAGAAACAACAACACCGACAACAACAACAACAACAACAACAACAACCACAACCACAACCACAACCACAACCACAACCACAACCACAACCACCACGACCACGACAACGACAACGACAACGACAATGACAATGGTTGTGATTCATATTTGGCAGGGCAGTCTGGAAATATCTTCCGCTTCTAGAGTTTTGGAATCGCCGAGGCTGTGGAGCCTAAAGAAGAAGCACTAGTTGTCAAGAAAGAGGTGAAAAAAGAAGCATCTCGTTGGAAGTGGCGGGATTGAGCTTGAAGTGGAGACATTGCCAAAACATCGACATTGAAAGTGTTTCAATATAGTCCCATTCACACATTCAGACAGGGCAGGTCGCATGAAGCTCTAAACAGTATTTTCATTCGGCTTTCTGCTGGGCGATTGTCAAATTGGTGAGCCCAAGGAGACGAAAGGCCGGCATGTGAAGAAAGACATGGTGTACCTCGTTGGCAACTGACCCGCACGAAGCTCCACTAACCCAGCAACCCATCTCCGATGAAACGAGGCCCTTGTTCATCGAAGAACGAGGACACGGCCGTGATGGAGAGCTGCTGAGGGATTTCATCCTGCGGCGAGAGCATTTGAAAGAGGCAGGAGGATGCTGCCAGATGGTCGAGAACTGTCGAGAACTTGAAATAGAGCCAAATGAACTTTAGTATCTCAAATGGAAGTCTGGATGTGTTCTATTTCAAAGACATCTCAAACTTGAGGTCAAGTGCGGCATTGATTTATGTGTTCTTCCGGGACTAGTAATTCTCATAAACTGGCGGATTGATGATTCTTACCTGGCGTACCTGGCGATGTGGCCAATGGATCCTCAGCGCCAACTTTGCTCTGAAACGATTCCAAAATGGGAATGGCTCAGAAACCATTCTGAAATATATTCTTATCACTTCTTATCATATTGAGGGGGATATTTCCACTGATTTCCACTCATGACCATCCATCAATCCATGTGCTATTTGGATATTCTTTGGATCTTCACCATGTCGGGTGTCGGGTCGTCCTCCGCCAGGATCCTCGGGTTTTGGCCGTGGATCGATGGCTCATTCGCGCAGAGTTCTATGATGACTGCTTCCAGGCGCCCGGACCCGGTGGACCCGGTAGACCTCGTGCTGGGGAGTGCCAGAGGCTGTGGATATCTGTGGATATAAATTTTGGATGATACTACATTGCTACATGAATGATTCTGAGTTTGGTTGTGTCTTATGATTTTCGATTTGGTGTCTGAGTTTCCTGTTGAAGCCTTCGAGTCAGCCTTTTAAACAATCACATAAAGATTTAAAGCTCCACTCCGGTACAAGATGCGCATGTAGGGGTTGCTTTATGCCGTGACGCACCATCTGAAGACATTCTGGTCCCGGTCTTCGCCCAGCTGCAAGGAGTATGTGCAACAGTACGGCTCGGCAGCTCAGCGCTATTCAACCCTGTGCTCACCAAAAGTTGTTGCATTGAGAGTCACCGTATTAGTACGGCCAAATACATCGTTTTGCCCGAAGCACTCTCAAAACACTGCAAATTAGGAGTCATTCTGGCATTCCTGAAAAGCTCAGGTAGGGGACCTGTGCGACATTGCACAAGTCATCCTGAAGCCCCCTAAACTCCAAAACCATCCAAAGACCATCAAAAAATCAAGCAAAACCCCTAAACGCTAAACACCTAAACCTAAAACATCCTAAAACCCTAATTCTTAATCCCTAAAACCTCAAGCCTAAAAGTAATCTTGGGGGAATCAAGGTGTCTTCGCGTATTAGTACCACAAGGTCCCGTTGATTCCGCCAGGTGGGGAACCTGAAGTCGTCGATCTGGAAGAGCGAGCTCAAGAAGTTGTGGGATGCCCAGCTGCGGCACGTGGCTTTGAGGATCCTTCTGGCATTATCTCTGTACAACTATAGTAACTATGTATATATAGAAATATATATATACATACATATCATATATCAGGGTATAAGTCTAAGTCTGTGCATCTGGATAGTTCTTAATATATCTATGAAGTATAATGAAGCATGTGCATGTCAGTCATATAGTCATAAAGTCATAGAGTATACAAGCTGTAGAGAATTTCTCAGTGGATATCTCGACATCACCACAAGTTCTTCAGCTCGGACGCTAAGGCTGAAGCATGCAAGGACGTCATGGTCGTAGCAAAGGTCAAGAAGAAGGCCACGGGTTCTACGGGTTTTGACCTTGGGGCTGCAACATTGAATGACCGACTGGGGCTACAAAATGGCCCTCAAAAATCCACCAAAATCCACATTTTTTCGTACCACGCATGGCACCAGGATTTTTTGGTAAACCATTACTGACACCCATTGAGTCAACTCACAGAGACACGGCAGGTCGACGAGCTTGAAAGTGTTGCGCAGACTGGTGCTGCTGATGTTCCCAGCCTCAATGGTCCAAGGGGTCTGGAAATGTCGTGGTTGAAAAGTACTGACCTTTTGGCCAACCTTTGTTCGATGAGACTTTGGATCCAAACCAAAAGGTGCAGTGACAGTTTCGAGAAACTCTTGCCAACTTTCTGAACAGTCTTACCATGTCTTACCCGGGTAAATAAGATGTCATAAGAATTCTAAAATATCTTAGAATATCCATTGGATGATAAATGCATCCAATACCTAGGCCGTAGGCCCTTTAGTAGCTTCGTAGGCCCGGTCTATGGCCAACGTTGCCCAACTTGCCAAGTTCGGACTGTCTCCATGGCTCCCTATGGCTCCCTAGGTCTACGCCCTTCGTGACACACTCCTGGCAGCAGTAAAGGCGCTTGTTTGGTCAGACGGTCAGACACGAAATTTCCCTTCAAGGCCATGTAAACATGATGTGGTACTTGAATGATAATAATGATAGTACCAAAATGATAATAATGATAATAATGGTAATAATGATAATAAAATGAATGATAATAATAATTATAGTACTGAAATGTACTGAATAGTTGAATGATTTGATGGCTTTCTCTTGAATAGTTCTGACCATGTAAATCAATGCGGGCCACGAGAAAGTTGCCGCTGTGGTGCAGGAGAGCAATGGAAGCTGTTTTGTTGTATCGGTGCAGGACCTCACTACACCGAGACGGAGACTGGGTGTTCCGAGCAAGCAGTTGATGCAGCGACCTCATGAATCTGATACCAAGCACCAAATACGGCAACTGTTCCCAGTGTGACAAAACCTAACGAGAATTCCCAAGGCCATGTTGGGAGGTACACTTGATGGGAGAAGAGAGTGGGTAAGTAAAATCAGTGCTGCAAGCCAGCCAGCAAGTAAGCAACAGAGTGAGTGAATGAGCAAGGAAGCAGGTCTTTGCAGCTATTCAAAGATGCCTCATACTATATCTTCCGGTTGAAAAAAAAACACATCAATGATGCTTTTCCTGGCAGAAAACGCTGTGCAGCTCTGGATATGGTGCTTTTGGGCTCGAGAAAAGCACAACAAATCGGCTGAACTCATCCCTTCTAGCCTGACAAACACATTCATCATTTGTGTCTTGGTCGCATGCAGCTTGCACCCTGCCGCTTCCCATCCCGGCGGTATGTTGTTTGAGGCTCCCCCCAATAAAAACTGCCTACCCAATCTATTGTGGACGTACCATCCCGAAAACCAGGGACTTGTGCCATTTTGATCCATTTTGTAGATGGAAATTATCCCGTTTGAGGGGTTCCCCATGACACGTGTGACATAGGTGATGCCGCTCTCTCGACTGTTGGTCTTCCTTCTGCTGGGCTTGGTCTACAGCGAACGCCCCTGCCTCGACGTTGGAGATAGGTGGAAGGTTGGGAATTCGTGAGGAGATACGGAGCAAAAATGCAGAGCGATGGATGATTGGGAACCATGGGAACCCGCATAGGATGACTTGCTCAAAAAATCATGTCCTCACGGCCTTGAAATTTGATACCCATGATATTATGAGTTTGCCGCAGAGCTTTTGACCTTGGTCAAGTTGTGACAGCTGACGTTTGGACTATCGGCCCATGAACCTTTCCCAGGCAGCTCCAGATATGACAAGCTCCTGCAGGTCAGGGTCGATAGGGTTTTTGTGTAAGACAAACTGTGCGGAACCGCCTCGCAAGAAGTCGTCCGCACAAAAACTGGGAGATGTTTGACCAAGCTTCATCACATCTTCATCCCAGAAAAACAAAGTAGAGTTAAACATACAACAATCATCAACAACATTCAACAACATTCCTGCCATTTTGGCCAGCGGGTTAGTCTGCTGGTGTCATGTAGTCACCTTGTTGCAGGAGTTGAAGCGAGTATGAACCTGAGACAGTGCACTGGCAACTGCAATCAACCCCTAATTCCGAATGTATTGAATCAGTTTGAATCATAGATAGCACATGATAGCACATAGACACTTGATCAATCCTGGTTTGGCTGTTGTGCTGTGACCTTCTGTGGCTTTAATTTCAGTGTGCAAGTCCCCTTTTACGCTTGCAAATTGGATGCCCATGACTTGGGTATCTTGGATTATCTTGGGTTTCGTGCGGCCATGTCCGAGGAGCTGGAAGAAAGCGAGGGAGAGAAGATCCACAAGGAAGAGAGTGTTGCGAAGGAGGAGATCTTGTCAGTGCCATTGACGCATGATGTAAAGAGAACACTATAGAGAGCATGATTTAGAGCTTGACAAACATTTGATGCAAAATGCCAACTTGTTTGAAACTGTCTCTGCCGGAAGTATATATATATGTATACACGTGTATATATATAATTATGTATATGTATATATATATATATAATTATGTATATGTATATATATATATATATAATTATGTATTCAATAATATTCTCAGGGTTTATCCTCAAGAATTAAGAAGGCTTGAGCTTTGCAAGGAGCCTAAAGGAAAGGTTTCCTTGAAGGCGCGGATGAGTTGGTGATAAGAATTGCCAGCTGTGCTCAGTTGGCTCGGTGCCGACCGAGGCCAAAAGGCATCCACAATAACCGAGCGATAGCTGCGACAAAAAAAGATGGCGCTGGCAGGGTTGGGCTGTTTCGGTCCAAGAAATGGGTATGTGATGGTAATGAAACCTGAAAACTCGACTGCGTGGCGCATGCATGAAAGGATTCAGAGAATTTTGCGAAGACTCTGTCGTTGCAGTTTTGTCTGAGACACCAACTCAGCCTAGGGACGACGATTGCAAGGACCTGGGACAATTTACGCAAGTTGTAAGCTGCTTGGGGCTTGATACCAGGGCAAAGCGGCAAAGATTTTTACCCATGGACACGGAAAACCACAGGGAAAAACCGGATGACATGCACCCCAACCCTGGTGGATTTTTGTGCAGGAAGAATTGAAGAAAAAAGAGCAAGCGAGATTGCGCCAGGTTGTTGGAACCTGAGACTGAGATGACATGGTCAGACATGGTCAGACATGGTCAGACATGGTCAGACATGGTCAGCGGGAGTCGACCTTGTGAGGTCGTGGATTGCCTCAAGCGCATTTGGGAGTCTGGTGTTGGAGGGGAGGCGAGCGGTCGGATGAAGTCGGATGTTTTTTTTAGTGCAGTTGTGGCTTCCAGAGATTTTGCTGACGAGGAAATCGATGGAAAGATTAGACACACCAGAAAAGATAGAAAACGACAGAAAACCGATGAAACCCCTTATGTTGATACCCAGGCACGAGGCGTATGAATCTGTCTGCAGGTCCTGAAGATTGCTCTGGAGGCTGTGAAATCGCGCATCAACAGGCGAGACCAGCTATGGAAGTCCTCCAAGGGGATGGTGGGATGGGGGATCTGAGCCATTTTTGGAGGTTTTGGACACTGAAAAAACCCATTATCTCATGGCGATTCCAACCATATCCAACCATGAAAAATGGGAAGTTTTGCCATCGAAGAGTTTTGGACACTCAGCTTGTAGAATATGGATAATATGGCAATCGGTTTTGCTCAAAATCCACATGTTAGACAAGCAAAAACTTCGCCCATCTTGAGTTGTGGATGTGTTTTTTCCCCCACAGTGGATGTGTTTTTTCCAGGTTCAAAGCCAAAGCCGGCGAGAGAACCGACATCATTGAAGCGATGGCAGGTACCAGAGCTCAGAGATGGCTCACCGCAGATGGCAGTGTCGGAATTTCCACGTGATCACTGGCAGATAGCTGTTCACCAATACCCAGACAAACCAAACTCCTCGCGCTAGCAGTACCTTGGAAGTAGGATCGGAGAAGTCTTGGCAATATCTGATGGGTCATACTTCAACAGGCAGGGAGCCACACAATTCTTTTGATTATCAATTGTGACCTGCACCCATCCAGTCTCTCATCACTGATATCCTCAATCCTCAGTCCTCAGCACCCTTTTTGCTCAAGTGGTGCCGCGGCTGCGACCCGCACCATGCCGCGGTGTTTGGTGAGCCTTCCGAAAGCAGAGACTTGGCGCAACAAGTCCGATGAGCTGAGCGACACATCTCGGCAAGGGCTGAATTGGCTAACGCCTCACGGTGCATTGTGACGACAGCGACAGCACATGACAGCACTTTCTTCAAGCGATTTCTGCTTGGGAATTTCACCGTCGTCTTTTCTTTGGACAGGAATTGCATGTTTGGAAAATCTTTGCAAACCAAGCAAGACATCAAATTTGCCACTGCTTTTCCCCAACCATCAGTTGCTTCACTGACTCCACTGCACTTCCATCTCGTGCATGTTCCAAATTGGTTCAGGCACCTTTCCAATTTCAAACGATTTCACCTAGAGGCAACTGCGAACCCTCATCTTAAATCAGAACAAGCACCAGAAGCCTTGTGGATGTTGCATGACGTTGGGCCGGAGGTCCAAAAATTGTGATTTCCCCATTCCACAAGACCCATACTGTAATAAACTTAACAAACCCACCATTTGGGGATGGTTTATACCACCATCAAAATGGTGATTTTGGGACAGATGGATTCCCCCTTCCGATACTTAAGAGCCCTCTATTGAGGAGCTCCATATACACCTCGAGGGGGCGATGCGTGGCTCAGCTGGAGTTTTAGTACGTGGTATGTTGGAATGTAGGACAATGCCATAAACCTACCATTGATGGAAATTCAATCCCACCCATAAAAACGGTTGTTTTAGAGCAGCTATAGCATTGGGATTACCACATTAGGTACAGGTTTGTGCATTATCATTAGCAGTACGGTGCAGCAAGCAATGAACATCCAGAGCACCTGAAAGATCCTGAGGTCCAGAGACGCTCAGCGATTTATGTAGGAAACATGGCGTGGAACGGCCAATGGATACGTAACCAAGCAGCATTCAGCACCTGGCGGAAGGGATCTCTTGAAACTTCACCCCGCTATTCCGACTTGGCGTTAGAATTTGATAGTGCTGCGATCTTATTTCGTTATGCCAAAATACTTCCAACCATACCTCATTTCACCACCTGCAGCCTTTTTGGAACGTTCCACTCGCTCCTTCATACTATTTTGATTCACTGATCAATCAACTGTGAAGGCAAAGGAGGAATGAGACTGGCAGTTCTATCCCCAAATTGGTCACTCAAGGCGTGGCAAGAGCTTCTCTGACTTCTCTCCGTTTCTTGGCACTTCCCGAAGACCCTGGAGAACAGACCCCGAAGATATGCGCTGCGCTATGCTGCGCTGATGAAAATTACGGCCAGCAAAGTTTTTGTGGCGTAGCTCCCTATGCACCAAAGTAGCTCCGAGTCCGGTTTGAGTCAACATGAGTCAACATGAGTCAACATGAGTCAACATGAGTCAACATGAGTCACCGGCATGGCAAACTCAAAAGCACCTTAAAAAACGGGTCATAGCTGGCTCCAATCTTTGTGAGGTTCGCCAGCTGCTACATCGCCGTTTGCGAATGTTTGCGAGAAGAGAGTGACCTGCAACGGTTGGTGCTGGAGGTAGCAGAGGATGCAGCAAAATCAGGCCACATGGTGAAGCGGTGACACAGGGCAGAGTCGAAGAGAATGACGTGAGAATCGAGACCTTGAGCTTGAGGATTATGAAATTATGAATGCGATGGTTCCTTTCCATTAAATTCCAGCTTCTATGTGGCTTTCAGTATTTTAAATGCAACATAATGCAACATGGTTCAGTTCTTCAAAGTCAGTCGGAGCAATATCAACTTCCGAAGACCGTGCAACTCAACCAAAAAGCCTACGTCGGAAGGTGCTCTGTGGATAGAGCCAGCTCTATCCATCGAGCTTTATGCGGATCGATTTGGCAACTTGGCACTCTCAGCTTTGGGACCATTGGGACCTGGTGTTTCTGATGATCAAAACATCAAAACTAGTTCCACTGTGTTCCACTCAGATTTGGTGCTGACCCTGTAGGTTGCGCTACATATTCACCTGATTTCACCTGCAAATTTGGAGCTGTTGAATCTGGACAGCAATGGCCGCTGCCTCTTCCAGGTGGTATCAAGGCCTCTTTGGACTTGTTGATGAAAGCTGCAGAAGTAGCAGAGACCCGCACTGGCGTGGCAATTGGCAGCTTGGACTTCAAAAAAACCGGCGATGCATGGCGATGCCGTTCTTCCAAAAGGGGCAACTCTCTGATATTTTGTGTGTTTCTACATCTCTTTGGTCATGTTTGGTCAGAGCAAACACAGAAAAACCCAGCGTACTCTGAAAGTTGGTGCCGCTGTTGCACTTGAGAGCTAAGGTCCCGACGACTGGGCTTGTCTGATCATTTAGGGGAAATCTATTGGCGAATCGCCATCTTCCCATATTTTCATATATTTTCCCTACATTTCAAGTAGTAAGTAGTCATTTTGGTGGCACTATTGGAAATTTTGGTAATCAAACATGGATAACATGGCAAGTTCCCGGATCATTTTCCCAGCTCAAAAAACCTCCATTTGGTGTAGGATGGATTTCCCAGCTTTGCCACCGGATAAATTGGAGGATAAATCCAATGATAAATCCATTGAAGCCTCCTATCCATCATCTATTATATCAATGGATTTATCATTAAAAAAATCCTCCATTAATCCCTATCAAACCATGGTCATCTCAATTATTTATCCCTATGAAAAACCATCTAAAACATTAAAGAAAGCCATACATTCACCGTGATGACAGAGGGTGTTGACCTCCAATGACGGCGAGGATTCATCGTTGCAGCCGAACGCCATTTGCCCGTGGAGCGTGCTGAGGCCTTGGCTCGAGCTGTGCCTTGGCCGAATGGCGATTCTCAGAGGGGAAATGTGGGAAAATGTGGTGAAAAATATGGGAAGATCATGATTTATGATGATTTAATGATGACATAAGCAGTGGATTTGGATGATTTGGATTGATTTTGGAGGTTTTGAAGCCATGGTTTTCCTCTTCGAACATTTCAGGCAACAACGACCATTTGCCAAAAATAGTTGGCAGAAGCTTTGTACCAGTTGTTGATAATTAGTGTGGACCTAGTGGTTTTTCCTCTTCGTTATGAGGCGGCACTTAACTAAATTCACCAATTCTGCAAGGCAGCGCTAGCAAACCCGCTAGGTTTGCGCTAGTTTTTTTGTTTTTTTCGCACCATGTTCAAGGATATGTTTTATGTGTTCCTGACTGCTTGTTATTTCAACATGATGAAAAGTCAAGATGTAACACTTAGCTCCTTAAGATGTCTTAGTGAATTTCTCTGCTACTCAACAATTTTCCTACATTTAAGAGGTTGCGGTTCAATTTTGCGAATTTGTACGTAATTTTGCCCGCTAGATCCCCGCTAGCAACAGTTTCAAGAAGTGGCTTTGGCTGAGCCGTGACCCATTCGCCACCAGAGAGCTTGTAGTTCACCCTGTCTGTTTGACAAAGGCAACAGTGACAGCAAAGGCAATGACAAGCCCTGCAGCAGATGAAAACATATTCCAGTTCCACCACGAATAACTAGCAGCGACACCCACTTCATATAGACGTGCGTAAGCATTTACTGCAAGTTTTAGCTACGGCTTCAAACATGAAAGATAAAATGCCGTGTTTCAGACTATTTAGATAAGTCATAGTGCAAAGACCAAACAAAATTCGCGGCACCATCCACGGAATTGCATTTTTTTTTCAACCCTAGGAGATGACATGGCAAAAGCATATCACATTGTTTGTGATGTATTCCCCATTGATAGTGGATAACCATGGATAACCATGGATAACCAACATAATATCACCATAAACAATGTTGATTGAACTTGCAGGGTCAGTGACTTCATTTTCTGCTCGAGGTAAAGGATGTGGTGACCTCTGGAAGGGGCACCATCCACGGACGCCCTGGCATCATTGGCTTCGGTCTACATGGAGCAGAGGCAAAGGATGTTATCAAAGGGATGGCAAAGAGTGGATTCCCTTGAAGTTGGTAAAGGACAGATGAAGTCAGTCAGATGAATGATTTATAATAATTATACGTATATATACATATTTATATTAATATATATATATATATATATATTACGAAAGCCAGCTAGCTGGATCGTTGCTGTCTGCGAACAAAGTGAGTATAAGGGGGTCTGGGGGGAGGGCTTGCCCAAGTGGGCCAAAATCTCGCTATTACTTGGCGGGAAGGGTGTGTTTTGGGAGCGTTTTTCCGGGTCATGTACCATGCGGCAAAAGGGTGACGGTAGGGTATCGATTCCCCCTAGGTCCGCATTTTGGGGAGCCTTTTGGGGTGCTTGGCAGAGG
>Ga0126342_10021067_pt1 | contig 10899 bp, 12 predicted proteins | sample Cyp1metagenome_FD_92528 | JGI IMG/M metagenome (GOLD analysis project Ga0126342, IMG submission 92528) | Coral microbial communities from Lord Howe Island, Old Settlement Bay, Australia - Cyphastrea 1 metagenome | ecosystem: Host-associated > Invertebrates > Cnidaria > Coral ... | reverse complement strand
TCGGTTCGGTTCCCACAAAATTTCGGTTCGGTTCCTGCGGTTCGTTTTCATTTACCGGTTCAATGACCCCGCGGTTCGTTCCGGTTCGTGTTTGTCGATTCGTGTCGGTTCGTGGGCACACTGTATATGTATTTTATGTAATGAAATACAATGAATATATGTTTATATGAATATGTGTGACATAATAATGTTAAGAGCTTGCTAGAAGAGTATCACCTCAACGCACTTCATGAATGGCTCAGGAGGGTTCGCCAGGTGGCCGCACATACGAAGTCGAGGTTTGGAACTCGGCAAGGTCACATGATCACCGATGACAAGTGTTTTTCATCCTTTTTCTCTTTGGGTGCTGGTACTTCTGAGTGCTGTTGAATTGTAATTTGAAAGAGCCCAGAACTCACGAAAAACACATCGAGATTCACGCAGTAGACATGTACAGACAACACTTAACAGCCAAGTGCTTATACCGTAGCTCTGTAGCTGGCAGGTTGCCATCAATGGCCAGGACTTTGTTGGTGGCACTCCACCTGCCTGGATCATAGTCTTGGATAGTCTTGCTGTGTGTAGACTGTGCTTGTGCCATTCTATTTTGCTGTGGGCTATTTGCATATTCCGGTGTATACATTCACTTTCTTGGCACCCTGGCATTGCGCATTAAGCAAGCAGGGCATATTAAAGGGCTCTATTAATTTTTCTGTATCATGTTTCAACTTGTTGAAGGTGCTGGTGCGTTTCGTCACGGCCACTGCGATTGTCACCGCTGGGATCTCAGAGAATCCGCCGACCATGAAGGCACTGTAGATTGCTTAATTGCATTGCACAAGATGACTTGCCACTGTATGACTTGGGTTCAGAGTAGTTAATCATATTGACAAGACACAATGCAACACTATGGAGCGCTAATTTCTTGAAAGGATATATGAGGATATAGGAGGTTTGTGCAAATTGTGTTTCTCTTTTGTTTAATCCATTTTCTGATTTTTCTGTGCTTGTCATGATTTCCCTTCATAGACTCAATGCTCATCCACTATCTCCTGATGTTTGCCTTGCATTAGACTCAGGTGGAGCCTGCAAACGTCTCTGCTCTGGGGCACTTGCCATTGACTGTGGCAGGTCCTCATTGTCTGTGTGAGTGGGTTTGTAGGTATGTTTGCTGGTTTAGATTGAACTGAATTTGTGCAGAGCCAAGACTACCAACTGGAAATGCCAATGAAGAAAGCAATGGAAATATCCGGAAATCATGTTGATCTTCGCTGCAAATTGCAATGTTGGAGGATCAGGGCTGAGTGCAGATGTCCGCTATTGCATCTTTGGGGAAGATGAACGCGCCATTGAGGTGCCACGGGAAGGAGAGTCGCCTTTTTTCCGCCTTCACTCGAGTATAACAGGATACTGAATATCGACAGAAGTTTCCTATCCATTCTTCACCATTCTGCATACCGCAAACTAAAACAAGGGCTGCATAATCAAAGAAACTTTGCCCACTCTGACACACTTTGAAGTCTTTGCAGATGGTAAATTTGAAATTGAATGTCGTGACAACTCACTCCAAGTTTCAACCCTTTGAGCAAAAGCAGCAAATGTGGGTTAAAGCAGATAAGCAGTGTGCCGCGATGTGCCGCGAACAGAGTGAGTAAAAATATGTAAAATTGCATTGACCTTCGCAGCTGATAAGCTTTTTTGGGATGAGGGGCTGGACATTTGTGACCTTGATGTTCATTAATCCGGGATGACCAGCTGCGGTGCGTGTTGTAGTTGTTTCATGTTGTTTCGTTGTAGTGGTGGTATGTCGTCGTTGTTGCGCTTTTCCATGTTGTTGCCGCCCACGCCGCTTCCGTCCCTTAGTTTAGATGGGAGTACTCCAAATGAGAAGGTTTGTGCAGTGACGTTTGATGAGCGTCTACATTAGAGTCTACATGCCTGCTAAAGGATGCATGTACTAAATCATTTAAAAAATGACAGCACCAATTCAGCACCATGATAGTATGTGTTTTTGGCACTACTGGGTCGAGCACATCATTTCACTCCAGGTGCCTTTAGCATCACTGGCGAGTGAGCGAGAAGTGGTCTGCAAGGGCCTCAAAGGTTGCAGGTTTCCTCCAGGAAGGGGATGCCCAAGGGCGGATCACAACGCAACTTGGTTTGACGCTTGATGCCTCTCCCAGGCATCACTCCACATTGGGAGATTCGTCCTTATGGTGCTGTCTCCGAGCGTCATCCTTTGCATGGTTGAATCATGCATAATCATGCCACGTTGCTTCTACCAGTAACATGCGATCTCAGAAGTGTGGTTCGCAAAGTCGGTAGATCCAGTAGATCCAGCAATTCTTCCATGCCTTCTAAAGGGAATAAGCATCCAGCTGATTTTCCATATAGCTGGATGGTTCTTTATGCATTTTTTTTCGTTCACTGTATGTTTTGGTCATTCTTTGACAGGTGTCATGGTTCGACTTGCCTCTGATGGTGTGGGCACGGCAAGGAGTCCTTCCGCTTACGTCACCTTTGCAACCTGGCTGATATTGAAATAAACAGGCTTTCAGAACCGGATTCAACCGCGAGTGCCTTCGTTCAGACTGCCCCGAGGTTGCTTATCCATATGCCCACACTGTAGATCCAAATGAAGGGCCAGTCGAAGGTGCCTGGGCTGGAGTTTGTAGTGCTAGTCTAATTTCTAGAATAGTCCAAATTCATTCCTGTTCCACAGGCTTCAATTATTCGACACCTGGTCTTCATATTTACATGCCAAGATGTCCAGAGGATTCGAGAGGGGCAAGAGGAATGCATATCGACTCCTGCAGGCGGCACAATTGTTCGAGCGTATGGCCATCACTTCAAGCCCTATGGCGAGGAGAGGGGCCTCAGAATCAGACACGATGTCTTCCAAGACAATACGCAGCAACATACAGCAACCAATGACCAAGCAGGTGAAGTTTGGGATATCTGAAGTAGAAGATGAAAACGAAGCGTTCAATCTAGCATTACTTGGCTATACATATGCTGCATATGCATTATTGTGCATTATTTATCTTGCTCAGAGCGGTGCGTGTGTGACTTATGGCCTTCATGCTGGCTGTTTGCTTCAGTGTGTTGGCTCTGCAAAGTTGCAGGACGTCCTCATGCAGTGTGTCTTTGGCTCTCGAAAGAGCAAGGCCTGGCGGCCTGTTCTCCAAGTGTTCAAAGATCATCAAAGATCTCTGTTTTGACTCGATGCTTCCACAAGGGCTCTGTGTTTCCAGGCACTGATCATCTCTGACACCGAGCTGCAGTGTCTACATCTCATTTGTGAATCATCAGGATTTAACAGCTGCAGCTTCACAAAATCAACCCGTTGACCCCGTTGACTCTGTTTAGAGAATTGAAACTCGAGTTGTGAGGCACATCCCCACCAGTAGACGGAGCCTACTCACCTACAGGCTTTTTGGCCAATTTCGATTTGGAGGCCCAGCAAGTCTTGTTTTGCTTTGCTTCAATATGCTTCAATAATACGATACAACAAGCTTCAATAATAAGCATTGACAGCATATTGACAGCTAAATCAGGGTAATCATGGGCCTACACCTCAAGCATCCTCAAGCACTGTCCGCTCTTTTCAGCACGCATATCCGGGTGCAGACCATTCCAGCTCAACCCATGGTGAAGGGCACCACTCCGGTTCCTATCTCAGACACACGCAGACACGCAGACCTACTGGTCCAGCATGGTCCAGCTGTCTATCTCAGCATTCTCAGCGCACTGAGGCTTCCAATCAACAGCCCATGAAGCAGCTCACTTTCTACTATCGGCGTTTTGTTCCGAGCATTTCCTGGGTGTGAATCTGAGTTTCTCAGCATTCGAAGAGGTACATCTGTTAATCTATATCTACTATAAAATGTATTATGTTATAGAACATGAAAATTTTATGATAATACAGAATAATACACAATACGTCATAGCTACACATACCTGGTCCAGTCTGGTTCCCTGCAGAGAATGTGCCGCCAGTACCTTTAATTGCCCTGCAGGTTGAGCCTTTGAGTGGTCCTGAGTTTGGAAACACCTTGGTTTCTCTACGCTCTGCCGGGCGGCCCAGATGGGTCCAAGCTTCCAGTGGACAGCATGCACGAGACATCTGAGATATCTACAGCCTTGTGTCAAACTTTTTGAGGTATGACGGTATGACTGCCATAGCTATTGCTATTGTTTGCGAACAAGTTGTAAAGTTCACGAACATGTCAGACACCTCTCCCAGGATGTCCCAATCTTGAACTCACAGAACATCAAGTGCTTGTTCGGGAACATCCCAGTGCCGCTCTTCATGGTCACTCAAAACGAGGTGCCCAAGTTGCCTTGCCAGTCTCAGTGAAGGATCAAATGGTGAACTTCTCTCTAAGTGGTCATGAATTTTCATTCGCGTGCACAAGACTTGAAATTGCACTCTCACGCTTTAACAGGCCACTTGCACTTCTCCCGCCTTTAATCAGCCTGGCATGGTGGAGCACTGCCGTCCTGTTGTTTGATATGATTGGAGAATATTGGAGAAAAATAAAGCTTTTTGAAACATTTGATCGGGTTTGAGATGAAGAGCAGCATCGTGCTGAAAGGGTTACCAGTCGTGGCAGGTTCACACTATCTGCGGATGGGCAGAACCGGGTGCAGATCGGACCCAATGGCGAAGCTGTGCGTCATGGCCCTGGAGTATCGAAGCTGCTTGCGCTCCAAGTCGAAAGCTGCTGATGCTGATTGCTATGTTTTTTGAACGTGTTAAATACATTCAAATACACCAAAAAGAAGTAGGAAATGCATCAGGCAGCAGCAAGAGAGTAAGTAAGAGTAACAAGAATTCAAATCACCTATAGGCATAGAATGGCACAGAGGAGTGTTCGTTTTGCCCTCTGCTTCAGATGAGATATGAGTTGATGAGGTCACGATATGACTCTGATGGTGGCAATCATTCATGCTCATGCTGCTGCTGAATGACGATGACGATGATGGTGACAATTATGATAGCGGTGGCGATGACGATGACTGATGATGATGACGACTGATAATTACTTGTGATTTTTATAGGTTGAACGTATGTTTGTGAATATGTCTGATGTCAGCCAGGAGTCAATTTTGAATTCTGCATCAGGTTTTACCTACTACATCACGCCAACTGTCGCCAAGGCTCCGCATTTTGAATATGCTTAGAGCGCTTAGAGATCTTAGAGTAGCCAGCGAGTGGATGTTGATTTGGCAGTTCTTCCCGGCCACCCGGTGAACCTGCTGCAAATGCAAGCGTTGTTCATTGCGGCTCGTTGTGGCTCAAGGGTTTTGCTTTCTTGCTAGGGAAAGACTATTGAAGGCTTGGATCGCGCAGAACATTGTTTATTATGTCGTCGAAGAAAGGCTTTGCGCTGATAGGCCTTGACCGGGATAAGCTCTTGAGAAATCCAGATGCAGTAGTCCGTAATCAGCGGAAGCAGATCCGAAAGAAGCTCTTAGAAGCTTCCCTGAAATCCGCCTGCACCGAAGGTGCCGAGGCGGGTAGTTTAGCACAGGATAGCGCAATTTCGCAAGAAGAGCTTCGGCAAAAGCAGGTGGAGGAAGAGGAAAAGCGGCGCCAAGAGGAAAGAGAGAACCGTGAAGCGGAGGCTCGCCAAAAAGAGGAGGAGGTGAGGGAAAACCAGCGCCAGCAGCAAGAAGAAAGAAGGAAGCGTTAAGAGAAAGACAGGCGCCAAGAAGAGGAGAAGCAAAAAAAAAGAGAGCGAAAGAGGCAGAAAGAGGAGAGCAGATTGAAGACGCGGCAGGACAGAAGGCAAAGGCAGAAAGAGAAGCTCGTCAAGCCGAAAGGCAGAGCTAGATAAACAACAAAACAAGCAAGCGGTTGAGGGGCGGCGAGAAGTCTCAGCAAAGGCCAGGCTCAAAGCCGAGATGGAGGAGCAATGTGCTCAGCAGAAGCAGCAGGATTGGGAACGTAACCTGACAGACAACGCCCAAAGCTGCCTCCTTAGGTGGAAGTTTGATTTGAAGGACCGTGAAGGTGAGAAAGTAGCAGGGTTCTTCTTAGAAGGGCAGTGCGCGAAGCTCAAGACAAGAATGTGGCACAAGGAAAGGCCCTCCAAGCGGTGGCCCCCAGGATGTAGCCAGCCTGATCTACCAATGAGAAGGCTTCGGCTACTGGCTGTTGGCGATTGCTGGTCCAGGCGACTTGCCGCAGGCTATCGCGAACCAGGCTGAAGAGGATCATCAAAGAGAACTTCGACATCAGAGCGAGGAGGGCTCAAGGCGAGTCGCCGGCTGCAGTTTTTTTTCATTCTTTCTGTCGATGAGCGGCATACGTAGAGGCAAAGCAACACTTCAGAGATCCCAAGGAGGATGGTAGAGTATGACAGGTGGAGAGCGATCTGAAGCGATTTTTTGAGAACAACTCAGGTCCAAAAGTGCCATCCAGACACAGTAGTTTTTCCAAAGCAGGAGCCCTTGCAGTTAATGCGCGCCTTCACGCCACGATGTAAAATCTATAGACCACCAACTCCCCAGCCATTCAAAAGAACTGAATGGTTTGTTAATAGCCAGTTGTCTTCAAACCATGACTTTTGGGAAGTTGGTGGAGTGAGAAGGTGCTGAGATCACCCTGATCTCGTCTTGCCAGATATGCAGACCAGCCTGGGACACCGGGCAAGCCGAGCAGACAAAAAGAATCTAGTTCATGCGGTGGCCCTTAAAAATGACGATATGGCACTAGTTTAGTGCATGCAACCGCGTAATGACAATCATTCGGTTTGCATCGCCAGGTGACGCCGTCATTTGGATCATCCAGAGGTGGGACGATAGCCTCTTGTCTTAGAGTAATGGCTCGGTCGTTGATGTTGCTGCAAAAAAATGTGAATGGCAATACATTGTTCATTGTTCATGTCAATGTAGACCGGTTTGCCTTTGAGACAACACACAAGATGCGTGCTTGAAATTTGATTGGCAACCTGGGGCCGAAGTACCGTCACATAGCAAGTACATGCTGCTTTGATTTACGTGAAAAGCGGTGAAAATTGACCGTAGAGGTTCCACTGAATCAGCTCTGAGGTTCAACTGGAAGGCGCGCACTTCATCAACGATGGCCGGCTCACCTGCAAATTTGGGGATCTTACTGTGCCTGTTTGGGAGCTCAGAGTGTCTCATAAAGGTGCGCTGTGTCATTAATTCATTTGATTACAGAGTTCAGGCCTAGTCCTCCATAATCCTCCGCGCAGACTAGTCTACACTTGAAGATGTTTTTTAAATCTATATTAATATAATCCTGTCCACAACGGGCCACATTTAGTCCAAACCACCAACTCCAGCTTGAATTGGGGAGAAAACCCATATGTTTTCTGTTTTTTTTTTCTTTGGTGTGGCTGGGCCCCTTGTGTCATCCACTCAGATTGGTTTGTGGCACGATCCTACAACATTGCCAACGAGCCTGGTATGGGAAGATTAAATGCTATTTCACTGCTGGCAGAGCGTATGTAGCCTTTTATGCTAAAAACACCAAGGGGATAGTGAAATATAACAATAGATAACAATAGTATACATGAAAGTTTCAATCATTTGGGGTCCAACCAGTGACCAAATTCTTGAGGCGTTCCGCTTCATCTCCAGCGCATTGGTGCTCTGCAGGTCCAGAGATGAACGACTGAAGTGTTGTTTTTATTGTTCTGGGCCATTTGGGAGATTTCGGTGACAAATAGGGACAGACACAAAGGCTGAGTCGGAGTGGCCTTTGAATTCCTATGAAAGATATGTGAAGATTGCAATTTTGACTACACAAATCTTGGAGACAACGTGATGACTTTTCTGTGCCTGGAGAGGACGCCAATTGCTCCACCTGGAGAGGTGCAGGCGCACAGTCAAAGAACTCAGTCACAACTTTGCCATGGAAGCCATAGCAATGTTTTACTCGAAACTCGTTCACTTATTTCAACTTAATTATTTCATATGAGTTCATTATCTTTGAAGGATGTATCACTTCTGGCAGCGTAGTCGTGAGGTCAGTGTTGCATGCCAGTAAAGATAGGTAAAACATGGTAAAACAGAGTACCTTTTCCATATTTTTCCATGCCGGTTGCAGAAATGATGTTTTTCTGTTGCTTCAAATTGTGGATCTTTTGCCAGGTGTACCTGTCAAACAATGGCCAGAACTTTACCGTCGCATCCCAAGAGCTGAGTTGAACGTACGCCACCGTAAGCAGCGCAAATGGAAAACGGCTGAGGGTGGCAGTGACGCCAAGTTCCAATTCTTGGGTCCAGAACTCAGAACGCAAAGAGCATTAAAATACGAGACACGTAATGATCAAATACCAAACATGTAGAAGTCTGTGAGCCGGCAGAAGCCTCAAAGATTTGAGGCTTCACCTACTTCCACTTGCATCCATACCTGGGCCCAATCAGTGGGAACACCACTGTCTGGGCCTTAGACAAACAAGTGAAACTTTGTGAAACTTTGTGAAACTTTGTGAAACTGTGACACTAGAAACTCAAGCTTAGATAGCTTTAGAACATTGTCCAAAACAGCTTGAATCAGATAGACGAAGCAGCGTAAAATCTCCTCAGTATGTTGCTTTGGGGGACCAAAGTTTTGATCAACATGTTCGCAAACCATACTCCCCGCACCACACAATGTGACCCCATTGTATCACAGTGTTATTCTTGAACATCTACACAACGCACTGTTGCACTTTTGCATCTCGGAAGGTCCTGGTCGAGTCTGCGACTGTGCCAGTTGGTGCCTCTTCATCGTTTGGCCCTGAAGACGATGGAATTGGATGAATTGGGATGGAATCAGCTGAGCCATTAAAAATACCCTGGTGAATTGATTGGGGATTATACTACCTGATTTACTGGGGATTATGATAACCCATAATACAGTGTAATAGGGAAACCTATCAACCAACTAGTATAATGAGATGGGATAGGGGTATTTTTAATGGCTCAGCTGGACTTTGGGATAGAACAGCGTTGCTTAGCGTTGCTTAGCGTTGCTCAAAAGGAACTCCTTGCCGCACGTCTCGCAATTCCAGGATTCGATGCAGATTTGGCACCCTGACGGTGCCAGGCGTTCGCGTCACAGCCACAGAAGGGACCGCAGAATCAGAAGACATCAGAATCAGAAGACTATGACCTTATGACTGTGAAGACTTTGCAATCGCAATATATCGCAATTGTTTCAGGAAGCACTTGAATTTGAAATACTGGGTAAGTAAATCATTCTAGGTTTCCCTAAACGCTTCGCCAACCTTTCTGGCAAGGTCAGCAAATTCAATGCTGTTATTTTTAGATAGCTGGGCTCTTCTCCATAAGAGAGATGGGGCATGATTGCTGTTGTGATGTTGGCCGATAGGTCACCTAGGCCATTTGGCGGACAGACGCTGTCAGTTGCTGCTTGAGCTTAGTGCCGACAGCAGCTTTATTTCAGGTCAATGACACATTCTTGCAGTGTGTGTCTCCTGCAGCGGGAAGCTGAGAAAGCTGAGAGAGCCAACATTCAATGGCCATTTCAGGAACCTAAATTGGAGGTACCTACCATATATAAGGCCTAAATTTCAGGGAATATCCCCACAAAATATGCCCAAACATATGGTACTAACGTACCTCCATCAATTGGATCCTGGATTTCCCAGAGCCAACATGTTGCAACGCGGGCAACGCGGAGAACATCGAAACTGCTAAGGTTGTGACACAGGGCGAGGCATGGGAGAAGGGAGGATAGGACTTGGAAGCATTTTCTGACAGCGGTGCAGGAGTTCTTTGTCCAAAAGACAGCAAAAGTGCTTACAATTATGGTAATGATGGTGAATGATGGTGAATGTTTGTAGAATAACGAAGCAATTCTAGAATGCCTTGCAGCAATCGATCGCAGCTGTGGCTGTATTTGGAAGGAACAAGCCCGTGCCACCAAGCAATTGTGAGGGAATTCGGAAGATGCGATTCCTGAGCAAATTCAGTCATTCAAGTCTTTCGCTCGTTGAGAGAATGGGTCAATATCAACCTGGAGGACCTAGAGTTTCTGTTGCTTCACGCAGGTCAAGTTCGAAGTGGCGCTCAATCAGCAGGATTTCGTGGAGGAGCGCAAAGCTTTCGGACATTGACCCTGTTCTCAAGACTCATGGGCAAAGCAAGGGCATATTTAAACTGTTCCATACCTTTCGGAAGCAGGCAACTCAGAAGTTCCTCTACTACGAGAACCCGAGGTGCAAAGCCGTGTGCAGTAGTCGCCTTTTTGCAAGAACATGCAAGAACTGCATGTTCTTTTGCGTCAATCCACAAAAGAGCACAGGCAAAGTCAACTTATGAAAAGACGGCACAAACAAGCCGCAAGCAACAATTGAGTGTCCTGGTGCAGTTTTGGTTTCACACTTGCCACTTGCTTGTGGGAAATGACATGGACAATATGTTGAGTACCTCGATATATCTCGATTCAGGATCACTGCAGTGGATCCACCCTTGGGTCCAAATCACAAGGGCCTCAGCATTCGACTCTTGGGTCGGATGCTTAAGAGCAGTTTCGCCACGGGCTTCACAAATCGATCTTCACAATGACACGTTTGAAAATGCTCAAAGCATCTCAAAGCGTCTCAACATGTCTCAACGCTACTAGAGCTTCATGTCGAATGACTGCCTCTACCATTTTCGAAGGTAATTCGTCAGCTTTGTTGACTCACTCAAAAAATCTCAAAAAAGCAAACGTCCACATGTCATATTGTGGTGCTTGTCAGCGCCGAGGTCAAGGGTTCATCAGCACGAACTATCTGAAAGTTCGATTTGGCGGCGTCCAGCTCTTAGATCTCTAAGACATTCTAAGACATTCTAAGACATTCTAAGACATTCTAAGACATTCTAAGACATTCTAAGACATTCTAAGACATTCTAAGACATTCTAAGACATTCTAAGACATTCTAAGACATTCT
>Ga0126342_10021066_pt1 | contig 10899 bp, 13 predicted proteins | sample Cyp1metagenome_FD_92528 | JGI IMG/M metagenome (GOLD analysis project Ga0126342, IMG submission 92528) | Coral microbial communities from Lord Howe Island, Old Settlement Bay, Australia - Cyphastrea 1 metagenome | ecosystem: Host-associated > Invertebrates > Cnidaria > Coral ... | reverse complement strand
TCTTTCTGAAGCGTCTGCCAAGCCAAGCGCTGGACACACCTCAGCTGGGGTTCCGTGAGTTAAATGGCCGCAAATCCTGTTGAACCTGACCCGGCTCTGCACCGAAGCCTCCCAGACCTTCTCCGGAACCTTCTCCGGAACCCTGTTGAACCTGACCTGCCTTTGCACCGAAGCCTCCCAGACCCTCCGGAACCTTCGGAACCTTCTCCGGAACCTCGTTGAGGTTGAACCTGACCCGGCTCCTGCACCAGTGCACACCGGAGCTATTCTGGGCTGAAGACCCCATTAGCTAACGCTGTTGGGGAAAAAAGTACGAGTATGAACCAACAGTTCCATGGCGAGGATTCACTCTGTCTCTGTTGGAAACTCATGCCCTGCTGTGAATTCCAGGACAATCTCTCGTGATCCAGTTCTGCTTCCTGAAATCCCAGCTCCTGAGGGCTTGAAATCCGCTATATTTTTCTCAATTGAGAATACTTCAGTCTAGAACATGTTGCCAGAACAACCGTCATGTTCGGATATTCATTCATCAAATATTGGGTTGGTTTTATCCCAGACCGCGACCATAACCCCATCCCATCTTTCAAACAAATAACCCCTCGCAAGCATCATTTCTGGTTGAAATACCCATGCTGGTCGGTGTTCACCTGTCCCAACACAACTATACATATATATATACCCTCTGGTAATTTAACATAGCTATTGAAAATGGCCATTTATAGTGGATTTTCCCATTGAAAATGGTGATTTTCCATAGCTATGTTAGTTTACCAGAGGGTAACCAATTGAAGAAATCCTCATGCCAGCCATCAAAATCGGCAAGATTCGTCTCGATATTTTACTTGATGAATCTCCCTTTTTTTCGGAGCAGTTAAAAACATAGTGACTAACCCAAGTCCAATGGATGATCATCTGCTTTTTCCCCATGAAAAAACACATAAAATTACCATTTAGAACTAATAAGTGCTATCTACTATTGCTATATATATATGGTATATATACATATTCCCATCTACTATTGAAAAATCATATCAAAAAATGCTATCCAGAATTGGATAGTCCCATGAAAATTGATGATAGTTTCTTAAAATTTTAGGGACCCTAAAGCAAATTCTGGTCCCATTCAAAAACACCATCTTTGGATAAGAACTTGGGGACTGAGTTTTATTGGAGGAGAGCTCCGGGTTTGCCGATTGTTTTCCTTTCAAAATCTCCTGGCGTTTTCCTAGATGCAGAAACCCCTCAGAAGATGCAGAAAAGGGTCAATTCATCCCCATTTTATATAGAATTCTATCTTATATGCCAACTTCCATCTTAGTTTGGGTTTGCTACAAAAATCCGATTTTTTCTGGGTATAGTATATCTATAAAAACCATGAAACTAATTTGTTTAATGGAAACGGGTTTCCCACATGATCTATTGTGTTTCCCAGCATGTTTTCCATATTTGTTCCATATGTTTCCCATGATGTTTCCATTGGGGTAGACACTGGAAAAAAACTTTTGACTACTGGAGAAAAAACAATTAAGGTTCACCCCTACTCTCCACACTGGAAAAAAAACTTAAGAATCTGCACTTTGAACCTTTTTGCAGCTGAAATCTCTTATTTGTACAATATTTGCAGGGTTTGGGCACTTCAACATGCAATTGCATGATATTAAAGCGTTTTGGCCGTGAATAATTCAATTTTGTGCAGCTGAAATCTCTTATGTGCACAATATGTGCAGGGTTTTGGAACTTAATTCTGCAATTTGCATAGTATTTAAAGCGGTTTAGCCTTGAATCCCTTGTTTGCACCGTGCTCGCAGCATCTTGGAGCCAGCATCTTTACTATGCAAGGGATTATCTGCAGCATTTCATGCTATTTGCAGCATATTGTCTAGACAGGGGACCAGAAGACCAGTGGACCAAAGGATCAGGGGAACCTTAAATTGGTTTTCCAGTAAATTTATGTGTGTTCAAGGAAATTTTGTTTTTTTTTTGCAGTATCATCCCTTTCCATTGCGTTTCCTTATGTGTCCCAGATTTGTTCCATAGATTTTTCAAGATGTTTCCCATGATGTTTCCATATGTTTCCCCGATTTTTTCCACATTTTTCCCCACATCTTTCCCATCTTTTCCCATGATCGGCCCAAGCCCAGGCCCAGCTGGTCCAAGGACAAGGTTCTCGCGGTGGTTGCACAAGTTGCCAGGCCAGGCTAACACGGCGGAGGCCACCAGGAGCTCCTTCGGGACACGAAAAGCACAGTTTTTTTTGAAACAAAAATGGTGATGGAACTGATGGAACCACAGAATTTCTGACGACTTCACCATCGAAAACTAAAGACAAAAAACCATCACTTGGCAGGACTTGGGAGTCGACCATGTTTTTTGTTCGTGCTGATGTTTGCGCCGGAGAAAGTTGGGAAGTTGGGGCATGGATTTAGCCAATAGAACTGGTTCATCACAGAAATTTGATTTGATGGCATCTGAGCAATAGAAATCGGAGTTTCACCGACAAAATTGGAGGATTTACGGCATGGAAACCCCAAAAAAAAGGCAGGAAAGTGTTGTTTATCTTTGATTTTTCGAATCGGATTTCACTTTTCTGCCATCTTTGTGGGGCCAGGGTTGACAGTGAGCAAACCAAAATTGAAGATTCAGTGACAACATGTGGATTTAAGATTTAAGTTTTTCTTGCAACAGAAATCGGGGTTTACCAAGAACAATGGTAGTATTTGTCAGCAATTAAATGGCCCTATCTAAAAATGCCAGCAGTAATGGGGATCAGTTGTCAAAAAAAATGGTGCAAACCCAACAAAAAAACAATATATGAAACTTAATTAGCCCCAAGAGGGATGGAAATTGTGATCAGGAAAATGACTGTTTAAACCAAGTGGACGGTGGTTCCAAGTTTTCAAACAAATCCAAATGGAAGGTCACCAGGGTTTTACAGTGGGATTGTAGTGAAGGGATGAGACTTGGAATGGACGAAAGTCAAACACAGAATGCTCCTCCTGGAGAAGTTATGTGTATGTTATATACATATATATATATAAGTAACCCCCAAAAAGATAGAAAAGTGTGTCCAGGATGTTAAAGGTGATGTGTCCTCCAGAATTTCCAAGTGTTCAATTTGTCTGTCTTTTTGGGGTTTGTTATATAATTAAGCGCTCTTCCTTTTTCAGCCAAGCCGTGGATTCAATGATGCTAAGGCGGCCGTTTCAGGCCATCTCCAAATAAATTCTGCCATCCATCCCCAGCATCTCCTGCATCATGCCCCGTTACACCACGCAGCAGCAAGTGCCAAGTTTTTGTTGGCACACCATGCTTCCAAAAGTCCACAACGGCCTCCAGGACGCCAGCAAAACCCTGTGCAAGTTTGTCTAGTTTTGCTCGAACTGAAGGCTCCAACTTCACGAAGGTTGCGACTAGCACCTCCTGGAGATAAATCTCCATCACACGGGTCGACAGCCATCTGCCTCTTCTGCGCACCAGCTCTGAATTTTCGCTGGCATGGAGAAGCCATGAAGTATATCGCTCTGGTCAACTCTGGCAGCTTGATGGCGGGCATGGTTTCCCCTAGTTTTTGGCTCCATTATCTTCAATAAAACATAGGTGACTCCTGGAGCTGTATCTTGGGGAGGATAAGGTCACTCCGGAAGGATTGAAGCACCTCACCAATCCTCAAAATGACTACCCATGCCAGTGCCAGAACCGCAGCTATATATGCCCACCCCCAAGAAAGTGCTACAGTCAACATAGCCAGTAGAACTGACAGAGGTAGCGCTGGATGATGTTGGTGTGGCTCATCAACAAGCCAAGCAAAAGCGACGTCCCATGCTGAGGCCAACTGTCGTTTGACAATGGGCTTCAACATCGCCACTGCATTGATGGTCTCACTGTATTGGCCATACGCTTTTCCAGCTACATAAAGTTCTCTCTCATACTCAGCCAGCCAGTAGCTTATAGCTTCCGCATCCACCGGTTTTTGGCTAAGAAGTCCATGAAAAGAGACTGAATGTTCCTTCCAAAGCCAGGCCCGAAAACGTGAAATCAAAACCCTTCTGTAATCCCTTGTCTGACTTCCAATGACCCTATCCGCAGGCAAAAGAAACTTCCCTCGTTCTGCAGCTCTCTTCACTTCCTCGGCGCTCGAAGGCCCCATGGCTGCGCTAACCCCCGGAGCTACAAGCAACATTAAGATCATCCAGAAAATCCAAGGCCTCTCCCTTCTACGGGCTACTCTCTTCCTTCCTTCAACACACCAACTAGAGCCAACCCAATCCAGACCAAGAAGGCAGAGAGACAGAAAGCAGAAAGGGATAAGTCCAGCATAAAATCCATGGAAGTGGTCAGAGATCTGATTACATGGAAGAGGGTCAGAAAATCCATAGCTGAAGTCGGGAAGAGTCAACAGGATAAACAGCCGGAGCCAGTTGGCAGCAAACCGTCTAAATCTAAACTTCGCGACAGCACTGATCTCTTCATCAACGAGCTTCTTCCTCAGGCTGCTACGCACAGGTGACCTCAGCGAAAGTCCACGTGTTGGGTCATCAGGGACATTCAAACGGGTGGGGGAGTAACACCAACCAGGATAGGTGTCAAAAGCAATCTGGATGGCACAAGCACACTTCAAAGCTGGCTGAAGCTTCTTTGCTGAACTGCGACCCTTTGACAAGGCACCCTTCGCAACCAAGGAGTCGACAATAAAAGCCGGCATCCAGCTGAGATTCCAAATCCACAACCGACGCATCAGTTTCATACACGTTTATATGTGCATGTTTCTTCCAGTCCCAGACCTTTCCCAAAGTCCAGTGGGATGAATCCATAAGGTCATTCACAACAAGGCTTTCAAAACCATGAACAACAAGCGCATCATCTGTCGACTCCAAACGCAAAGCTTTTGCAAAGGTGCTAGCAAGGTGCTTTCGAAGTCCATCCATGTAGACGGCTATGGTGATGCCCCCCTTGACAGCGTGCCTCCAAGAAAACTGCATCAAGCAAATAGACCAAAAACCTGAACTCTTCCCGGTGCAAGCATCCAAACTGACATGACGCTATGATGGCTTCTTCAAAATCCAAGGCTAGCAAAGTCCGCCAGAAAGACAGCCACGCCATTTTGGAGAGCCTATGTTGTTCAAGTCCACATGGTCTACGCTTTCTCCTTCCAACTCGAAGCAGTGTAAACGACCTGAAAGCATGCAAGTTGCCATGAAAAGTCTTTTTATCCGTTCGATCATATCCCAAGGGCTCTTTGCAGGATCTGACCGACGGATGGGCAGCGGCAGAAAAGGACGTGCAAGGCGGTTCAACCAGAAAAGACCGAAAGCGGCCTTCTTCAATCACATGGATCGACCATTCAAGCAGCCTGAGATCCGACATGTCATAATGCCGAGAATTCGACAAATCCAAAACAGGTGCAACGCAGAATCCAAGCTCCGACATGTGGTGGCTGACAACCCCAGCTCTGCCATAGAACTCAACAAAGTCAAAGTAGAGCAGAGGTGACTTGAAAGGACCAACAGAGACAAAGTCTTCAGCAAGCTCAGTCTCAGGCACAAGCTCTTTCAGCAACAAGCGCACAGGCGAATCAAGCTTTGTGTAACTGCCTTTCTTGTCAGCATGCCTCCAAAAGTTTTTGGTCTCATGCCCTCCAACCTCAGTCCAAGTAAAAGCACCAGACCTACAAGAGGAGTCGGATGCATACAACCTCGAGTCATACCAAACAGACACATTTGTGAAGATCAGAGGCGAAACCGCCGCAAGCAAGCTCTTGGGCACATTTCCTCTGGAGAGGGACAATTTGGTTGTCACCCCCAGCAAGGTCAAGTTCACATGATGCCCCAAGAAGGAAGCTATCAGCCAAACTTGACCAACACGTCCTATACAGGAGAACAGACACCCAGTTTCCAGAGAGCCTTGCAGTCAACTTCTTCGTAAGTCCAGGGAGCCTTGCAGCAGCGACAGAGACAATGCCATTTCCTAAGGGCTCAGGACTAGATACAATCTCAGACCCTGCGGCTTTGAAGACCCTAGAAGACACAACATCCTTTTCAGGGGACCCCGGCAAACCATGTTTTTCGTATGCTTGTCTTGCTCTGGTCAAAGCAACTGCAGCAAAGGAGACTTCGGGCCTAGTTATAAGGGCTCAACACCTATCGCAAAATAGTCATCGATGATCAGACCCTCAAGCCGGCAACCATCTGGAACTGGATGACCTAACAAGCGACAGGCAGAATCCAAAAGCCCTTCATCAACAAGCAACTGCTCATGACTGGCAAAAGCAAACTCTACACCTATAAGTGGTCTCCTTGGAACAGGCTTTTGAATCCAGGAAACGCTGAACCAGGGTGGGAACCAATAAGGCAGCTTTTCAGCTTTTCAACCCAAAACGATCGCCATGGGAAACCCTATCTCTTTTCTCAGCGGCAGCCCTTTGTCTTGCGCAAAATTCTCCATGAGCATGGCTGCCCTCAAAAAGAGCCAAAGGGACATGGAATGGCAACAGATTCGTTTGGGCCCTCTCAACGCTGACCTCAGCTTGATGGTAAAAGTCGCGCCTATCCATAACCGACCCTAAAACGCAATGAGTGCCTCGGGGCACATGCATTTGGCACAGAAGGGGCCCTGGAGGCAAACTTGCTCGGTCCATCAAGCTGAAATTCCGAAGCATTTCGAAGCCTCCTGTCACCAATTTGGCGGTCGCACTCTGGAGTCTTATAAACTTGAAAAACCCTACAAACATAGCCAGGAGCGAGCGGCGCCCCAAACAAGGACAGCAAACCACGGCAATCCCAAAGTTTTGCAAGCTTTAGGTATTCAGTCTTGGATTCGTACTTGAAGCTAGGAACACATGCACCCTCCAAGGAAAGTCCATGACGCAGGAACGCAGGTTCTTGAAAAGGCAACCACAAGCAGTTCCGCAGATATCTTTCCATAGGCCATTTCCCTTCACCTGACAAACGCAAGCGGCTGGCATCAAGGTCACGGTGGGGGACAAGCTGCGGGTATTGATCTGCAGGGAAAAGCCCATCATCCTGGCAAAAGGGGGTTTTCGGAACAGAAGAATAGGCATCAACGAAACCTGGGCACCCCTTGATGAACTTCTCAAGTTGCATAGTTCAAGACACTAATTCAGGACCAGATCTGCCAGGCACAAAAGGGAACCTACCTGGATCAGACCTACACACAGCCAAAGCCGACCTAATCCAAGCAAACACAGCTAGCTGGGATTCATTTGGCAGCCTGCCGATCTCGGCACAGGAAGGAAACCTACCCAAGTACAAGTAGTTGAGCACAAACGCAACAACATGCTCCACACGAGCACGGGCAAGCTTCTTCAGTCTTTTGGCCGAAAGTCCAGGGCCAGAGCACGCAGCAAACACCTCCAGAGATGGGCTGGGCAATGGAAAGGCAGTGGTTGTCAGAGATGCACCCTGTCGCTTGGCATGAAAGGAACGAAGCAAAGTCCAAGAGAATTGGGTCCTAGTGGCAAAAATCCAACGAGGCAGACAGAGACACCAGGACTGAAAATCAAGGCTGACACTGAAGAGATCATCCGGATCTGCTTTGAGATTGCCCGGGAGACCACGAACAGCTGGATTCATTGTCCCTCCTCCTGGTCCGCATCCTGCTGAGGAGTTTTGTCTTTGCTGGGAGCCTGACAACTCGCTTCTCTTCGTCTGGATGGCACCGAGCTCTTTTAGGTAGGCCAATGCCGTGGTTATCCACTTTTGATCTGCCAACGAGGCAAACGACCGAGATTGACTCAGGGCAGTTGTCTGCCTGTTGACAAAATGCTTGATGGCAAATTGTCCTCAAGGCACAGGACACTGGCCAGTTCGAACCTGCCCCCGTCGAGAGCTGCCTGTTCGATGGTGACACTGAGAAGCGCTGTGGCGTCCCGGGCGGCATTCCAGTTTTAAACTTGGTATACATCAACATGCCCAAATCCCGGTTTTTGTAATAACCGCCAAAACGCTCCAAATACTTTGTGCCACATACTCCATCATACTCCCTGGTCCATCAACAGTCGGTAATCCCCTTCTACAGGAACTGTGGGAGACATCCTGCGGGCCATGGCTTGCATCACACTTTGGAAGAAAAGGCCCTTTTGACTCGCAAACTCTGTCTGCAAACGAGCTCTCCCTGTCGATCCCCTGGTGCCAGTAAGTGAAAAGCCCCCCAAATCCATCATAGGGGTTGTTCGAAGCAGTTGACTGGGCTAGCACTGCCTGAGCAAGCATGTCGTTGGAAATCACCTCAGCAGATCCTGGCTTCTCCTGCTCCAATTCCAAAAGTTCCTGGGGTTTTGCCAACGCAGGGGATAGCAACATGACTTGTTCTGGGAGGGGTCTGGATCTGACTCACGACAGCGGATGGAGCCAAACGGGGCCCCGGCATGGCATAGCATTGGAAAGGGGTTGACTCAACGCATGGCAAGAAGCTGGGCCGGCAACAGTGTCCAAAAGCTTCTGACGCCCTGACAACTTCCGGATCTGACCTGACAGAGCCGGAAGAGATGACATCAGGTCCTGAATTGAATCCGAGAGCTGGGCTGTGGTGACCCTCTTTGCTTTCTGCTTTCCGTCTTCTGTAACTCCATCTCCTGGCTTTCGAGCTGTCTTTGCTTTTCTGGCTGGCATCCTGGGAACAGCTATTGGTGGGCCTCCTTCCGCAGGGTAGAATTCTAGACCTATAACCGTACTTCCGCAGACTGAATCCACTCTAAGACCTGAGGCAACAAGACACCAGGATCTGGCAGAGCAAACGGCTGATCGGGGTCGAAAGTGAAGGCTATGTCTTCGAAGGACTGAGGGAAACGAAGCAAATCCACTACATGGGACTGAAAATCCACCACAAGGCACTGCAACTCGAGGGATTCAGACAACCTCCATCCAAGACCACACCTGGAACCTCTACAGACGGGACGGCCCTAGAAAACCAGACTCCATGCCTTGGTTTGTTTGATCGGGCTGATCTTGAGGTAGGACACCATCGGGAACGGCTAGCAAAAGTCCGTCGTTCCGACGAAGCACAGCAAGAACTTTTACCTCCAGATGTCCATCCACTGCCTCTCCATCCGCCCATGTCAACATCTTGGTCCGGTAGCACCAAATTCTGCTAAAGTCAAAACACTTGGATCGCTTTCCACAGACATCCCTAGTCACGAAACACGTAGGGTTCAGAGAATCCAGCAGAGTCCAAGTAGACACGAGCTTCCCACTCGCTTGGGAATGAATGACTGATGGAATTGGCACCCCGGCCGGAGGTGAAAGAACCCAAGGCGGACCAGTAGCTGCCAGAAGACCGAAACACCACAGGACAATCCAGGCCCTCACACCGAAGGACCACGTAGAACCTGCAGCGCAAGTCCAAAGGCTCAGATCTATTGGGGGAAAGGCTGTTTGATCCAAGACAGCACGCGCCCGCTGGCCAGCTTGCCAAGCTCTGCGAATTCGGGACTGACCAGCAGAGACAGAACCACCCAGACGAGAAGCTCGCGACAACCAAGAAGCAGGACAAGTAGCAAAAGTCGAGGCGATCTGATCCCGAGATTCCAACACACGAGAACGACCAGAAGCAACAGAATCACCAGCTGAAGAGACCACTTCAAAAGAGTTCTCGGATTCAGCAACCGGGGGCCCAAGGCCAGCAGGGGATCCTGTAATGAGAGACAGGGCCTCTGAAGCACACTCAGGAGATCCACGGACGGTGACCAGAAGGTGTCGCAGCCTAATAGTGAGCTCAACCACTTCGTCGTCGTGGCTGCGAGGCTGGGTGCTCATGCAAATACCGAGAAACCGAGGGACACCCGATTCAGCAGCAGGAAGAAGCCCACAGACAAGGGAACCAGGCCAAAAGTCCACACAGGCAAAATCCAACCAACAAGCCAAGAAGGAAAGCAGCCAACAGAGAGCCAAGACCTGGGCTGTTGCAGTGCGCAGGACAAAAAGGAACCGACACAAAGGAAGGATTCCATCCACCTAGCAATTGACCCTTGAGCGGCGACGGCATGTGAATCAGTGGAGTGCTTACATTCAATTATATATATATATGATATTATATATATATATATATATGTATATGTAAATGTCTGCAAGAATCAGTGGTTGTTATTTTTTGGCTGGTTCAATCGTCATTTCTTTGCTGCCAAAGTAATACCTGACCCATGTCCCATTGGAAATAACCATGGCCCACTAGGCTCATAGCCGGCCCACTTTCGGGAATCGCGACAGCAACCACCAAGGCTCGGATTCGCCCTCCCCATGACTCGGCGATGTGTACACGGCATAGCCTCGATATACAAAACGCAACAACTGTGCCCAAAAAAGCAGAGGGGATAGAGGGGAAACACCATGGAAATTGGTGATTTTACCACTCAAAATTTGGGAACCAGTAAGAGGTAGGAGTTACGATACGTAGTTTATGGGGATGATAAGTTGCCTACGAATCGTGGACTTTCTAACCAGGATTATTATCCAGTCTGCCGGAGGGCGCACCATTTTGCAAGTGACTAGTGAGTCAGGTGAATAAACAGGATATATCCCACCACTCTTACTCTGATTTGCATGGTGTCTGTCGGAAAAAGACACCAACCATGTGGCAAACAACCTTTGTTGCGAGACACAATCGCCCAAGACTAATGGCCACCCATCACCAGGGAAGGATCCAGAGGACCATGTTGAGGCCAAGTTGGCCCCTCTGGAGCATTCCTTCCATGACTTTTCAGCACCCTGAGTCAAATCTAAGAGTCTGTTGCTGTTGCTGTTGCTGTTGCTGTTGCTGTTGCTGTTGCTGTTGCTGTTGCTGTTGCTGTCGTTGTCGTTGTCGTTGTCGTTGTCGTTGTCGTTGTCGTTGTCGTTGTCGTTGTCGTTGTCGTTGTCGTTGTCGTTGTTGTTGTTGTTGTTGTTGGTG
>Ga0126342_10021065_pt1 | contig 10900 bp, 9 predicted proteins | sample Cyp1metagenome_FD_92528 | JGI IMG/M metagenome (GOLD analysis project Ga0126342, IMG submission 92528) | Coral microbial communities from Lord Howe Island, Old Settlement Bay, Australia - Cyphastrea 1 metagenome | ecosystem: Host-associated > Invertebrates > Cnidaria > Coral ... | reverse complement strand
CCCCCCCAAACAAACCCTAAATGGCTGAGTCAAGTAATGGTGTAAGTAGAATGACCCCTCCCCCCCGAACCAAACCCTAAACGGCTGAGTCAAGTAATGGTGTAAGTAGAATGACCCCTCCCCCCGAACCAAAACCTAAATGGCTGAGTCAAGCAATGATGATAAGAACGTTGTTTGCCGTGTTGCCCAAAGTGATGAAATCCATGTTGCCCAAAGTGAGCGTCCAAAGTGTGAGGAGTGTGTGATTTCTGGATGTTGCCTGAAGTGATGCGTTTGGTGTTGCCCTAAGTGATGCGGGTGCCAGATATATGATATAACCAACTTTATAATATGACAGTTAGGTTTGTTTGAATGCGTGTCGTCCATTTCTATCCATTGGTGACAATTCCAATTGGGAAAATTACGACTAATGGAATGGCGCATCCTACTTTCAGACAGGTTCAGGCATGGGTATGAGTCGAACATGGGAAGCAATATGATCACTGGTTGGCGGTTTCACACATGTTTTTTGTTCCATTGTAATTATATGGGATAATCCTTCCCATTGACCCATATTTTTCAAGCTGGTTAAAACCACCAACCAGATCAATATTGGCCGATAGACCCACAAAGTGTGTGATTTTTGAGTCCTTTGGACCCATATACCCACTTGTTACTATGGGAAATTACCCATATGCCATAATATGAAAATATATCATTATATATATATATGTATGAAAATTACAGTAAATTATGAATATAATTATATATATATATGATATAATATATAATATAATATATATATATGATATAATATTATATATATACATGAGCTGTTTTCCATTAAACTTGACTTGACCGTTAGATTCCCAGAAGGTCTTTGTATGTTTGGGCCCGGGAAAGATAAAAAACATTTTCCACTGGTAGCTCACCGAATGAGTTAAATTCAAAAATCACTTATCTCCCAGTTTAGGTTGATTCTTCAGTGCACCCACATGTACCTGTACAACTGTGATCATGTTTATTCTGAGGCCCCAAAACAGACCTAAATAAAGTTCATCATCATAATTGTCGATTTGGGATTTCATCCCAATGTTCTGGTGTAGCCCTTATGTTTTTCTATCTTTCTTTTCCATGGCTAAACCAGGGAACAACTCCCCATCTGTTTTCGTGCTTTGTCTCCACCTGGAAAATGCCAGGAGCGTCGTTCCATCCTGGTGACGACCACACGCTTCCGCTTGTTCTTCCTGGGCTTCAGTGAGGACGGCGCCATGCCCAGGAGATCTGAAGCTTGGAAAGTTCGGCGCGCCCCGGGCCGGGCCCCTAGGGCCCCCAGAAAGGGCTCTGAGGTTCACCTGATTTTGCCATGGAACTTGTTGATGGTTGGTGAATTTCTTGGGATTTCAGCTTAAATTTCTGGTGGATGATAATGATGATCACCGGGAAACCGATTTCAAGCAGTATTTCAGCTCACCTGGATTTGTTGAGTTAAATACCGCTATGATTTAACAAAGGTGAGATAGCTATGGAAAATACACAATGACTATAGACAATTATAGACGGTTCCAGAGTTCCCGTAATAAAATCTCATAATTCTCATCCACCATTTTACTGTGTCAACTAACTGGTTAGATACTAACTAGTACTCCAAAATCTTTTGCTATCAATGGCAAAATGTACTGACCAGCTAAAAGCTAAGCCAGGTATCTAAGATTCACCATGTTTAAGCCTCTAACATGGAGACTTCTATCAATGCTGGTTTCATGGGGATTTCATCAACAATCTTTGGGGATATCATCCTGGTTTTTGCCGAAGATTATGTTCTGTTTTCCCAATAGGGAATCCATCAGTTGTTTTTTCTGTTGTTCCTTCAGCAAATCCAGCTTTAAGCCTCAAACATGGAGATTTACTGGTGGAGCTACTCAGAGTTTCAAGTTTCGATGATAGTTTATATACAAATAGATTGTGTTTTTTTCTTCAAAAAAGCAACAGAAATGATTGCTATAATGGGATTGGGATTTGATACTTTTGCTGAATCACCTGTCTGTGTCTTTTAACCAAAGTATACCGTCATTTTTGTTAACCAGTATATTTTAATGACCACAAGCATGGTGATATCACCAAGGAAAAAGAGTAGCCAGATGATGCCAGAAGTAGCAAGTGGATAAGTGGGTAGTAGCAATATTTGCAGTAGCAAGTGGTAATAGCAATATTTACGATTTACATAAAGCCATCGGTGGTTAATGATCACCAGGGTTTCCAACTAGGATAAATCTTCAAGATGGAATTTACTGAGAGTGGAAGCTACTGCAATGAACATGCCCTGCAGATATAGAGTTGCCCATTGGGTTTGCCTAAAGTGGGGGTGAGCCCCAGCATATGGAATGAGGTACCGTATGTTTTTTTTTTAAACCATCCAAATATCCCACGAGCACCGGATTTCACCGGTATATAGCTGAAATGCTCATCCTTCTGGTTGAGTGGTAAGGAAGCAACGGGGGGACTTCACCAGCAAAGTATGGTGATGTTCAGCAGAACCGTTGTTCCACCATTGGGGGGGATGATATGGGATGATGGTCATGTTCAGAAAGAAAAAACACGTGGATCTTACCAAGCTTTGCTTATGTCTTTGCGCCCATAATAGCTACACCATGGTACACCATGGTACATGGAACGCCATGCGTTGGCGGTTTCCATTGAAGAGCACGGATCTGCCTGGATTGCCATTGAAGAGCACCCAGCGGATGCAGGCGTTGATCTAAGATCAACCGGGTCGGACGGAGTGGGGTGAGGACGAAAGTGGTGTGCTGGCCATCTTGGACGCTGTCACTGTGCCAGTGGATGAAGGACCTGAAGGACCTGAAGGACCTGAAGGACCTGGAGAAAGTTCAGTTCAGGTGCTGCGCAAAAGCAATTCCTTCTGATTTGAGTCCAGGTTCAACTGGGCAAGAAGAATCATCTGCATTGGCTGTTTTGATCACAACCAAGCTTGGAGGAATTCATATCTTGGTACCTGGCTTGACCTTGGCTTGGTAGGTTAACAATGGTTACTCGGATTAATCGGTTATTTGTTGGCCAATGAATGGTACAAATTAGACTAGCTAGCTGAAAACGATCAAAAAAACAACATCTGGCAGGGGATCTCAGGGTAAACATGTTACATGGATGATTGTGGATTTCAGCAACAAATCCAAAACAATCCTCATTTTGCTGGGTCAGGCTATCCGACATATGTTCGATTTGACGTAGATGCGAGAAAAACAGGAAGATCATTTTGAATCTGTTATCCCCATATAGTTTAGTGAGCAAATATGATACCTCTAATTCCATTAGATTATCATCATGCTCCCTTAAAAAAATAGCAGTTTTGGGGTATCCACTATTTTCAGACACACCCATCTCATGATTGTGGATTAGTTATCTCCCATTCTCATCATTGTCCACGGATTTGTTCTCCCTATGTTTGACGGGTAAATCCCTCTGTTCCGCCGCCTTTCATGATCAAATCCTATTATCTACTATAACATATAATTAATTGTCATATCAAGTTGCCTTTATATATACATATATATCATTATAATTATATCCCATTAAATATAATATAATAATATTGCGGTGTTCCCATTTTGTTGGTTATATCCGATATATCCCCAATGGCATCCCATTTATAGTATATCTCGACGGCTTCGCAGCTCTCCTAAGGACCTCTTCTTGCTTTCCAGCGTCCGGGATATGCGTGGCTTGGGCTGGAATTCGGGTGGCAAGGGGAGGAAGTTTGGACCCCTAAAGGATTTGAATGATGGGAAAATGGTGAACAACTGCAATTTCACCAGGGTTTCTGGGGGTTGGATAGTCAATTGGGACAACCAACTTAAAAACTGACGGTCCCACCCTGATCGGGTATGCACTCCCAGCCATTCCCCGATCAAGAAAAAAAACGCGGTACACCAGGCACAGCCACTAAACCAATGTAGCCCATGCCCATGCTGCAAACATTTGTTACATGATGTTACATGTCTACAAAGGGGTTCCAAGTACTGCACCATGAATTTTGACTTCCCTGCAATGCTCGGAAACTTATGATGAACCCGTGGAATTTGGGTGCCCAAAAAAGTCCCCATCAGCTTGGCTACCTGAAGTTGGTGAATTGAAACTGCAACATAGGCTGAGGTATATTCCAAGCATTTCCAAGCATTCGTTTCCCAATCTATTGCACTCATGTGTGGGTTACCCTCTGGTGATTTAAGACATAGCTACGGAAAACCATCATGTTTAGATATATGTTTGATATGTAAATCATCATCAGTCACCATTTTTAGTAGGTAACTCATAAATGTCATGAATCATCTTAGTCTTGTAACTGGGCCATTTTCCATAGGCACACTGTTTCACAAATTTACAAAGCGCTTGCGCAAAAAAACCCTTGCTCAACAGCGTCCGCGACGAGGCAACATCCGACGTGCCGTGTTTTCGTCCAGGACTCCGGACATCACCAGAGGTATAAAAGCTCAGAGTTCAATCGTGAAATGTTCATGAACTCAGGCTTAGCATTGAACTTTGGACATTTATACTATATGATTATGGTGCAGGTAGCAGGTTAGGTTTGATATTTGGTGCCGAGTGGGGTATGATACCGGGTATGACCTAATCCGACGGTATATATGTGTCAAAGATTGTCCACCTTGACCTTCCACTCCCAGAATTACGAATTCAGCGCGATTCACGCCCAAAAATTGAAGGGTAAACATGTTAAAACATGGTAAAACCATCATATTTCCTCCATTTGTCTCTAAATTTCCAGCAAATTCTCACTCTTAGCTTAGGAAGTGTTTGAGGTATGGTGGAAGAGCCGTAGCTTCGAGAAGGAGTTCTTTGGATCCGTAGGTCCAGACAGGTATCCATTCACCTGGAGCCTCCAAATACCCCAGCAAAAATGGCAAAAGTGCGAAGATTCTGGGTTGAAACAGCATTTTTTAATATTTTTAATAAAGGCTACTTGGGTGTTCTAGTTAGGTGTATATATATATATATCAATTGATCATCATTTATCCAAGTATATAGGATTATATAAGTATATTGTTGATATTCCAAGATATATCTTGAGATATTAAAGAGACAGCCATTTTCCCTCATTGGGTCTCAAAAAAACTGCGGCAGGATCCGGCAGTTTCTTTGCCTCCTTTGGGAAGAAGAGGTCGACATGGAATTCTTGGTCTTCGAAAGCACGTCGCGTCGGAGGTACTTTCAAGAGGCGGCTTCACACGAATTGTTGGGTGTTTTTTTTTAATGAACCAATAGAATCCTGTGGACATCTGAAATATATTATTATTTGGTGAGGATATTTAGAATGGGACTGTCGATTTGTTGATTTGCATCCATTGCTTTGGAGTTTTCAACATGGCCCAGTGAAATTAAAAACCATTGGAAATGGATTACCCTCTGGTAAACTAACATAGCTATTGAAAATCACAATTTTTCACGGGAAAATCCACTATAAATGGTTTCTAAAATGTGGGGTGGGTACCAAATCATCCAAGTCATTAGATCATGACTTGGCACCGGGCTGGCACCGGGCTGACCGGACATAGGTTGACCTCAAGACTCGTAGAAAGACGACCATAGGTTTCAATACTCAAAGTGGTTTAATGACTTGGATGATTTGGAGGTAGCCCCATTTTAAGGAAATCTCCATAGTACTGTATCGATTAGATGTGAACCAAGATGCTCGATATCTAAAAATCTAAAGAGGCCGATTTAAGGAATTGAGAGGAGTCGGGATGTATTCAGAAAGACAGGCTGGCATAGGGTGGGATATCATAAGGAAAAGACTGTAAAAATTAGGATAAAATGACCCGTAGCCAGCATGCCCAGTTCTTTATTCTCCCACACCAAGCATCACCAAGCTGCCGTTTTAGAGATGGTTCCACCAGAACTGTGAGTCTGAGATGCTTCGACTCCAAGTGTTGGAGAAAAGCTGCTCCAAAAGCTCCAAACCAAGACTATGGTATATTAGTAACATTTCTAAATGTAGGTAAATGATAGCTATTATATTACTATTGCCTATGATAATGTACCATATAGTGAATAGGTTATTTCATATAGTACTATGGTATATTACCATTATCGGGAATGTAGGTAAATATGCAGCAGCATGGTACCAAAGGACCACATGTTTGGCAGGTTCTATCCTGATTCGGTGGGGAAAGCTGCGGAAGCGTATACCAGATAGACATAGAAAAAGATGTGGAAAAGCCATGGGCTAATGGGGGAAGTCGTTCAGAAAATGATACTGTATAAATATATATATATATAATATATATATTGTATATATATATATATTGTATATATATATATTATATATATTATATTATATATTATATATTATATATATATTATATTATATATTATATATTATATATATACACATGGTGGGGAAAACTACATCTAAAACACTTAATTTTCCTCAGGGTATTGTCTGGATGAAGATGTTTCCTACAAGCACAGATAGATTTGAAAACTCCACAGATCAGCATGTGCTCCACAGAGCATCAGTACTCAGACATCGCCCATAGACATGGCATGATGGCTCAACCATCAATGAGTTTTTTAAGATTATATAAGTACTATCAGAAAACTTGGGATGTTTCAAAGTCTTCGCAAAAAGCTGGGATGAAATGACGAATGAGCAAGATCCATCAAGATCAATCTGTAATTTCTCGAGTAATTCACCAAACAGTGTGTCCACACTGAGGGGTTCTTACAGTAGGAGTAAAGGCCGGTGCTTGATCAGGGTGCTCCAGCTGGGCCGCGGTATTTTTCCTGTAAATTTCTGTACAAAGTGGCTCTTGTGAAATGACTTGACTTGCATTTTGACTGCGCAGGCTCGCACAAAGTCTGTGTCTGCGTTCTGGGCTCAATCCGGGGCGCGGCATTTTTCCTGTAAATTTCGGTCTAAAGTGGCTCTTCTGAATTTTTGACTTGCATTTCGACTGCGCAGGCTCGCACAAAGTTTGTGTGTGTGTGTGTCTGCGTTCTGGACTCAATTCGGGGCGCGGCATTTTTCCTGAACAATCCGTATAAAGTTACCCTTGTGAAATCTCACAGTGCATTTCGATTGTCAAGCCTTGGCTTGTCCTGTTGCCAGAGTCATCTACGCAATATGTTGCTTCGGCTCACAGTCTCTTTCGAGCAACCGTCTCGCATTGCAATTGTTGTTCTCACAGAATAGGATATATATGCACAAAGTTGTTTGGAACGTGTCAGTGAACAAGCAGACACACTTGTAGCTCACGGCATAGGTATAATCTCCATTTTCATGAGCCAAAGTACATACAGCAGAAATAGTTTTTCTCATGTCTGACCAAACATCAGCTATGTGTATGATTTCAAACACGGTTGGTCTCTGTTCCTAGTGACATTCTCTTGACAGTCATGAAATGTATAACAGTGATGCATTGGACAAATCCGAGTCAGAGGTCTTAGTTCTGTGTCGCTTTGTTCCGCCTGGCTTGTCTTGTCTTCCGATATCTCGCACCGTCTTGTCTCGTTCGTTTTGTTTCCAAATGTTGTTGAGCCTGCCCCTAAATAGTCAGCGTCAAACTAAATTGGCAGAGACCTATTCATTCGCTACTCGTATCATCCTGCTGTTCATCATCATCAACATCAGCATCATCATCATGATCATGATCATCATCATCATCATCATCCTCATCATCATCATCATCACCATCCAAATTATAATAAATATAATACATTATCCTGCCACTCCCCCCACACTGTTTGGGATCTCTTGCCGGGATAATTTTCCATGTTTTTGTCCATGTGTTTTATTCCATATGCTTTCCCAACATTTCCACAGACAAATACATGTGATTGTAAGTTTTTCCATATTTTCCTACCATTCCTACCATTTCCCCAAGATTTTGCAATCGATCCAAGCCCCCTTCGCACAACACCAGGCTCTCAGGCGCGTGCCGCGCGAGCGGAAGAAGATTGCAGGGGAAGAGGCGGTCATCAGGCGGAGGGGTCCGCTGGGGAAACATTTGGAAAAATGTGATATGATCCTCGGTAAAATATGACTTATTATGATTGACCTCACTGCGACCTCACTGGATTAAAGGTTGGTAAAGGGAATTATCCCAATATTAGCCTTATTTCAGGTTAGTGATATGATATATTGTAATTTACCCAGACATGATATGATATGATGATATGATTAGCCAAATTTAGCCGGTATTTGTCGCAATTTAAAATCACCAAATGATATCATGCAGATGGGAAATGAATAATTGGGGTTTATGGTGATTGTAATTATAGCTATATAGATTATATAGTGGGCTTACAAAAAAACAATCATGTGAAGGGATTACTATATAATTAGCATTAGTTAGCTAGCATAAGTTCCAACCTCAATTCACCTACCAGACGTCAATCAGGGTATTTTTGTGGCGGTAAAGTCGTCTGGGGATAGGTTAAATTACCCATGAAATTACCATATGACTCATATGACATCAAAGACTGTGGAAATAAACATCCATTAACCAGCTGTTTTGGGGTACCATCTGGGTACTGTCTTGATTCGTCGCCATAATGGGTAATTTGATATAAGAAGGATTTCATCGATTTTATCGGGATATGACTAGGATGTTCGTGGGGTTTAGCGATTTTTCATTTCATATAGTTCACCAGCGCTATCAATGGTATATTAATGTTATTAAAACAATAAAACACCATCCACAGTTCGATGGTTTATACTTCCCATAAAAAATGATTAAAATTTGTCAAATTGGGTAGTTCTATGTATCAACAATTTGTGAAGTTTGAAAGCTCGATTTTCCCCATGACCTGGGGGCGATTTCCATAGAAAGTTCCATGGCTGTGGGGATTCAAACAGCTGCCATCTTTGATGACACCGGAGGGTTGTAGAAATTCTAGCGACTCCAGCGACAGCCCCATAGATGATGGAAATTGGAGGCAAATCATCCAAAGAGCCGCAGAATATCTGATTTCGGACATGTGATCATTTTTTCCAGAGATCTTGGTTGGTCTGAAAATTGGCTTAATAATCTAATATATCCAATGAATTCGTCTAATTAATCTTATGTTGATATGATAGCATCCATTTGATGTGGATATCCCATTTTTGGAGAACTAGATTCTAGATATGCAATTTGGAATCCCAAGTCATCTGAATTGTGCAATAGGTTGTGGACTCTGCAAGAGGTGAGTCGGGTGATTTGAGTCATGGTTTCATAGCAAATTTGATGGAACGTCGCCCTTTTTTTTAGCTGATAATCGTTGATTGGCTGTGAAGCAACCACCAGAAGCAACCACCAGAAGCAACCACCTCCTAAGCAATCTACAATAGCAAAGTTACTTCAAGGTGCGAGTCTACTGATACTTGTGGTTGCTTAGCGTTATAGTCACTGTTTGGGAGTGTTTGGTCTGGTCTTGGCTTCTCACCTGACATGTTTGAATGCTGCTATATACTAGGTGTCTCCTGGTCAATTTTTCTGGCACCCCATGGATTTTCTGGGTGTTTTGGTGGGAACAAAGTGTCAACATGGTCAAAATCATCAACATGTTGAACTATAATCTGCCATCTACCTGCTTTACTGCGGATTTGCTTAGCTTCCGGGGGCATTGCTCAAGGGAACGTTGTTGCCAAGCCTTCTTGGTCAATGCTACTATTCATTTTCCTTGGGGAGAGTCTGGTGTCACTGAGCATCTGGCCATTCAGGATCTTCCGCGAATGATGCCAGTTTGCTCGGCGGATAGTCTGGAGGACTTGATCGGCCAGGTCAAGTTATCAATCTCCGCCGATGAGAACCGCTTTGGCATTCCGCTGGAACATTTTTTATTTTTCCATATATTGGGAATAATCATCCCAACTGACTAATATTTTTCAGAGGAGTAGGTACACCACCAACCAGATATCATATTATGAAATATTATGAACATATCCCCATGATATAACCCCAGTGTATATCGAATCTAATCCATTATAATCCATAGATTTTTGTTTGGGACCCCAATGACTCAACCCCCCTGATCCCATTCTCATAATGTTCCCATACTATTGCAGGATGCGTCCCCCCAGTTTTATGTTGCTTTATAAACCACTATAAACCCCATTGCCTATAGTTATATAATGTTATATATCTACCATAAACCATAGTTAAGCCACTTATGTCTCAACTGAACGCTATCTTGGGGGCCCCATCCTGTGGGTTTTCAGGGATCCCGTATGGTAGGAGCCATAGCACCGCGGCTGAAGGCGGAACGCCAAGGGCATCACGGGTGCCGTGAAGGGCGTGTGGGAGGTCTCCGTGAACCCCGCGACGATGCTCGGTGACGCCTGGGAAGCCTTGGTGGCTCATCTCAGGAATCGTAAGTGGATTATAATGGGAAAGTATGGGTTTCATATATTTATAAACATATGTATATAATATATATATATATAATATATGAATATTATATCTATGGGTTATGGTTATAGGTAAATGATTGATTATGTATATATGTATATATAATATTAATACATATTTATATATTCATACTTGGTGGCTCATCCCAGTTAGTGGATTATAACCCCAGTCGGATAAGTATGGATATAAGTAGGTTGATCCACCACCACGGGTGAACTAACCCACACCAAGTAGCAATGGGAAATCCTGGTGAATCAAACCGACTGGAGAAAAAAATCCAGCAAGCCATGTAGAAACCGGAGGATTCCTAGTTACATTTTTGGGGCATGTAAACTAGTTGCATAATAATTAATGCCAACATCGGATTAATCACCCCCCCCCTGGTAGGTAGGGGGGTACCTTCTGGCTAGTTTCTTGACCACCCCTTAATAGTAAGCAACTCTGAACCATAAAAATTTGGATATGGCTTACGTCAATTAGATCTTAATAGAATT
>Ga0126342_10021064_pt1 | contig 10900 bp, 12 predicted proteins | sample Cyp1metagenome_FD_92528 | JGI IMG/M metagenome (GOLD analysis project Ga0126342, IMG submission 92528) | Coral microbial communities from Lord Howe Island, Old Settlement Bay, Australia - Cyphastrea 1 metagenome | ecosystem: Host-associated > Invertebrates > Cnidaria > Coral ... | reverse complement strand
GGATCCCTTTGCGGTCTCCACCTCAGTTTTTCCCTTGCCCTTGTTCTCGACAGTCTCGGACGGCTTTCCCTTGGATCCCTTTTGCTGAGCTGCGGTCTCCACCTCAGTTTTTCCCTTGCCCTTGTTGTCAACAGTCTCGGACGGCTTTCCCTTGGATCCCTTTTGCTGAGCTGCGGTCTCCACCTCCGTCTTTCCCTTGCCCTTGTTCTCAACAGTCTTGGACGGCTTTCCCTTGGATCCCTTTTGCTGAGCTGCGGTCTCCACCTCAGTTTTTCCCTTGCCCTTGTTCTCGACAGTCTCGGACGGCTTTCCCTTGGATCCCATTGGCTGAGCTGTGGTCTCCGCCTTGCCCTTGGTTTGAACAGTCTCGGCCGGCTTTCCCTTTGATCCATTTGAGTGAACTGCGGTCTCCTCCGACGGTTTCCCCTTGGAGAAGCTAAGCGCCTTTGATCCATCCTCTGCACTGCCCTTGGTGTTGGTTTTTCCCTGGCTGGCCAAAGTAGGATCACGTTGGTGAACTTTGCCCTTGTTGGTAAAACCTGTGTGTCCCTTGGCTTGAGACTTCGAAAGAGAACGGAGGCAATCGTCGTTTGAAGTGGTGTCACCACCGCTCTTCTTCCCTTTCGCCTTTGCCCCCTTTGGCTCACCTTTGGTCAACAGCATGCCTCGGAAATCACCAGGCATGTCATCGAAATCACACCCTGGAATAAACACTGGGTCGTTAACAGTGTTGCCAGGACCATTGTCATTAGAGAGATGCCATTGACACAAGTTGATCTCGGGAAAAAAATGAGGACCTTGCCCTTTCCACACATGTCATCAGCCACCTGGGTATAAGCATCCCCGGATGAAGATGCATCACCATCCCCACGCATGCGCTTATTTGGTGGCTCACCACCCGGCATGGCGTGTCACTACCACTGGAATCCTACTGACTCCTAGTGTGGGATCCGCTCAAAAACGGGACCCCCCCCGACACGCCTGGACACGCCTGGACACGTTTTTTGGTGCAATTAAGTATACAGTGGCACGTTTGGACACGTTTGGACACGTTTTTGATTTTGAACATTTTTGCTCAAAAAAACAATTTGAGGCTTGAAGTCTTGAACCGGGGCTGCTTTCGACACGTTTTCTCAACTGGGTAAGCTGACATGATCACCATGTGTATTGAAAACAACACGGCTGAAAGTCATTGAGCAATGTCTTTTTCACCTTGTAACACCCATGGATCGACCCTGTGAGTAGGTCGGGCTTGAACTGCCTCATTTGTACACCCCATCGACCTGTTATAGGTCGATATTCCCAATTAAATCCCCAAGGCCGCTGTCATCAGATTCCGACCCGCTATCAAAAAAGGAAAGGCCCTGGTCGGTAATAGGCTCCTGCTCATTTGAGGCTGTTCGGAGGTGATCGCGTACGAGCTTTCCCACCTGAAGAGGATCGCTGCAGCTTGGTGGGATCTGAGGAGGAGAAATCCTTTTGACATATATATATATATATATGTATATATTTTTATGTATATGTAAATAAAAATATTTATATACATACATATATATATGTATATCTATTTATATGTATATACATATTTATGTATTTATAATATATATATATTTTTTTATTTACATATATATATACAAACTACATATATTTAAATATTTACAGAGGAAGCTGAAGGCTGTGTAGGTCCTACAGTGTAACTTGGGACTGAAACCACTGATCATTATCTTTCTAAAAAAATCTCAAAGGAGCATTGCAACCACTAGGTGTCAGACCAGCAACCCCAGAGTTCCTGGGTAGACCTGCGTCGCCTTTAAATCTTTCCCACCAGCCTTCAGTGTTGCAATGTCAAGTGGTGTACAATGAGGCATCGATATGCAATTCACCACAAAGTTTAAAAGCATGGGTATTGAGGGCAGCGCGCATTTTGCACGGCCCGTACGATTACAGGTGTAGTTCCTTGTTGTCTGTAGCTTTAGAAAAGTCCTGACCCTCTTCAGCTGCTTGCGTCTTGCCGACGTCAATTGCCGGGAAAGACGCCGCAGCCATGGTGCATTTCCCACCAAGGTAACCTGAGAGGGCTGGAAACCCTTCATCTTTTATTTTATGTATGTATTTGTGTATGTATGTATGTATGTATGTTTGTATGTATGTATGTATGTATGTATGTAATTGTATGTAAATGTATGTAAATGTATGTAATTGTATGTGGTTGTATGTAATTGTATGTAATTGTATAATTGTATGTATGTATGTATGTATGCATGGATGTATGCATGTATGTATGTATGTAATTGTATGTAATTGTATGTAATTGTATGGAATTGTATAATTGTATAATTGTATGTATGTATGTATGCATGGATGTATGCATGTATGTATGTATGTATGTATGTAATTGTATGTAATTGTATGTAGTTGTATGCATGCATGCATGTATGTATGTATGTATGTATTTATGTATGTGCGTATGTGTGTACGTGTGTATGTGTGTATGTATGTGTATATCTATCTATCTTCCTATCTACCTATCTATGCATGCATGTTTGCATGTATGCATGTATGCATGTACGGATGTATGTAGGTATGTAGGTATGTAGGTAGGTATGTAGGTATGTCTGTATGTCTGTATGTATGTTTGTATGTATCTATGCATGTATCTATGCATGTATCTATGTATGTATCTATGTATGTATCTATGTGTGTATCTATGCATGTATCTATGTATGTATCTATGTATGTATGTCTGTATGTGTGTCTGTATGTATGTCTGTATGTATGTCTGTATGTATGTCTGTATGTATGTCTATGTATGTCTATGTAAATCTATGTTTCTATGTATGTAATGTTTGCCATGTATGCAATGTATGTAATGTATGCACTGTATGCAATGCATGTAGTGTATGTATGCAATGCAATGCAAAGTATAATGTAATGTAACGTAACGTAACGTAATGTATGTATGTATGTATGTATGTTCAGATGCGAGTGACATGTAAACAAATGAGACTGGGTAAAATTGTCCACAAAATACATATTTTCTGTTCACTAGTATATGTATATATATACATATTCAAAGTCTAACAAATATTTTATGTAGATGTTTACCAGTGGCAAATATGTGCATTTATCAATATATGTACTTAATTGTCTTCATGAATAAAGGTATATACAAATGATTCTGGGAGATCCAACCTCTACTGAAGCCGGCTCCAGTAAAGAAACCAACTTCTGCGTGTCTGCACCGAAGCATCCAAGGCAGACGTTCACGTTGATGCACTTGAACTTCCGCAACAGCTTCTTAGATGCAAAGAGGAAGACCATGGGGTAATTTCAAACTTGTACTTGACACCTGGATATAGATGGGAATATGTTTACTATATACATCTATCCGTATATGATTCTAATATACACATCAACCTCTTTCTGCATGTATGTATATTGTGCGGGCCAGGGTCTCGCAACGGTTTGTAGCGAAATAGGAGCGAAGTGCTTGGATTCTCCAAGACCCAGTTGACTTTCTTCTTGGCCATGTACGTCAAACTTAGATTTGAAGCAGCTCATATTGTCCATTTCTACTGGAATTATTTCTATTGCGATGTTACACGAGTCTCTGGCTCATGCCACCAAGTTGCAGGTAGCACACTCTGCGGCATAAACGGTTCGCATCGGCCACTTTTTCATATGAGGTGTTTCCTGCTCAACACAGCAGCATTCGCTGAAGCTTGGATGACTGGTGGTTTTACAACCGGCATCTTGGATGAATTTGGGACAAGCAAAGTGAAATGGCAAAAAAGAAAAGGTAATGGTGCCTCCTGCCCTCCAATATGACCTGTGGGTGGATCCTCTAGACCTTAATCATCCATATTGAAGCGTCAAAAAGAAATAACAAGTCAGATTGAAATTGTCAGCCATCGCAACACATTTTTGAAAAATATAGGTTTGAAACAAGATGCATAAAAATCCAGGACCCGCAGGGAACTGCAAACCATGCTGTCGCATGAGGACGTAGGCGTCTTACCTCGGCAAAACCAAAGGGCATATACCCAGGGAATCAAAGAATGTGACATAGTTTAGGCACGTTGCTATTGCAAACAGGCTCATCAATCCCATGTTGGTAAGCAGGTTCATCCTTTGATGTAGGAGCACCTCATTTGTGCACCAGGTGAAAAAATCATTTACTGCCAGCGAGCCAGGGCCAAAACTATTGAAAAGTGTTGTTTGGAGTTTCCAATATGTCTTTGGCCTTTGGGTGGGCCATCTTGAAATGACGCATCTCAACTCGTCAACTGCTATTAAGTTGAGCCAAGATTCGTCCACAGGCATGGAACGGAGGCCAAAAAATTTAGCTCCAGCATCGAGCATTCCGGCTCCTTTCGGAAGCAGCATTTGGAATGAGAGTTAGTATCACTGGAATCTGGGCTTGCACTGTATGATGCCAAGAAAATCGATATGGCCTGAAAAGATTTCCACGAAATCTAAACCTTCGGATTCTTCGACGTCACCAAAGCCTAGGATCACCATCAAGAAAGTCTTGACATGTTCGCATAGATTTAAACCAGGCATTCATGCAGTGGCATACCATGTCAAATCATTTCTTTTGTGGACAAGGGGCTGGCCAAAAGGCATGACAGGATAACCGCAATGTTGGAGTAGCGCATTGGATCGATCGGGGCAGCGAAAATGAAAAAGTAGGAGGGCAGCTATAGTGTTGTTCGATCCACGGAATTGCATGGTTCAATGCGACATCAATGACATCAACTTCATGGTCTTTGCACTGGAAATTGCACCTACTCACAATGCAATTCGGCTTTCATCAGGCAGGGTGGGAACCACTCAAGCTGTTTTCCCCTGGGGTATCGATTGTCAAAACGGCGCTGGAATTTTCATCAGCAAGAAGTGAGATCCCCAAAAGTCTGCACCAAGCCCCTCCCAAAAGCATTTAAAGTGGGCATCAGCTAGTGGTCCCCTTTTTTCAAATAGAACATCTACATGGGAGCTACCGGGTTCACCCGGTGCACTGGCTTCACTGGTGCATGATCGCAATGGGATCAGAAACCCTACACTAATGCAAGCACGGTTCTTGGGTATACGTTGGAGCTGCGATCTATTCATTTTTTTGCCCCCAAGCCCCATGCCAAACATTGGTGAACCCCTTCAAATGAACTTACGCTTCTTGGCTTCACCTTCGCCCATTTTGTCGATCAGTTGCTTAAACTCTTCGCTTTGCTTCCACCTTATTGGACACTTAGATGATTACAAGAAAACCATATGTGAGAAACTGAAAAACTCGTTCTGACATGTTATAGAGAAGACACATATAAGCCACCAGATTTATTCATGCAGACTAGGTACAGTTCCTGCCTCTTGGCTCTGTTGAAGTCACTGATCCTGAGATGGGGCATGTTTCGGGAATCAGGCTTGATTCACTGCAGGGCCAAGTGGGGAAACAGGTTTCACCAATGACCATGATATAATTTGAAAATAAGGCTCTCTGGTTTGTTCATAAACTTATTCCTGGCTTGGGAATACTCTGACACCTCTTTCTCTTCCTTCTCCTCCTTCCCTTTCTCAGTTTGCGCCTTCGCTTTAGCCTTCCCTTTGGCCTTTCCTTTTGCTGTCTGCTTTGGTTTCCCATCAGCCTTTGGTACCGGCTGAGTGCTCTTGGTGGCGGCTGCCACCAATCTTTGGGCATGGGGGTTGACAGCCTTGTGGCGTGTGTTGATGAGACAGGAATCAATAACCTCCTTTGGCAAATGAGTGCATTCAGGGATGGCAAAGGACAAGTCAATGGAATAGTTGTCCTTGGCTTCTTCTACAATAAGCTGCATGACAGGAACTAACATATGGCATAGAAAGATTAGAAGCAGGCAAATTTGTTTTACAAAACAAATCTTGGTTTAAGATAAGAGACTGGTCTTGCAGTGCTCCTAGCTCCTGGTTCACCTTCGCCTTCTCCCTTTCCGGTATCATCCCCACCTTTCGCACAAGCCTGTGCCTTCCCAGCCTCCGGTTCCGTGGGAGCCGAAGACATACTTTCATACCAAGCCCATCCTTCATCGCTCCATGCTTTGTGATCCCTGGGCAGGAGAAAAAGTTCTGTTAAAGTGGAAAAGCGGTGTGGAACCAGATATATCATATCATTGAAACCATAGCCGTTTTTTTACATGATAGCCACCTGAATCATGTAAATCAGTTAGAATATCAAACATGAATACATATACATATACATATCTATATATATATATATATACATATCTATATATATATATATATATATACATATCAATATAAATTGAAAATGTATCTTGAACCAGAAGATTCATGTCCTTGTTGTTTCATTTTGTTTCCCATCTTGGTACATTCCTCCTTTTCCCCAGTTTCCCCCATCCCAAACCTCAACCGCAACCAGTAGTCAAAATCCTTTACGCCATCCACGCCCCACTCTTTGAACAACAGAGACATGTACTTCACGACATCAGCCACATAGCCGGAGGTTTTGGGTGGAATCAAAGACCAATCGTGCTTGACACTGTGCATGTAATCCACCAGCTCAGGCAGGTTCATGGTCTCGAGGCACACTTCCTGACAAAAGAAAGAGGTGAAGGTGGCTACCCCTCTTGGCGTGCATGGTTTCCAAGTGACCTTGAGCTCTGTCTTTGGGACATCATGAGGTTGTCGTGCTGGATCTGGGGGATCATGGACTTTGTCGCCACAACCATTACAAGAATCCACAAAGTCTTTGTATCCAGATTTTGTCAATGGCTTCCAGCTTACGTCCCCAGCCTCTGCATCACCTTTGGCCTTTTTCGCTTTCTTGGGTGCCTTGGGCTCACGGGCAGCTGGGCGTTTGCTAGGAGTTTTGATCTCTGGCTCTTTGGGCTCGGTGTGTGCAGGTTCAGGAAGGTGCTCCATGGGGGTTTCCTTTGCTGGCGGGAACTGGTCAGGTGGTAGACCAACCCACCACCTACCATTCCATTGATCCCAGATGAAGCCATCCTCGTACTTCATCTTTGCCACGGCATCTTGCATTGAGGCATAACCACCAGGAACCTCACCAGGAACCTCACCAGGAACCTCACCAACCTCACCAACATCACCCACCTCATCTGAAACCTGTCCCACCTCACTGCCGCCTCCCCCTTCAGCCGTCTCATTGCCTTCTGTCATATCATCACCTGGTTCGCCTCCTTCCTTCTCCTCAGCCTGTTGTTCTCCTTCGCTTTCTTGCCATTCTGATGGTTCCTCTGGAAGGGGTTGTGAATCTTCCCACGTTGGGTCCCATTGATCATGGATCTCAATCACATCCGCATGGCCATCCTATCAGGGGTAATAACCATCGATTTGATTATGAATCTTTCGGTGTTAACTGACACATGTGTTTCAGAATCTCAAAACGCATGTTTAAGATATGATAAGGTGGTAAAGATCAGAACCTTTGCATGTTATGCACGCCTGAGCGGGCACAGGTGGAACATCGGAGTGTGCCGATGCCGCAGCATCCCCAAGATCCGGCGTAGCATCAGAGACTTTCTCTGCATCAACTTCCTGGGATGGAAGGCGTGGGAACATAGATTTGGTTATGCCTTTTTGGAACTGCCAGTTCGTATGAAACTTTTCGATAACATATGTCCAAAAGACATACGATTAACTATATTTGGTGGTGCCCTATAGAATGAACTCTTCCATACGGTCTTCAAAACGGGGGCTCCAAAAACTTTGAGATGACACTTGTAATGTTGTGGAATGCAACCATGTTGATGCATATACCGATAAGGGGGTTTTAATTGCGTGGACATGGATGAACATGGGACGACTCTTAAACCTCAAAAAAAAGATCCAAGCGAATCAAGATAGGTTCAAATGGGTTGCCACCTGGTTGACAGGGAGAAGCGTATATACACGAATCTGTTTGTAGAGTTGTTTATTACATGTATTGCGTGTCATTTGGGGTCTGAACAACTTGAAGACAAACCACGAAAACAATCGCCTGTTTGCCAATCTTGTCACAAGTTGCTCATCAACTTTGTTGGGCATGCGCCACGAAAGATCATGTATGGCAATGCCATCGAAAGAACTGAAAGACAAAATCGATGAGGTGTTTCAAAACAATATCAACTGAAAGACAAAATCGATGGGGCCCCAAAACAATATTCCAAATTCAGTTGATATTGTTTTGGGGCCCCATTGTTTTTTGGGGTGCCGTTGCTGAGCAAGGTGCAGGCGACTTGTCAGGCTTGTCACTGGATTCCCCAAGGATAAGAGTTGATTGCCACCTGAGACGGTGCAAGGGCTCAAGTCAAAGGTTGGATCCTTGAATCCCAAACACCGGTCCCACACTGTTTTTGTATTTGTTGATCGGAGTTGTCATGAAAAAACAACCACCATCCTGCAATCAAGAAGCATAGAATCCTGGCCCTGGTATTTCTTGCGCTCTGTCTCTGCGTCCTCAGCTAATGCACAAAGGTTCTATTCAATATTCAGTTTTGTGAGGTATACCCAACAATGGCCATTTATAGAATTATACACCACCTGGCATTTTAATATATAGATTGTAAATACATACCCTGGAGAAACAACAACAAATTGAAACCAGTGATCATAAACCAGTGATCATGTGGTCAGGTCAACCCAATATGGAGTGTTGGCCAAACAGTCAACAACCAAGGAGCAACCTCTTCCGGTGCAGCTTGTGGATCTTCTGGAATCTCGGCCACGTCCTGTTGGCGTCGGATCTGGGGTGTGCAGTGGATGAGAAACTTAATGAACCAATCCCTTATTGAACATTTCAACTTCAGCAACGTGTTTGTTTTTTACGATGGATCGAGTCCTCTGGGTTGTATGGCATTGTTGCCAAATTGTCCATGGAACGCACCCACGATTTCGAATTGCGACGTGCGGCTTTGGCTAGTCTGTGAATGACTTTTGAAGTATCTCTGAGCCACGATTTCATGGTAAAGCCAGGCATCTGTGGAATCGAAAGCTTGTAGTGGGAAAGCATACCTCATTGAAGTGAGAGGAGATTGGGCTTGCGTATTTTGAAACAGCATGGGGAACAGATACTTTTAAATTGAGAAAAAGATACGGTTATAAGTTATACATCTCAAAGAAATAGACATGGCGCATGAAATGGCATTCTGCACCACCTTCTTTGTCCAAAACCGTTGGTCTTGATCAGAAGAGCCGCAAGCTTTTAAGATGTAATTGAATGCAGAGCGGTTCCATCGAGTCCTTAAATTTCTATCTTTAACCAGGGATCCAGTTTTCGCCAAGAATTCACCACCATCCTCTTCAATAAGACCGTGGTACAAAGCATGAGCTAGCAATCGAACCCTGGTGTCATGTTGGGTCCGAAAGTGTGACATGGTCACTGCCAAGCTGAGCCAAGGAGACTGCGAGAGATGCGCATGATTGGCAAGCGATTCCGGGACCAGGTCAACCACCACCGAAAAAAAACTGTATAAGTGGGCAATCCGTTTTGAAATAACCTCGTATAAACCCACTTGGCAACGGAAAACCACAATACCAAGGAAGAATGCCCCAAGCGATAAAGGTTTTCTTAGCCACACTTGATTGGGTGTATTTTTCACATACTTATGGTGAGTACCAATTGACATACTTTCCCAATGCAAATGTGAGGTTTTCTAAAATAGTGCCATGTATTAAAACAATATAGAGTGGATCGACATGTATATATATATATATAGAGTGGATCGAAATTTATGGGCCCCTTTGCACCACCAATCCCGGCAACATATGTTATCACATCAAATATAGATGTTGAACATTTTGGAGTAGGACAGCACATGAAAGAAAAAAGTGGTTTGGACCTGTTTGTGGGAGCGCCGCCTCCCAAACTTAGCTTAGCAAAGCCGCGATCGTCTGTTTCAGGAAAAAAATGCGCAGGATCGGCATCATATCTGCTGAGGATTATTGGGAATGGTGTGTATATATAGTATAACAAAGTTCACTATAATATGTAAAACATATATACGCAGGCGCAGCATATCATATTGCAGTAGTGCAATTTGACACCAACTTTCGTGATGGAAAGGAAACATTGGCCAAACCCAAGCCAATCCAAAGACAAAATCACAAAAAAAAAATGAATTTTGACCTAGAAAGCTTCATGATTGTGCCCAAAATAGCATTCCTGTAGTCATTTTTGCCCAAGACATCCACGTTTCTCTTTGGAAACGTATCAAGTTGGATCAAAATATTCAATGCACAATGCAAAAAGCTGGGATGTACAGTAGCATCCCAAAAGGCACCGAAATTAAGTATACAATGAAAAATTAAGCAACATCCAGCGATTAAGCTGCAATTAGATCGTCTTGGGATAGGTCATCGTCTTCAGCGACTCCCGGTCAATCTTCACAGAGTCCAAGCCGTAGATGTTGTAGTCCTCCAAGTAGTAGGCCTTCATACATCGGGCTGCCAAAGAGCACATCTGTGGTGTGTAGAGCCCTGACTTCTTCGCCACAGTTCCACCCATTGTTGGAGAGTGTTTGTGGCTTCCATCACAAAGTCGCTCCATCTTGCTGAAGACTCCAAATCTGTTACTTCTCAAAGTCCAGGGTTTCTTGTGGTAGTTGCCATCTTGCGCACGTAGGTTGAACATGCAGCCGTCCAGGTTGTGGTCGATGTGAGCAATCTGTGCCCAGAACGAACGCACCTCAGGAAGATGCCACCCTTCGTTGTAGCGAGGCCGTTCCCACACCAATTTGCCACCATTCTGGATGTACTTGAGGAGGATCTCATTGCCATGTTTCACCAACCTTCGTGCTCGTTGTTTTCGTCTCATACTTTGCCACCAGCCCTCCTCACTGATCTCATTCAAGTGCTGGATGTGGCTTGTAGGTCCGCAGGGATAAGAAACCCAAACCCAACGTGGTTTCTTCTC
>Ga0126342_10021063_pt1 | contig 10901 bp, 12 predicted proteins | sample Cyp1metagenome_FD_92528 | JGI IMG/M metagenome (GOLD analysis project Ga0126342, IMG submission 92528) | Coral microbial communities from Lord Howe Island, Old Settlement Bay, Australia - Cyphastrea 1 metagenome | ecosystem: Host-associated > Invertebrates > Cnidaria > Coral ... | reverse complement strand
ATTTAGTAATGATTTGATGGAAATTTGATGGAAATGTGTTAATGATTTAGTAATGATTTGATGGAAATTTGATGGAAATGTGTTAATGATTTAGTAATGATTTGATGGAAATTTGATGGAAATTTGATGGAAATCTGATGATTCCCAATCTGGTTGGTGGTATACCTACCCCTCTGAAAAATGATGGAGTGAAAGTCAGTTGGGATGATCAAATTCCCAACTGAATGGAAAAATAAAAATCATGTTCCAAACCACCAACCAGCAACACATGATTCCCAACGAATTGGTGCTGGTTAACCCATGCTGCACGGCATGATGGATGCTGTTCTCGGCCAAACCACTTCCATCTCTTTCTCGATGGCCGCCAGTCGTGGATATAACCTGCACAGTGAGGCAGGCAAGGTCTATGGTCATCCTGGTGGCACCTTTGTGTGTCCTGCGAAAAAAGGGGTGACCTTAACGGGTCTCCTATGGTCTCCTGTTTTCTGCGCCTTTTCTGTGCAATCCAACATGTATGGTGTTTAGTTGGTCAAAGCTGCCAGAAAACATGTGTTGTTTTTCCTGCGTTGACCCTCCGTTCATCAAACATAGCACTTGGACATGCTCCGCAGTTTCCTCGGATTATCCGATCGCTTCGCCGGCCTGGACATGGCCTGATAGCTATGGACATTTTGCAGTGCCAGCCAGCCCTCGGAGATTTGCCGACCTGGCCGATGTGAAGCAAATATGGCAGTGGAAAATCCGTGATTTATAGATACCCACAGGGGATTTTCTAGCCAACCATGTTGGATTATACCAGAGGATACCGGATATACCTACTCAATCAACTAAAAACTAACCATGGAATGATATTCCCCAAAAATCATATTATGAAGCAAACTTAGAGTCGTCAACTTACCTCACCAACTTGTGGGGACCTCAGTTTTTTTTCCTCGCCAAGCTGCAGTTCTCCATGTGCAAATCGAAGCTCTTGGCCCTTTGCAGCGCTAGGATGTGCAGGGCATCCTCAGCGAGTCGGCGGAATTTTAGGGCTGGATAAGCTACCAAAAGCTGGAGATAATGATGTATATATATGATGTATATACATGTATAATACATATATATATATATATTTAAATACACATAGTTTAAGAATAGATTGGAATAATATGGAATAATAGTATAGATATACAGTATCCACCTCAAACAGTTCACCTAGTCATACTTGGCTAAGTACGGGGCACTACTTTGTAGTTTAGAACCTTCTCCGACCCTGCAGATGTTCTAGCCATCTTAGATCGCAAAGGGCAGGTATTGAGACCTGAGTAGTTTAACCTATCATCCCCATGGAAGATAGGGAATCTTCGGCTACACCCATAGCTATGGCCAAATCGCTCCCTCCATTCACCACAGCTTTAGTGACTTTAGTGGCCGAGGGGCAAAGGTCCTACCCTCCGCGTGCTTCTTTGGCAACTTACTGCTGATGACCCTGGCCTGCTCCTCGAAATTGGCCCTGCAAATCATTCGCACCCGTGGGGTCCGATGTTGCTAGAATTCACGATTAGTGGTTGTTAGACACTGGGGTATATCACCTTGCTCCATCTCAGTTGTAAGGGGTTCCAACCCACTTACTAGCCACTTAGATCGACAGGTGAGCCAGTAGGGCTGTCCAGGGATGAAGTGCTATTCCAGCTACCATAGCACCCCCCCATCTCTGGAAACCTGGAGATTACGGGGAACACATCATCTATACCATCCTGAAAATACGTTTCTACATCTTTTTGGGGGGTGCTACAGATCATTGTGGCCAGCGGATTGGTTATGTGGAATGATGTAGAATGGTAGATGGATGATGATGGATGTTTCTCGGTAAGACACATTCAATGATTCCCTTTCCATGGGTGACCTATGATTACCCATCTTCATCTCAATATTTGGAAATAGCAGATTTACTTGTAAGGTTTGCAGGCATAGGCATAGGCAGACAAATGGATCCCTGTTTTCTTTGTTCATTGGTTTGATCTGTTTGGCTGTCAGCACCCGTTTTCCACAAGTAGTTTTTTTTGTGAGTTTCCGATCATTTTTTCTTAAGACATCTCTGGACTTTCGTACGTTTGCCATTATTCATCTTTTTTTCTCACCATTCTTCACGATTGTGAATTAACCATTATTGACTATTATGACTATTACTAGCTATCAGTAATAGCAATCATTATGAAAATCCCATCACCCTAATATTAAACACCCCATCAAAATGGTTCCTTTTTTGTGTGGAAATTCCCTTTCCTAAGCCATGATTTCGTTTCGGGGGTGTTTTTCATAGGGGGTGTTGGGATTCACCATGATTCACCACTGGTCCCCACTGGCGACATCGATTCAGCACCACTTCAGCACCGCACACCAGCCATGCCTCGAGTCCTCGGCCTCTTCAAAGGCGTTCCTGGCAACATGAATGAGGGGAAGAAAAAAGGCCAATCTGATACACAGGCCCCGGGAAAAAAAAGAAAAACATGGTTTATATCATCTTATTCTTAGAAAAAGACTTTGAAAAGACTACTGAAGTAGGGTTCTAGGTTTTTTCAATCTTTCATTTTTTGGGGTTACTTTTGCGCGTGAAATACGTATGATGTGGTAAAATGGTTATACCAAACACAATTCAAAGCTAAGAAAATCCTTGATCTGGTAGACCAAAACCTACCATTTGGGCCGGTTCTTTAATCATTTCCGAGGAAAATGAGGATGGTTTGTGGCTTTACCACGTTATAACCGATGGTCTAAAGGCTGTACATGTCCTGACGCCCTGAACTACAGTTGGTCATAGTTGCCAATACCCTTAGCTGCCTTAGCTGGTCACAAATAGTAGGCATATTGTTTTTTCAAAAAAAACTAAAAAATAAATACGTGAATAAGTAAATAAATGAATAAATAAATGAATAACTAAATAAATGAATAAATACATAAATAAAAAAATAGATAAAATTAATTAACAGTTATATATTTATATATATATATTATAGTCATATAGACATTCCGATTTGCATAGCAGAAAGCTGTATAAAGGATTATGATGGATTATGATTACACTACCCATCGAAGGTTAGCCAAGGATCTTCCTGCAGATGTTCAAACGCCGAGCCAAGTTGGTTCTCATGTTTTCGTTCCATGGAACTCTCAGGGGTGCTCGGCCAACAATAGGAACAACTACATTTGAATCGCATCACCTGTAAATGTGCATGTACAATTGGAACATATTCCATTTGCAGTTGCTTACCACACAGTAAGATATGATTTTTCTCCATTTTTCTCCATCATGGTTGCTTGTATGTCTACCCAGTTGGTGGAAGAAATGCCGTGCCAAAAGTCCAAGCCCCCCAGCCACCAAGAAGCTAGTGAAGGCCCCATTGCTTCTTTGGTGAAACCCAATTTTTCGGTTTAATCAGCTTTCATCTCATTCGTTTGATCGTGAAACCCGGATCTTCTCCCAAATTTGAAAGTTCAATCTTGACTTTGTGCTGAAATCCCATAGTTTTGCATGCTTAAATCCACTTTTTCATAGATCATAAGGTACCTAAAATGGGGTTTTCACTTCGGTGTTCGCCTTAGGAGCTGCTGACACAGGTTCTTTTCTTTCCGTTCTTCGTGGGTGTAGCGCTTGATGGCCTCAAAAAGCCATCGGGGAAGGATGTTTTCTTGTTTTTTCTTGATATGGATTTTAAATACTAATATATGATATGGATATGGATTTTTAAATACTAATACATATTTTTTTAATGGAATGATATGGATTTTTTAAATATGGTTGGTGGTTTTACCATAAATATTAATAGTTGGATTTAATTCACCTTAAACATAGTTGGGGATATTTTTCTGACCAATATTTTTCTTGTTCATAGTTGGGTTCAATGAATATCTGGTTGGTGGTTTTACCATCTTGAAAAATATGAAAGTCAGTTGGGAAGGATTATCCCATACATTGTGGAAAAAAAATGGTCCAAACCACCAACCAGTTAATAGTTGGATTCAATAAACATCATAGGAACATGGGATTCAACAAATGGGATCATGATGCTATTTCCATCTATGTCCTATTTGGGAGAATTTAATGATGATTCAACAACATGTTAAAACCACCAAAAATGGATAATGTGATGATGGTGTTAGCATGTTTGTTGAGGTTTAATGATGGGACTAGGGGATTAGAACGATGGGAATCGGTGGGATCTGTGATGATTTCTACCATTGAAGAAAGAAGTTGATGAATCATTCACAACATATGGATACATATGGCAGTCCCAATCGCTCTCATGTTTTGTCGGATATGACATGGAATGTCTTTGATGATGTTTTGCATAGGTTCAATGTTTCCCATGCCCACTTTGACTTTGTGATGGGAATGCCAAATCCAAGAATCATGAAAACGGCCTAGAATCTCTGCCGCGGCGGCACAAATGTGGATGTCCAACACTAAGACAATACGCCCGAATCGTGTGGGAAAACGCCGTCGCTTTGAGTTAAAGACACCCGACCCGTAGGCTCCAAAAACCTCTTTACTTGAGGAGGGCTTTGGGTTCGGACAACCTTTCCAAACGAGGTATATTAAAAAAAAAAAGACAAATCCATGAAATCCCATCAAATCAGTATGAAATCACCATTTTTTTCATAATAAAAAAAACGGCCATATTCTTCACCATTAAATCATCATTATTTTCCAACCACTCCCGGCCAAGGATCGCAGGTTAAGCGACAGCCCTGCACCTTTGCCGTCGGATGTCATGGGATGACTACAAAATATGGTGCCATGGGACGCCGAAAAATAGGGGTTGGTCAATGGCTATTGGGTTGGTATTTAATATGGCTATTAATATGGCATTGAGAATAAATAGCATCATATGGGTTAATATTCAAAATACCCATTATATAGCCATTGGTTGGGTATTAATAGTCATTGAGAATATTATCAATGGCTATTTAATATGGCTTTATGGAGAAACTCTAAATTGATATTGAAATATGGGTCCCAATATGGGTTTATGGAGAACTTATGGATATTTATATCTGGTTGGTGGTATACCTACCCCTCTGAAAAATCATGGAGTGAAAGTCAGTTGGGATGATGACATTCCCAACTGAATGGAACAATATAACATGTTCCAAACCACCAACCAGCTATTTGGGCTGGGTATAATAGGGGTTGGTCAATGGCTATAATTTCATCGACATTTAGCTAATTTTTCACATCACCTAAATATTGGGGATTACTATAATACATTAATATGTCATCTCCAACAGGTACTTTTGCAAGTGATGTTTTAAACCAATCCCAAAATGGGACATTTACCAAACCCTGTTAGGGAAAATATGGAGGATACCTGGAAACCCATACACCGAGTCAACATCATCACAGGACCCAGCAGGAGCCTGCTGGGGTTTCCCACCAGTTTACCATGGGTTTCCCGTAAATCTTCCCCCCTGAATAGATGTCATTAATATTACCCTCTGGTAAACTAACAGTCCGCTATGGAAAATCACCATTTTCAATGGGAAAACTCACTATAAATGGTAATTTTCAATAGCTACGTTAAATTACCAGAGGGTACATGACATTTTCCATTCTCGTCCATTCTCCACATCCTTTTCCATATATTTTCAAACCACATCTATCTGGTTGGTGGTATACCTACCCCTCTGAAAAATATGAAAGTCAGTTGGGATCATTATTCCCAACTGAATGGAAAAAATAAAAAGGTTCCAAACCACCAACCAGATATAATATATATATATTATACCATATATCCCATTATATATCCCATTATATATCCCACTATATCCCAATATGGCAACCACCAACCAGATATGTTCATAGCAAGTGTCACATCGTTTTCCAAAGCAACACCAGGCTGTTGTCATGACCCAATCTCCAGCTGAGGCACGTATTCTCGCACAAACAAAGTGAGGTCCTCAGCTACGACGTTACGCAGCAGTTGAGGCTATCACGGTGAACTAACCATAAATTGGGATAAGGGTTGATAACCCATAAGTGTACCATGATACCAGGATATAACCCTGTGATAAGTTACCATAGTTGTAACCCATAAGTTGGGATATAACATGACTGGTTGGTGGTTGACCTACCCCTCTGAAACATATCAGTTGGGAAGGATTATCACAATATATGGAATAATAAAATTCATGTTCCAAACCACCAACCAAATGATATAATTAACCCTTATAACATCTAATAACTATGATCAAAGACATCTCTCCACTGAATCACTTACAACTATTCATAACTGGAACTGCACTTCCAGTTGTATGGACCCCAAAATTGGTCGACCCCAAAATTGGCCTGGATTCAATATGATTCCTGGGCCCCTGTGATTCAGATGCTGGGTGTTTCTGGGGAGGTGTGAAAACTGTTACTACGGGGACTGGCAAACGTGTTACTAACCTAATTAGCATACTTATTCAGGTTTTTCTGCGCAAACAATGGCTGAAACTCATCAGATGTCTGTGAAAACATGTTTGAAATTCGCATTGCTTCTGTGCTATCCGCATCACACTCATCCCTCCCCCTCCCCCCAAAAAAATACACATAACATCACGTAACTATACAACACACACACATATATATATATAGATATTTTTTCCTACAAACATACAGCATCAAATCAGACAATTTCAAGCACAGTGAGGTCCATCAGATGGTGACCGAACACGATCACCTCCCATGTCCGGAGGACACCGCCCTCCTAGGCCGCGGGGCCAAAGGTGGGGCCTGGATTGCTGCTGCCATGGGCCCCCACGATGGTCCAAGCGTAAGCGCTCCGGGAGCACCGCGCATGTCGATGGCGACATAGCGCCGGTTCGCTGCAAATCGGCTGACTCAGCAAAGGAATTCACCATAATTCACCTAGCAACCTCTGAGTAATTGAGTATCGAGGCAGAGTCTAAACGGAAGGAGTCACCCCTGACATGCTAGCCCATTCTATATAGTGGGTACCCTCTGGTAACCTTACATAGATATGGAAAATGGCCCATGTAGTTTGATGGTTTACCTATGACAAATGGTGATTTTCTATAGCAAACTGTTAATTAGTTTACGAGAGGGCAGTCCCTCACCACCATTGGTTTCATCGTGCTTGATCGTCTTAAAGCTGATGGCTGATACCTAAGCAAACATCCCCACCGATACCCGTTGGTGTTTTGACGCTTTAGGCGAAAATCTACGGAAAATCCACTTGAGTTTCTTCCACCCCATTTGATGCATAAATATCCATAAATACTGTCACTGCACATGTTCCCTCCCATCCATTGATGGGATTACTAGGCCAGATAGGATTTCCTAAAATGGGGGTACTCGAAAATGGATGGTTTACAATGGAAAATCTTAAAAACACATCTGGTTGGTGGTTTCAACCCTTCTGAAACATATTAGTCAGGTGGGATTACTATTCCCAATGCATGGAAAAATAAAAATGTTCCAAACCACCAACCAGACATGGATGATTTGGGGTTACCACCAGTTGAACGTAACGAAACTACCAACTTCATTTGCCAGGTTGCTCTGATGGAGCCCCCGAACCTGGGTCTAGGAAGGGAAAAAATGAAACCATGACAACTCACATATGTCGAAAAGGGTGTTCACAGTTGGTTGCAATCCTGCACGTGATGTACATATATATATATACATGTGTGCACACACACAAATGTATATGTATATGTAACTATATGTATATGTATATGTACATGTAATAATATGTATATATAACTATATGTATATGTAATTATATGTATATGTAATTATATGTATCTGTAATTATATGTATATGTAAATATGTGTATATGCGTGCGTATGCATATTATATGTATGTATGTATGTATGTATGTATATATATATATATTTAAAAATACGTATAATTGCACATGTATTATATATATACATTATAGAATGAGTATTCAGCCAGAACATGGGAACGAGAGACGAAACGAAATAATGGTGTCAACATGTGTCAACCTGTTCCACCGAAGTGACGCCCGCGTCATCTGGGGATCCGTTCCCTGTTCTTTCAACGACGATGATTAAGAACAGCATGTCAAGTTGTGTTGCACCTATCAAAATGTCCTCGATTGTCTTCAAGTAAAGACCTCTGTCATCCTCTGTCCGTGCTAGCTGTTCAGAAACTGTGCGAGGTGCTGGTATGACTATACTTTGAGTCACCTCAGCAAGTGAGGCAGCCGGATTTGTACGGCAGACTTTGGCCAACAACTGCACATCTGGCAAAACGAGCTGGAGATTTGGGAGGTGCATCTTCAATTCACGGGCAATGCTTTTGTGCGTCTCCCAGGCCGAATCATCCCGTTGAGGAGTGAAACGAAAGCTCTCTTCCTCCGCCAAAGTGGAGCATATCAGGGTGACTGCCTCGCCTACAGTAGGTACTACAACCTCCAGTTGTAAAGCTATGTCTCTGCCACACGCCACATAGCCAACGTAGCAAGTTCATGCAAGTTCCAGGCTTTGGCAACGGAATGTTGCATTGTCCATGACTGCTTTTCCGATGGCAGCAGCATTGCCATCACTCCGGAGAAGCAGTGTATGATCAAAACCTGAAGAAAGTTGCGTGTATGCCATTCTTTCATCCAAAGGCGGGATGTTGCATTGTCCCTCTGCATTGTCTCCAACGGCAACAGCACCGCCATCGCTTCCGATGAGCACTGTATGACCCAAGCCTGCAGAAATCTTGATGTCATTCCCTCATCCAAAGGCGGGATGTTGCATTGTCCCTGATCATTCTCACCAACAGCAACAGCGCAGCCATCACCCGGAGAAGCACTGTATTTTGAAAGCCTGCTGCAACCTGGGTGTATGTCATTCCCTCATCCAAAGATGGGATGTTGCATTGTCCATGCTCATTAGGCAACAACAATGCCATCACTCCGGAGAAGCACTGTATGATCAGAACCTACAGAGATCTGGGTGTGTGTGTGTGCTGCTCCCTCATTCAAAGGTGGGATGTTGAATCGTCCACTTCTGTTGTATCCAATGGCGACAGCACTGCCATCACTCCCGAGAAGCGCTGTGCAACTATCGCCCACAGACATCATTGCCCGAATTGTGGCCAATCTGATATAAGGTGGTTGGATACGTTGGTGATAGACCTTCTACGGATCTGCTATGCTTTGAATATGTATGAATGTGTGGCAATGGGAGCGGTTTAGCGAGTTTACTGGCAAGAACGGCTGGTCATAAGCAAATCAGCCAAGTTGGATAGTCATGAGATGTCATGATTATTTAGCACTTTTCACTGATTCACATCCAGTTTGGTCCACCACATATATAATATAATATATAATTCTATATCTACATATTATTTTACTAGTGTGTGTATAGATATAATTACTGTGTATATATATATATATATATACATTAAATATCATATATATATATATACCATCCCAATTGGCCCAATTGTCCGCCTAGCGTTGGTTATTTTCACCGCTTGCAAAAACTCCAATCATGATGGTTCAATCATGTCAAACCATGTCAAACGTCCAATTTTTTGGTTCAAAAGATGGTTGCGTCATACTGTGGATGGTTGCGAAATCCTGCACCACCAAACGGATTGTTGAAACATGCTGAAACCATTTGAAACCCTGGTGGTATTTTTTATCACATCCCTCAATCAAGTTGATGCAGAATTTCGCAACCATTCACTATGTCAAGTCATCTGGTTGGTGGTATACCTACCCCTCTGCAAAATATGAGTTCGTCAGTTGTGATGATGACATTCCCAATATACGGAAAGTCATAAAATTCATGTTCCAAACCACCAACCAAATTAGTATAGTCATTAGTGATATTGTTATATAGCCATTAGAATTACCTATAATGATAAAAAAAAACCATAAATTCCATGTGGTGAACCATAAATTCCATTTTAACAAAAAACATGTTCTTGAACGGTTCACCCACATCCTCCACGGATCCCTTCCTTCCGGGTGACTCCATGGCACCACCGAACTGAATGGCGTGGATCATGGCCGCCGTGGCGTCAGCCACCCCGACCTGCCGCGCTTCGCTACGATGGTGGGGATTCATGAGGTTTCATGGGGATGTCATCGGACACATGCTCCAATAAACATAGAAATATAACATATATATATATTAATATATATCCTGGTTGGTGGTTTCAATCCCTTTGAAACATATAGTCAGTTGGGGAATTATTCCCACTATATGGAAAAATGACACACCATTGGTTGGTCATATGCTATGAATATATGTTTAATATATATATATATGGTTATATTATATGGTTAATGATGGTTAATATATATATATATATACCTGGTTGGTGGTTGACCTACCCCTCTGAAAAATGATGGAGTGAAAGTCAGTTGGGATGATGACATTCCCAATGTATGGAAAAATAAAAGCCATGTTCCAAACCACCAACCAGATACATTTAATGTTTAATAGGTAAACCAGCTATAAATCAGAATTTTCCAAAAACATAGTTTTTATTTTAATAATGATGGTAAAACAATGCCATAAAACATCCCCCAGTAATCACCATGTTTGTAGTGTATGTTTACGATTCCCAGTCATGGGTGGTAAACATGGCATTGTTTTACCCACATGAATCTACATTCATGATGTTCAATCTCTTTTATATATATGAAATGCATACACATGTGTCATTATAGGGCACAAATTACATTTTTAATACATATACATATATATATGTGTGTGTGTGTAACATCTAAATAGATGTAAAACTTCTCTCTTTTTTTCTTCTTCCGTCCTCTCCCTTTCTAATCCTAATACTAATGCAGGGGGACAGAGCTCTCTGATGCTACTCTGTCCAACGAAGCTATGCATCAGAGAGGGAAGCATCCATTGGCCATGGATGTGTACCTGCTTT
>Ga0126342_10021062_pt1 | contig 10901 bp, 9 predicted proteins | sample Cyp1metagenome_FD_92528 | JGI IMG/M metagenome (GOLD analysis project Ga0126342, IMG submission 92528) | Coral microbial communities from Lord Howe Island, Old Settlement Bay, Australia - Cyphastrea 1 metagenome | ecosystem: Host-associated > Invertebrates > Cnidaria > Coral ... | reverse complement strand
TTATATAATATTACATATAATTAATATATATATATATATACATAAATATAAATAAATATATATATATATATAAATAGTTTAATATATGCTCTTTAGGGGGAGGGGGGGTCTTCTTTAGAAGGGGGGGATCAGGGGTTCTTGTTCGGAGGGGGGGGCGTCTTTGGGAGGGAAGGGGATCTTCTGCCCTTTGCGGCTGATGTTGCCTTAGGGCTTCATCCAAACTCTCTCTGCCCTTTGCGGCTGATGTTGCTTTAGGGCTTCATCCAAACTCTCTCTGCCCTTTGCGGGCGATGTTGCCTTAGGGCTTCATCCAAACTCTCTCCGCCCTTTGCGGCTGATGTTGCCTTAGGGATGTGAGACGGTGTCGCATACACTCCTCGCAGCGGCAATGATCGGCCGCTGTTCCACTGCTCTCTGGCCATGCGTGCGCAAAACTATTGCCATTAACTGACCTGTCATTGAATGCAACTGGAAGTATGGTAGACGATGGTTGGTGCAATCAATGCAGTGAATTGGCAGCCCAGAACAATTCACTTGGCGATGGAAGAGACAATGGCTCCAGCTTGGAGGCGTGCATGGCATTCCAGAACATGCACTACGTGGTCGTCGGCCTCATGGACTCCCTGGAGAATGTCTACATTGTTCCAGAAGATGATTGCTGCGTGGATGGCTTCGATGGTGTATGGCATGAGGCTTGCAATTGAACTCATGTGAGTCAGGATGATTTGGAGCAGCTGGTTGGTGGCATTGGCTATTTGCTATGTTGCGAGCCACTTGAGTCCGAGCCCTACGTTCAGGAGATCTTCAACAAGCAGATCAATGAAGCGCCGTGATGCAGTTCAGAGATGCAGAATGAGATTGCAGGTGAAGGCGATCCTCTTTGCTTCTTGGACGTTTGGTTGCCAAGGAATGGAACAAGGAGAATAAGCATTTTTGCAGCGCATGGCAAGTCTTGCAGAGGCGGCTACATCAGCCGCAACAGCCGCTGAACGAGCACTATCTCAAATAGCTCAAGCAGGTGCAGCTTCGAGCAGCAGTTCCTTTGGTGATGCAGCGCAAAGTGGTCTGTCAATGGCTTCGAGAGTGCTGAAGAACCCCGATGCATTTTCAGGAGAAGATCCCTACAGTTTCCCAGCCTGGAAGTTTGGATTGACAAGCTGGATTTCTTTTGGTGACAGCCAGTTTCAGAAAGCTTTTGATGAAGTGGAGAAACTGAAGGTCAATGAGGACCTCAAGCCATACAGCCCTGAGGGACAAGATTTGGCCACAAAACTCTATGCTGTGCTGACCTCCTATCTACGTGGACGCTGTGTTGGTTTGGTTCGCAGCTTTGCCAAGAACAAGGATGGATTTCGTTTGTGGAGAGCTTTGCTGGCTGAGTTTGAACCACCAAGCAGGCAACGCAGCTTAGCTGTTGCACAAGCTCTGGCCACCTACCCACCATTCACCAGTGGTAAGAGTACCCTTGAGAACATCCTCATGTACGAGTCCCTGGTTCAGCAGTTTGAGGAGCTGTCTGGACAGGTGTATCCAGAAGAGTTGAAAGCGGCTACCCTCATTAGATGCAGTGAGACGCGTTTGAGGGAACATCTTCAACTGACTGTTGGTGAAAGTACCAGCTATGGCCAACTACGTGAGGCGGTGCTGAGCTTCGAGAAGGCTTCAAAGAGTTGGACAACAGAGGCTGTATTGAAATCTCTCAACCCAGCGATCGAGAACACCAATAGCAACAACAATGGCCCCTGCACCCATGGAGGTTGACCGTGTGTACAACGACAAAGGCAAGGGTTACAAGGGCAAATCAAAGAGCAAGTCGAAAGGTAAAGGATGGTGGAGCTTTTGGCAGCTATGGTCTTCAAGCTCGTGGCCGTGGACGTGGAAAAGGAGGCAGAACCAACAAAGGCAAAGGCAAAGGCAAGCACAAGGGCAAGCACAAAGGAAAGTCCAAAGATGGAGGAAAGAAAGGAAACCGAAAAGGCAAACAACTTGACCCTCAGCGATGTCGCCTATGGCATGAATTTGGTCATTGGTCTCGTGACTGCCCAAACCGTATGACCAATCAAGTTGTAAACACTGGTGGACCTTCCCAACAACAACATCAACAGCAGCAAACTCAATTTTCAGGCCAACAATCTTTTCAAGGTTGATCTCAAGCACGTTCACCTCCAGCCAGTACATATCCTCCTACAAGTTCGACAGCATCTTCAGTCAGAAGGATCTACGGCATTCCTTCGAAAGCTATGTCTTCAGGATCATCAATGAGAATAATTGGAAGTGGAACTATGATCGATGACAAGAAGATTGTGATCCTCGACAGTGGTTCGGACGTTTCTTTACTTCCTCTTTGCCGTGGAGGAGACATTGATGGACCTGCAGATTCAGCACAAGTTCAACTACGAGATTGCCAAGGCACAGAACTCAAAGTGACTGGTGTGAAAACTGCAAGCATCATTGTTGAGGACGAGGATGGAAGTCAAGCTGAACTTGAAACACAATTTGTGGTGTCTGAGAACGTGAAGTCATGCGTTCTCAGCTTGGGTCAGCTGTACCGTGTTGGATGGTCTGTTCAACAACATGAAGGTGGTCCAATGCTGGAATCTCCCGACAAAACCCTCAAAGTGCCAGTGTTTTACCAGCGTAATTCTTTGGCTATCCATGGTGAAGTTTGTCGTGTTGTTGCAGCTGATGGTGATTTTGGTTTGGAAACTTCGATGGTGAGAGCAGTCGTTGAGTTGGAAGAGAAGTTCAGGCCTGATGTCCTGCGCAGCAACCAGTGGGAATCAACTGTAGATGGAAATCCTTTCATGCGCAGTGCTGGAGAACATTTCATTGATCCTACTTTGGTTTCGCCTGCAAGTTTCAAATACAGAGCCACGCTCATCCAGAAGAGAACAACATCAGATGAAGATCATGGTTGGTGTGTTGTGGACGTTAGCAAACGTTTCATGGAGATAGAACAGGGGTTGGTAACTGTCCCATTTTGGGAATATTGGACATCACCTTATAGTAGCCATTATAGACCATATACCTAATGGTTGGGTGATGTTCAATGGGGACATTTAATGACCCATGTAGAAGAGCCGTTTTGCCGCATTCCTGAAGTGGACTCCTATGCAGGTGGTGAACAGGTCACTATTCTGACTTTCCTGTCCAAGGTGAACCAGAACCTCAGCGATTTTGGTGGCCTACTTGACCAAGGTTGAACAGCAATTGGAAGTTGTCTATGAACCAGGTATTCCTATGGATTCACGTGATGAAGCAGAAGTACAAGGTGCTGATGTTCAAGGAGAAGGAGTTGCAAGGGATGCAGTTCAAGGACGTGACATCCCAGAATTTCAACGACTGGGACCAATCTTGCGTGATGAGGAGACTGCAGAGAAGGTTCTGATTGGAGAAGAACAGATCAGTGCCACTAGTTCCATTGAGAAGTTGAGGAAGGCGGCCAAGTTCTTGAAGGTTTCTTCCTCTGGCTCAAAGAAGAAGATCTTTGTAAGGATTCAAGAAGCTCATCTTTCTGGTTTGCAAATGCAAGCGTTGGAAGCAGCCAGACAGGAGTACGAGGCAATGGATCCCAAGCCCAGGTTCGAAGATGCGCCAAAACAGCCCAGTGCAATGGAGAGAAAGATGCATGAGGTGACCCACCTACCTTTCAGATCCTGGTGTGCATTTTGCGTTCAATCAAAGAGCAGAGGTTTCTACAAGCACAGATCAACTGGTGAAGACCGTGCCAACAGAACATACCCTACGGTGCAAGTGGATTTCTTCACTATGAGGAATGGCATGGCAGTTCTTTTGATGGTTGATGAATGGACAAAGTAGGTGTCAGTTGAACCTTTGCGCAACAAGAATGCTGGTGTGATTGGAGCAATCATTGCACGTTATCTTTCTGGTTTGAGTCATTTTGATGTGATCGAGGTTGCCTACGACAACGAACCAGTTCTTGCAGCAGGTGTGATGATGGCCCAAAGCACTCGAGCAAGTCAAGGTCTTCCCATGAATCTTCAACCAGGAAAGATGTACTCAAAAGGCCGTACAAGTTTGGCTGAGCGTTCAATACAAACAGCGCGCTCACAAGGGAAGCGCCTCATTGCCTATTTGGAGCACAAGATGGATATGAAGATTCCAGAAGATCATGCACTACAAGGTTGGGCAATGGTTCATGCTGGATGGCTTTTGAACCGGTACCACATCACTTCAAGCAATGGCATCACAGCCTACATGGGAGTTCGAGGACGCCCTTACAAAGGACGTGTTTGCGCGTTTGGAGAAGAAGTCTATGCTCTTGACAGCTTGCAGCAGAAGTACCAGTGCCAATGGAGGAAAGGATGCTGGTTGACAAAAGATAAGCAGATCACGACATTGTGGCCGTTGGTCATCGTGAAGTGATCCGCTCAAAAGCAGTTAGAAAGATTGCTGAGCATTGGGATGCAAGCGCTTTGATCAACATGGAGATTGGACCATGGGATTTGAAAAGAGGTCTGCAAACCATTGCACAACAGTCCAAGCCTGCAGATCAACCACTACCTCGACTACGTGCGTCACGTGATGGAGTGGAAGCAGACGGAGATGTTGATGAGAAAGCAGTTCTTCAATATGCCCTTGAACATCCTGATGACGACAAAGATGATGCAGGAGATGTACAAGCAGGCGGGGCGCAATTACCTCAAGAATCTCATGCACCTCAAGAACTTCAAGCTGTGGATGAAAACATTCCAATGATGAGTGATGAAGAATGGAACCAGATTGTGAATGCCCAGGTGAAGCGAGATCGAGAACAAGAACTACGACTTCCCATACCAGTCAGGCAACGTGTTGCAGAGGCTGAAGCAACAAAGAAAGCAACTGACAAAGAGGTTTCAACCCAGGCCAAGTTTGTCAAGTTCGACCACACCAACATCGAGCAGCCGAAATCCAAACAGCCCAGAACAGAGATGTTCAGTTCAACATTTGCAGGAGAAATTTCTGGAAGTTCTTCAACTACCAAAGGACATGTCAGGCTCATCACAGAGGAGATCGAGCTGTACGAGGAGGACATTCCTGAGGAGACAGTCCCATTGGAGTCTTGGGACTGGGACGTGAATGATCAACTTCTTGAAGGTGACTATCCGCAGTTTGAAATCCCTGTGGAGGAGAAACGCAAAAGAGGCTTTCACAGTGAAGATGCTGGACCTCCTGAAGTCACTGCAGAGGAGTTAGCTTTCCTTGACAAGCAGGCGATGTACGCTGAACTTGATCGACTGCGAAAGTTGGATGTGATTTGTGATGTTCAAACTGGTGTCGATGTCACACAAGCTTCGCACCTGGACACCGAGTTGGTGCGTGACTGGCGGTTTCGCCAGGGATGTTTGGATCAGGCGTGCGAGAATGGTAGCCCGTGGATTTCGGGGACAAAGTGCTTCAACAGAGGAAACTTTCAGTCATACAACACCTTTGATGATGGTGAAAGTTTTGATGGTCATTGCAATGGTGAAACGCTTACTCATGTCAGCCTTGGATGTGAGCGATGCTTTCCTTCAAGTTCTACAACGTGAAGATGTTGTGGTGTCAGTGCCCAATTCGGTTAGGATGGCAGCTGGAAATGCAAATCTTTTGTTTTGGCAGTTGCTGAAATGCCTACCAGGGCAGAGAAATGCTGCTACCCGAGGGAATGAGCATTTGACCAATCTTTTGAACGATCTCAATTTTGAGCACATGCAAGGGACCCTTTTCCGACATCGAGAACGAGACATTTTCCTATCAGCCCACATTGATGATTTGTTGCTGATTGCGAGCAAGGAAGACATTGAGGAGATCTATGGCAAATTGCCAAAGCAACTTTCTTTGAAGATTGATGGCCCCTATGGCATTGAAGAGCCTGGCAAGTTGTTTTACCTGAAACGTCAGGTGGAAGTCTGCGAGAATGGAATTTTCATTGCGCCCAACAGCAAGTACATCCCCAAACTTGCTGAGCTTCTTGGAATCACAGAACGGCGGGGGAAGACAGTTCCCCACCTTTGGTTGTGTATGACGCCGAGACCATTCCTGCAGAAGAATACCTGGATGTCAAAGAGGCCAAGATGTTTCGATCAGCACTTGGCATTTGTCTTTACATTGCCCAAGAGCGACTGGATATCCAACAGACAACAAGAGTTCTTTCCAGTTACATGGGTCGGCCACCCAAGACCTCACTTTGTGCACTTCGAAAACTTGGGAGCTACTTGGTGCAGACGCAGGACATGAAGATGCACTACTCCAAGGCAGAGCTCTATGCAACGACTTTGACAAGGTGGAATGGAGTCGAAGAGAGGCGAGATGGCAAACCCTATGAACTGGAACTTTACAGTGACAGCGATTGGGCAAGTTGCAAAACCACCAGAAGGTCTACAAGCTCAGGTTTGATTTTCTCGAATGGTCCACAGTCGAGCTCAAGCTTCAATTTCACTTTCCTCGATGGAGGCTAAGATTTTGGCAGCAACGAGTCTTTTGGTGGAAGGTATCATGGTCACGCAGTTCCTGCTGTTCCTACTTGGAGATGCTGGTGGACTAGGAAACAATCAACAAGTTCAGATGAGATTGAGGTTGGACAGTACAAGCGCTCAGAGTTTCTTCGACAGATTGGGACCAGGACGTGCCAAACACCTTTCTACACGATTGCTGTGGAACCAACAGGCTATGAGAAGAAAAATGTTTTTGGTCGAGCGTGTGAGCACGAAAGAAAACCCAGCAGACCTCAACACCAAGCCCTTATCTCGAGAACGACGTGAATATTTGATGAAGAAGATTGGTTTGGTGAGCGAGACATTCAACGACGATGGCATGCATGGAAACAACAATGTCAAGCTCAAGCATGTGGTGCGTGCAATCAGTGCAGTGTTGATGGCTGGACAACTGCAAGGATGCACTTCGACATCATTGCCGAGCTCTATGTGGTCAAGCCCTCTGGCGTGGACGGCAACTACATGGTGGACATTGACTAAGTTGGTTCTGGCGACTTTGGTGCTGTACCTCGTGGACAAGAACGACCAGAAGATGGAGGCGAAGATGAAGTACTACAAGGAAGTTTGGCAAGCAATCAAAGACTCCATATCCCTCAGTGACAGAGAAGATCCTCTTGCCGAGAATCTTCCAGATGCACGAGAAGATCCCTATAGTGGTGTCTGGTATCGACATGAAGATGGCGAAGAAGAGGCAGCTACTTCAGATGTGGTGGAAGATGGAATATATGAACGTGAAGTTTCTGCAGAAGAAGTTCAAAGATCTGTGGATCGTCTTATGGAGACAATCGACAGCCTTGAAGGTCAAGACAGAGAAGCAACACCCAGACCGAGGAGAACTTTGACAAGCAATGGAACTCATGGTGCAACAATGGAGGTGATGGAGAACCAACAGAGAATGCAGGTGAACCTGAACCTGAAGTTGCAGACCGAGTTCCAACAGCTGAAGAAGGTGCCGCAATCCTACTTGCAGCTCTACCCAGGTGTACCTGGAGAAGGAGATCATGAAGAAGACGATGATGATGCATGGATTCATGAAATGAATGAAACACCGTCTGAGAGATACAGGCGGTATTGCCAAAGTGGACAAGATGAAGTACCTGATCCAGATGAGTGGGCAGACATACATTTTGGACCGAGTTCTTCAAGAGCAAGATCCCGTTCGAGAAGCAACGGTGATGGAGCAACACCTACATCCAGGAGAATGCCCGCAATTCTTGCAGCTCAAAGGGATCGACGATTGGCAGAGGAGATGGCAGAAGCAATGGTTTCTCATGCAGAAGAAGATCGCGAACGACGTGGAGTTCGACAATTTCGTCAATCATCGAGTTCAAGACCTTCGAGACCGATCCCAACCAATGACGACGAGAACTACCACCAAGATTCAATTGGATTGGCTTCGTTTTTCCATATTGGTTTGTGCCTCGAGAGCTGTCAGCATTCGAGGACTACAGATGGGATCTCATTGGACAAGGTCAAGGACCAGAAACGATTGTGGTGCACAACTCAAGAGACCTTTCTAACTCTGTGGCGAGTTGCAGAGATCCAGTGGAACGATTTCGAGCTCAACGTATCCTACGACATCTACATGGTTTGTTGGTGATGCTACAATCAGGTGATCCAGAACGTTGGATTTCAGCAGCTCAGTCGATGATGGACTGGCTCGATGCTGACCGCGATTGGAGCTCCTTCGACATGGAGGAGACGGAACGTGGTTCGAATCGAGAAGAAGGTGAAGAAGAAGAGTGCCGAAGCGATGATAATTCGATAGACCCCCAAGATCAATACGATTATGAGGAGTAGATATACCCAAAGAGGTATGAACAGAGATGCCAATAGAAGAAACAAGAAGAGCTAACAACAGCTCTGCGGCATGGTAGAAACATGGTGAAAAGCCTTTAAAATCAAGGCATTTCAAGGCGGGGTGCGAATATTTAGCTTGTCCCGCAGACCATGTGTAGCATCTGTCCATATCAGCATGACGGGAGTTGTTGCCACCAACTGCAGTGGCTTGAAGCGCTACAGAAAAGGTAGCACGCTGCTTTTCAGAATGCCACCAGCCCAAAAAAAAACCAGAAAAAATACAAATAGTCGGTGGAGGGGAAACAGTATTGAGAGATTACCACACCCTAGTAAGCCAAACCGTTTTGAAACAGCTGCAAATGCAACCCTTTAAGCGCCCATGCAACCCATGCACATTATGAGGCATTCATCTACCAGATATAGTGTTGCCTTGGCAAAAGTCTTCATTTCAAAATAGACCTTTCATTCATAAGCTACAGTTTTCCTTCAAGGCAAGGCATTACTTCTTTCAAGAAAGAGTGTCCCTACAAAATACAAAACAGTCCTCTAAATATGCAGCGTTCCTTTCTGTAGAAGTGTGGCCTGATGTGGCCTGTCTTCCTTTCATACTAGCATTAAACCTGCCTTCAATCATACAGTATGTCTTTCAAAACATCAGATTCCTACACAACATGCAGTGTGTGATTGACATTCAGTATTGCTGTCAAAAGGTGCAATGGTCGATACATATTGCAGCATTCGTTGAAACAAGAAAGATTCTGTTGAAGGAATGTGCTGCTTACAGGTTGCAATCTGCCTTTTATTCCCTTAAATAAGAAACAATATTCTTGCAAGAAAACTACAATGTGGAAAAAAAACAATACATCCTTTAATGAGGTTAAGCCTCATTCTCATTTTTTCACCATGGCATTTGCTTTTAACTGAGAGACTCCATTTCTTCAAAAGAATTGCCTTGAAGACAAGACAATTCCTGCAATAAAAAACAATGCAGCAATACAATATGCGAACAAATGCAATACATCCTGAAATGAAGCTAAGCCTCGCCATCATTTTTCTTCATACCATTTGCTTTAAAAGGAACGATTCCACTTTTTAAAAATGATGCTTGTTTTGTTCTGTTGTTTCACTCATATGGAAGGGCATACTGCATACATGCAACCATGTCTCTTCCCAAAAGTATTATATAATTATATACATACACTTCTACTTCACAATAATGATTCTTTGTATTATTGCATATTTCTCAGTCAATTGGTTCACAGCCTTATCAAGGTATATAGGGGGCTTTGCACATACTGGCACCAACACGTTCTTTAAGGAAGACCGTATTCATTTAAAATACAGTAGGTACTCAAAGGATTCCATCCTGACATATTAGTACAGTCCGTTCTGTACTTCTTTAAAGGAGTTTTGCACAACTGTCTCCTTGAAAATGACTTTGGATTCATGTCAAAGAAATGCTGCACTCCCTTATATAAGGGGACTGTACAAAATGATGCCACTTTATGCAAGGAATGTGACTTTATGCTAGGTGCCCAAACCATGAGAAAATCAGTAAAACATGCACACCTGGATGGTATTCATGAGATGTGACTGAGTAGACATGGGCCAACCACTCATGGGCCTCCATTGGTTTGTTTTTCTCCATTGGGTGGTGGAAACGTTGGGCAGAAGTTGCAAAAACCTCGAGAAAACCTGTCAATTTCTTCAATGCTGTCTGCACATTGCTCTTCTGCTTTGGCATCCAACTCACTATACAAAACCCAAAAAAAAACTGAAAAAAAAACAAGTCAATGGAGGTCCATGATTGGTTGAGGCATAGGGTTGTTTCTTTTTGTTTTGTACAGTGAGTTGGATGCCAAAGCAGAAGAGCAATGTGCAGACAGCATTGAAGAAATTGATTATGTTTAATGGGTTTGTCAATCAATCAATCAATATATATATATACACACATATGGTTTGTGACAAAAAAACGATTTTTACACTAAGTCATATGCAGAAAAGTTGCACTCCCACAGTCCCCTCATCTGCTAGGCTCATGTTATCCCCCTCCACAACCATCAGGACACAGACAGGCAAGGATGCAGACCGGTTTTGCAAAATTTGACTAAGAGCCAAAAGAAGATAAAGTAGGTCAAAGGTTAGCAAAACCCAAAAAAACAAAAAAACTAAAAAAAAAACAAAAAAACAAACAAAAAACCAAAAAAAACAAAAAAACAAAAAAAACAGAAAACCAAGAAGACCTACTGGGCCAGAGTGCCTGTGACATAGGGTTAGTTTTCTTGTTTTTTTTTTTTTCCGTTTGATTTTGGTCTTTTGATTTTTGTTTTTTAGTTTTGCACGCCCCAAGGGAAGGATGCAGAGAGTTGAGTCTTGTCATTTGTTTTTTTTTCCAGTCAATGCATATGTCAAAACAGAGAATGTGCAAAGAGGAGTGCAAAAAACGCACTCTCCTGATCCCCTGTTCTGAAAGAACCCCTAAATGAAACCTTAAAGGAACCCTAAATGAAACCTTAAATGAAACCTTAAATGAAACCCTACAGAAACCCTAAATGAAAGCCTGCATGAAGCCCTAAAGAACCCCCAAAGAAACCCACATGAACGTTTGGAAATCCTGATTTTAAG
>Ga0126342_10021061_pt1 | contig 10901 bp, 12 predicted proteins | sample Cyp1metagenome_FD_92528 | JGI IMG/M metagenome (GOLD analysis project Ga0126342, IMG submission 92528) | Coral microbial communities from Lord Howe Island, Old Settlement Bay, Australia - Cyphastrea 1 metagenome | ecosystem: Host-associated > Invertebrates > Cnidaria > Coral ... | reverse complement strand
CGAAAAAGTGCACGCCGTTGTGGCGCGAAGCACATTTCGAAGTCAAAATGTTAAAAGCACCACATGTTCGCGCCACTTTTGGAGGTTCAGATGTCGAAAAAGTGCACGCCGTTGTGGGGCGAAGCGCATTTCGAAGTCAAAATGTTAAAAACACCAGGGCTTCGGACCACTTTTGAAGGTTCAGATGTCGCTTCGCTTCGCTTCACTACACTACACTACATTACACAAGACCACACTCCACTACACTACACTACACTACATTACACTACACTACACTCCACAACACTACAACTACAACTACACAACTACACAACTACACTCCACTACACTCCACTACATTAAACTACACTACACTACATAACACTACACTACATTACACTACACTACACTACATTACACTACACTACACTACACTCCACTACACTGCACTACATTACACTACACTACACTCCACAACACTACAACTCCAACTCCACAACTACACTCCACTACACTCCGCTACACTAAATTACACTACACTACATTACACTACACTACACTCCGCTACACTACACTACACTACACTACATTACACTACACTACACTACCTTCCACTACACTTCACTACATTACACTACACTACACTACACTCCACCACGCTACAACTACAACTACAACTACACAACTACACTCCGCTACACTCCACTACACTACACTACATTACACTACACTAAATTACACTACACTCCACTACACTCCGCTACACTAAATTACACTACACTACACTACATTACGCTACACTACACTACATTACACTACACTACACTACATTCCACTACACTCCACTACACTACATTACAGTACACTACATTACACTGAATGACACTGCACCACAGATAGACAGGTAGACAGATAGACAGATAGATAGATAGACGGATAGACAGGTAGACAGCTAGACAGATAGACAGATGAAAGAGAGAGAGAGAGAGATAGATAGATAGATAGATAGATAGGTAGGTAGATAGATAGATATATAGATAGGTAGGTAGGTAGGTAGGTAGATAGATAGATAGATAGATAGAGATAGATAGATAGATAGATAGACAGGTAGTTAGATGAAAGAAAGAGAGAGATAGATAGATCGATAGATAGATACATAGAAGATAGATAGGTAGGTAGATAGTCAGGGAAAAAGAGAGACTGAGAGGAGACCTCAAGCACCTTTCGGTCCATCAGTGGATTCGCTCTGCCATCCCTGATTCACAACAACCAATCTCTCCTATAGGTTTCCTATTTCTGAAACTTCCGCCACCGCCTTGTGCGGTACTACTGGTATCATTGTTTCATCTTGTTTCATTGTTGAGACATATGTTCAACATCCTAAAGATCCAGTGTGGGCTTCTGAACGATTTCAAATCTATCAAATTGGTTTCGATTGAGCCTCCACCGAGACGTTGAGGTGATATCTTCATTGATCCCGAATTTCAGGACTCCCCTTCCCAGGCAGAGCAACTTACAAAGCATCTTGTACCCTGAAGGACTTCAGTATGTTTTTCCCCAGAAAGAAAAACAGAGAAAAAATGACGTTGCAACATTTTGCCACTGGTAGGCTTTCTTGGAGTTAGTCGCAATGTGTGAGAGATCCGAGACAGGTCACGTGCAGGCCAGGGAAAGCGTGCTAAGATGTAGTCTTATATAGACGTGGCTGTGCCTGAGCACATTGTAATCACTAAGCATTTGGTGAAATCGATACGGAAGAGAAAAATGATGGGCGTGAAACATCAATGAACTGCAGACAGTGCATGTTAGTGCATGTTATCGTTTACGTGAATACCAGCTAGTAGAAGTGTATTGATAATCGTAGCAATATCTTTATCGCCGCCGAAGTACTGCTGAGACCTTTAGCGCCTTGCGCTATGAGGCAATGGCAGCTTTGAGGAGGTTACAAGGAGCATTGATTCTCATGATGCAACAATCTTTTTGATGTATGGAATTCTTCTGATCTGCAGGATCAATGCCCCGTCATCGATTCAAATGATGGTGACGGAGTTTGCTGCATAAAGTTGGTTTAGGTCAGTTTTTTGGAGCTCTGGTCTGCTTCGAACCATTGAAGCTCATGGTCAGAGTGGAAATTAGAGGGATTCTGCAGATAGCATTCTTAGCATTAAACCACCTGCATGCGGAAGATTCACATCGCTGTCACGAAGCGAAAAAGTCACCGGAATCGAGGTGTCGAGTCAATTGAAACTATGGTTTATGGTTTGCTTTTGTGCTGTGTTTTGCGCATGTATATCGAGTTTGAATTGAAACCATTCCCAGATCTGCGGTTCAAGACGATGTTTTGCAACCGTTCATCGCTGTGAGCTGCCTTTGAGCAGGCCGGACCATTTTCAGTCCTGTGAGTACTGTTGCCAGACATACAGACATGCAGACATGCAGACACAGACATCACTCGCAGGTGAGAATGGTGGTGAGCTAAGCTCTTTTTACGCATCCCAACATTTCGAGGGCGGGTCTGTACGGTTTGCACTGAACGTCGATGTCTAGGCTTCGCTATGGGCAGGGCGTGCAGGGAAGGCCATCTTAACAGAAGGGAACAACAGATGAGCGGACAGAACAGACAGAACCACGTTTTGAAATTTGCCCATGGCTCGAGTCTCGCCTGTCAGGAGACGGGAGCCCACTTTCAATTTATACATCACGTCCATGCATCTGACAGGCCAGAAATGGTAAAACACACATGCAGAACCGTGAATCACCGATGTGGTTTGTGAAGATCTGTGAAGATCTGAGGAGAGAGCAGCGAGCTGTTCAGCTCTCCCAGGCGCGGGCAACCTCATCGAGTTGATTTCTGACCGTCTCTGTTGGATTCTGCAGACCTGTATTCGACTTGGTCCATCTTGGTGATTTATTGCATGTGTCAGCTCCATGCTGATGCTGCTGGTGCTCCAACTGGCAGCAAGTACGAGGCATGGTGGAGGGAACTCTGAAAGAGGTCAGGTCAAAATCAGGGACAGATTCGCCGGATTTCTTCTGCAGGTTGTGCAGAAGGGAGATGCTTCATGCACGCGGCACACGCAACCATTTGCCAACCACAGCAAAGAATGGCGAGAAAGTCTGAAACTCAGCTGCCTTGTCTTGTGAGAGCAGAGCATCACTTTCCATTTGGTGTAATAAACATCCACTCCATCAGGCACACATCACCTGTCTGAGCCCTCCAAAAATAGATGAAATTGAGAAAATGTATGCCAATCACCTTTGGCCAAAGGCTCATTGTGTTGAGATGTTGCTTCAGCGCAGTCGCCAAATCTGCAGTCCTGCGATAGCAAAACAATGGGTAGTATCACAAGCTGCCTGGACTAAATTGGTCAAGGCCAAGTGGAAAAGGGAGCCTGCATCCTTTGCATCCTTTGCATCCTTTGAGAACATGATTTTGCATTTCAGCCGGTACACTTCAGCTTGGTGGCATACAAAAACTCAGTCGCACTTTAGCCTCTCTTTGGGGGTTTGTTGGATTTCCGCCGCCACACAAGTTCAAACTAGTGGTTCTCTGGATCTTTTGCGTTGGTACAGGACTCAGAAAATTGATGGAAATTGCTCTGATTTGCTCTTCCTCAAGCTTGAAGAATTTTTTCTTTCAGCAACTTGTCTCAAGGCCCCCACAATGCAGCTGACTTCTACCAGGAGACAATTCTTGAGGTGTCTTTTCTAGTCTGCCTACTTGCATGTGTTTCTATGTTGTCTCAGCTGTCTTTATGCTTCAATCAAGAGTTGTCTTCAGGCATTGCAACAAATTCCCGCAGCTTTGCCTATTCTGCCTTACCAGGCTGTTTGTCGGCACCTTTGCCCTTGTTCTGCTTTGCCGGCGGACTTTTGATGGTCGGGGGCTAGGGAATAGGGACTCCCAAACGCTTAGAGTATTGTCGCAAGTTGCCTCTTGCCGTTTGCTGCTTGACCTTGCTGCAAGATACTCGTACTCTGGAGACTCACATATTTGTGTTGCGTTTGTTGCATTTGCATCCTTTGTGTTCTTAGTTTGTGTTTTTGTTTGTGCTTCTCCCAGTAGACCTAGCCTTTGTCAAAGCTGCTCAGCGGGTCAGGTGGTGAGGCATTTGTTCCCATGACAGGCGCTTTCACTGAGATTCTGCAGTTCTCTGCAGCTCCGAAAAACTGGTGCTGCCAGAGTGGAAAACCTGCGCCAGGCAACCATGAAAGCATGAGCCGAAGAGGGCTACTTGGCGCAGCATTGCCTGCAGTACTGGGTTTGGGGCCAAGATTCCGGCCACATCAGAATTGGAGCAGCGAGATGGAACTGGTAGAGGAATATTTCTGGAATCGCAGACTTGTCTTTGGTATCAAATTGATTGTAATCAATTTATGATTCGCATTTTTGATAATTTTCAACCTTTTTTTCTCTCAATTTTGAGGATGAGGATGAGGATCGGGATGAGGATGATGAGGATGATGAGGATGATGAGGATGATGAGGATGATGAGGATGATGGGGATGATGAGGATGATGAGGATGATGAGGATGATGAGGATGATGAGGATGATGAGGAAGATGGGGACGACGAAGACGACGCCGAAGACGACGACAAACTAGATGCCCCTCATGGATTTGTCCTCATGACGACGTTGGTCACACTGATAGTGTTGGGTTTGATATAGTGATGATTTTGAAAGCACTCACAGAGATGAAAAGTTGCAAAGGGCCATGATGCCTCCGTTTTTTTTTTTTGTTCGTTGTTCTGACACTTCGTTTTGCAGTGCCAATCAAGCTGCATGCTTAGGCGGCCCTGGAGCAGCGTCTGCAATGACTCAGGGAATCACGGATGTGGTTGAGTACATGAACAGGCCCAGCAGCTTCCGACAGCACATTTTTCCTGGAGTGACAGTGGCAAACATGGTTGGTGGATGTGCGAATGCGAGGCGCAAGAGGGAGCTTGTTCCGTACATGAAGCAGGTCAACAATCCGCATTGGCACTTTGTGAAATGTGAGCCAAGCTTGATCCCCGGATCGTCCACAATGGAAATTGGCTGCAGGGTATTGACTACTTGGAATCCCATGAGATTGATGAGAGGTGCACTGACTGGTTATTTCTCGCGTGTCTAGAAATGACCGGTTGGATCTTGCATTGTGAAAAGATCTTTGATTTGAAACTGCAAATACTTTCGCGTCTCTAGCTACCCCTTCCACACTCAGTCTCGGCTGACTCATGGTAACCTTGCATTGCAGACATCAGATATTTTTGGGATCCTTTGCTTGAGGGAAAACAGCACTTCAAATTCAAGCCGCAGAAAAGCATGTATATATATATATTATAAGTTATATATATATATATATTATATGATATGTATATATATATATATATAATGTAACTCAACGTGTTGATGGAATATAATTTTGAGTAAAGATGTTGCTTTTTGACACTATCTTTATAGGGTCAAAGAACATGACACAATTTTGAAACTTACCGTGTTGAGTGACACACTCATGGGTCACGTGGACAGTGGGCTCAAGTGAGCCCCACAACACAAGTTACTGAGTTTTTCGTAGCCATTTTGGCTCAAGTGGGCTCAAGTGAGCCCCACAACACAAGTTACTGAGATTTTCGATCCATTACTGCCATAGAGTCCTTTTGCCGTTCACTGGGTTCCGGGTGTATGCAACATCGTGGCTCCATTGTGTACCACGATCTGGTTCGGACCTCATCGACTTCGTCCTGTACCTTCTTGACAGTTGCATTTGTAACGGGCTTCTTGTCTCTGGCCTTTCTGTTGGAATTTGGCATCAACATGGCTGAAGAGGACAACAGGGTCCTCGACCCGCCGTTGCAACCTGACTCTGGCTCGGAGTCTGATGACTTCCACGGTCCACCTCCAACCCCGCGGACAGGCGTTGTCTTGAATGTTTTGATGAATTTAACTCTCAAACAGTTTCTTATGCAATTCCTCCATTTAGACAGCAATGTGCCGGACTTGTGCGAGTGCTCAACAACTACATACCTATTGACCTAAGATCTACCATGGCCGCACTGGAATGGCCGCGACGGCTTTATGTTCAAGTTGCCAGCTACACCGAGTTCCAACGTTGTGTAGCCCAGTTTGGGTTGTTAGAACACGCCCCGGTTCTTACACTGGATCAGCAACGTGCCCAGGGAACCTTCCCAGTGCGCATGTAGCTACACTTTGTCTCTGTTTTTCGAGCCGTAGAACAGTATGAGCATTTGGTCACCGCCCAGTCCGTGGTGATCTCGCGACTGGAGGATAGGATCTCCCGTCTTGAACGCTCAGTTGCCAATGGTGAGCCATTGACTCTCACCCCGCGCCTCCCACCTGAATGCTCAGTTTGGTTTCAAGATTCTCCCAGCACTCAGCCAGAACCATCCGCTGCCACAGACGCAGATTGAGATCTTACGTCGAGAAAAGCTGTATTCTTTTTGGGGGTTTGCGCACAGCTTTTGATGTCTGTCAAGATGATTGCAATGTTTTTCAAGGAGACAGTAAATTGCCTTTTGGATGAGAAACTCAGAATTTTTATACACATGAAAGCAGAAATTTGACACCACTTGTGTCGCCCAGTCCGTTGTTTGGTTTCCCATTCTCAAGCGGCTTGACAGCTGCGCATTCGAGGGGTTTTGAGGCCAGGTTGTCAGATGTGCTCTCACGTCAAAATTTGAGTATCAGTCTGTAGGGCTTTCTTGCCTTTCTTGTTAGACTCGTCGTTGCCAGGTGGCACGAACTTTTCCTTTCATTTCGTTGGAAACTCAGACTCTTCTCGAGTGAGAAAGTTTGAATCCCCGAGTGGGGGTGGGAACTGGACTATCCAGCCAATGGGCTCAGGCCTTGGTGACATGTGTCTCCCACTCAGTCTATTGAGTATGGCAGGTGCCAAAGTGAGAGTGCATTGATGTGGATTCATGATAAGGGGAGCATGCCACCATTCAGGTGATTCGGTGGAGTGATAGCCTTGACCTCAAGTTTTTATCCATCACAGGTGTGATTTCATGTTTGGGCGAGTGCCATACTTCTTGTCACAGATGGTCATGTACATTGCACGAGTGTGCCACGATTGATACATGACTTGTGACCGAGTGGCTCTCCGTCCTAGAAGGCCCGACGAAGGAGGGTCTTACTTGTGGAGGAGACAACGAGGAACCCAGGTAGTCGATTCCTCAGATGACACCACCATGTTGGTGCGAACATTGGTTGGCAGGAAGTGCATGCCCATCTTCTTTTCTGGAGCCTTTTAAGTTAGGCTGTCGAATAGTATATTCTTTACTTCAGGCGTGACATCTCCTGACCAGTGCCATCCTTTGTTGAAATGCAGAGACTGCTTGAGATATTGCATCCATGAGATTTGACTTGCAAGATACAATATGGCAGTGATGAGACATGCTTAGTCTGGTGAAATTGTCTTTTGGCTTTCCTTGCAATAGGTGCTCGCGCGATGACTCTAAACGGGCAGGTAGGTGGATCGAGTGCCAATTTGGCACATTCAGCCGAGAGACGTGACCTGCCAATCGGCCCGAATATTGGCACACTTGCTGTGCTCTTGGCCACCATCCTCACCGATGGGGGAGAGTGGCTAAGGGTGGTCTCGAAAGCCGAGGCTTGTCTACATGAAATTTTTCGGCTTATTGGCACCCCTTCATTTCTTGACATTTTTGGATTTTTACCAAGAGCTGGAAACCACCAAATTGTGGTTCAGGAGCAACAGAGAAGACCACCCTCATGTCTTTAAGAGCCAGGTAGCTCGAAAGAAGTTGCCATTGTATATTTGCAAGGAACTCTGGCCACTTTGAGGTCGGACCACTCCCCTGTGTTCAGAGATCATTGTGACGCTTTTAGATCCCTGTTGGATCATCTCATTCTCAGCTGCACCAAGCCGGATGAGCAGCAACTCATCAAATACCTCCTAGAGGTCCAGATCCTTGCCGATTCTATTTATGAGGTTGTCTTTTGAACTCATGCCAGCATAGTTGAAGATTTTTGTGCCTCAGACCGAGCCAGAGCGGAGCTTTGAGTGGTGCCCTAAAGTTTCTTTGCCAAAGTTTGACAATGGAGTTCGACAGACTTGCAGTTACCAGCATGTGCCTTTTGTTTTGCCTCAAAGCTAAGTAATCGCACTCAATAGGCTCAAAATATGGATTCGGAGAATGCTCTCCCCGATCAGGGCACTCCATTGCCGTTGCCATGCGACATAGACCGTCATGGGCATGCATACCCAGAAGGGTCTCCTAGCCAGCCTGGAGGCCTAGACACGTCAAGTCTTGATGGCTCCCTTGTAGAGCAGTCCAATGTGGGCAACCTTTTTGGAGAGGAGACACCTTGGCCCGTCTCGGATGGGGAAGCAGCAATGGGGGGCTCACACGTCGCTGAACAGGACGAGCCCCCGCATGACGATGTGTTGACAGACCAGGACAGGGCCACTTTAGATGCAATGGTGCATCAAGCTATGCTTGGCGCTTCACTGCAAGATGGTCTCTCGCTGCCGTGGGAGACAGGAATTATGGCCACCATTTTCGGGGACGCCCCACTCGTCACCCTACCAGAAGTCCCGCAAGTTGCTCATTCAATTGATCCTGCCAATATAGAGCCGGCTGTAGCAGAAACACACACCAAGAGAGCCAGGACCGATGCCTTCACTTGCAGGCTCTACGAACGGGCCATAGCCTTCCGCAACACCCTCTCGGATTTAGAGATGGATCATGCCAAATGGAACAAGGCTCTTGAGAAGCTTTACACTGTGATGGTGTCAGGCCCAAGCAGTTGCCCATCAGGGGTCAAATTTGACCCGCTTGACATGGACAGGAACTTGCAGCAGATACGAGTGTTGTGCGGAGCCAGGAGCCCCAACACCATCTCCAAACGTGCAAACAGCTTGCTCCAATTCTGTTTGTGGCATCGTGGCTTCTACTACAGGAAGCATCCCATACCTTTTGAACAAGGTGTGATAGCAGACTATGTTTGGGAAAAGCACCAAGATGGCATGACTTACAGTGGTCTAGAATCTTTTGTGGAAGCGGTGAACTTTGGCACGTACGTGCTTGGGCTACCAGTTTTAGATCCCAGTGTCCCTATATATAATGTCGCGCCCAAAACATCCCAAAAATTCCCAAAAGTGACCAGACAAACTCCCTAACGTTGCCTCTGAAACCTTCGAAAAAAAACAATTTTTTGGCTGCCTTTGCGGTAGCTTTCCTGTCGCTTTGAAACTTTCAACCTTGCAACTTTGCAACGTGCAACAGCTCTACTGATGGACACCACTCGAAAGGCTGAAACACCACCTAATTTCCCGCCCAAAGCATCCCACAAGTGACCAGAAAAAGTCCCCAACGTCGCTTCTGAAACCCTATAGAAAAAAACATTTTTTTCGCTGCCTTTGGTGTAGCTTTCCTGTCGCTTTGCAGCCTTCAACCTTGCAACATTGCAACGCGCAACAGCTCTACTGATGGACACCACTCGAAACGGTGAAACTCCACCTAATTTCGCGCCCAAAACATCCCAAACATGACCAGAAAAACTCCCTAACGTCGCTTCTGAAACCCTAGAAAAGAACAATTTTTTCGCTGCCTTTGGCGTAGCTTTCCTGTCGCTTTGCAGCCTTCAACCTTGCAACTTTGCAACGCGCAACAGCTCTACTGATGGACACCACTCGAAACGGTGAAACACCACCTAATTTCGCACCCAAAACATCCCAAAAGTGACCAGAAAAACTCCCTAACGTCGCTTCTGAAACCCTAGAAAAAAACATTTTTTTCGCTGCCTTTGGCGTAGCTTTCCTGTCGCTTTGAAGCCTTCAACCCTGCAACTTTGCAACGCGCAACAGCTCTACTGATGGACACCACTCGAAACGGTGAAACTCCACCTAATTTCGCGCCCAAAACATCCCAAAAGCGACTAGAAAAACTCCCTAACGTCGCTTCTGAAACCCTAGAAAAAAACATTTTTTTTTTTCGCTGCCTTTGGCGTAGCTTTCCTGTCGCTTTGAAGCCCTCAACCTTGCAACTTTGCAACGCGCAACAGCTCTCCCGCCAATCACAAAGGGCATGGCTTTCTGGCACATGCACAACAGCAAAGCACCACCTAATTTCGTGCCTAAAACGTCGTAGCAAAGGAACGCAGCAGCAACAGCAAAAGAAAGCAGCAACAGCAGGAAAACACCATGCCCCATTATTCTTGTTGTTGTTGTTGTTGTTGTGGTTGTTGTCGTTGCTGTTGCTGTGCAACCTCTCTTCCCTAACGCGCTCCCCCTTGCTGTCGGCCGGGGTCGGCGGATTCTGCTGTTAGATTGCTGTTCTTGCTGTTCCTGCTGCTGTGTTGCAGCTGGAGCTGCAGCTGCAGCTGCCGCTGCTGGTGCTGTCGTCCGCTGATGCTGCTGCTGCTGCTCTTGCGCAACTTGCTTGTCTTATTCCCTGGCGCGCTCCCCCTTGCGTCTGCCGGGGTCGGCGGATATTATACATATATTATACATATATACATATATTATACATATATATATATATTATACATATATATATATATTATACATATATATATATTATATATACATATATATATATATATTATATATATTATATACATATATATATATGAGTACCTGTCTATATATATATATAAGTACGTACATAGGTATATATTTACACATGTATATGTACATATATATATATGATGTATATAAATGTTTATTACATATATGTTTCTATATATATATATACATTTAAGTTTACACACACATATATATATAGTATGTATGTATGTATGTCTGTCTGTCTGCCTGTCTGTATGTATATGTATATGTGTGTGTGTATGTGTATGGGTATGGGTATGCGTATGTGTACGTGTATGTGTATGTAAGTGCATGTATGTGTATGTATGTGTATGTATGTGTATGTATGTATATGTATGTATATGTTT
>Ga0126342_10021060_pt1 | contig 10902 bp, 14 predicted proteins | sample Cyp1metagenome_FD_92528 | JGI IMG/M metagenome (GOLD analysis project Ga0126342, IMG submission 92528) | Coral microbial communities from Lord Howe Island, Old Settlement Bay, Australia - Cyphastrea 1 metagenome | ecosystem: Host-associated > Invertebrates > Cnidaria > Coral ... | reverse complement strand
GCATTTCTGACTACCAGCCTCGCATTTACTAGGTACATGCTACCTTTTAGACGACCTACGTAGCACACATACTCCCTCAAAGTACCTACGTGCTACCTATAGTCATATATACATGTGCTATGTTTCTTTTTCCTATTTACTACCTGTGTACTCTCACAACACTACATGTGTTTAACATGTACCGTACCTACCATACATTCCAACGATACCATACATACCATACATACCATACGAACTTTGACGATGCATACCATACCTATCATACCTATCATACCTATCATACCTTTCACACATACCACACATACCATACATATGAAACACAATTACCACACCTACCATACATACAATACCAAACATACATGCCATACATACCATACCTACCTTACTGTACATAGCAAACATTCCATACCCATCATAGTAACCATACATACCATACAGACCATACATACTGGCATATCAAACATACCATACCCAACAGACATACATACCATACCTACCATCCATAGAGTACCACACCCCCACCACACCACAGGGGTGAAGGGGACAGTACCACACCCCCACCATATATATATATATACACAGCGAGAGAGAGAGAGAGAGAGAGTATGTAATGGATATGTCATGGATATATGATGACAATATACAATATATAATATATAGTTCTATAATGACTATATATATATACATATGTTCAGAATTACGATGGTTTAATGGATACACTTTTGGTAGGTTCTTACAAAGCCATGGAAAATGATCCATTTGTAGATTATTTACCTATTCAAGTGGTGATTCCTCATAGCTATGTTAAATTACCAAAGAGTATCTCTCATTCATAGGTTTTACATGGGTCAGTCTACATGATCATGATGGATATTCATTGGCAATTAATCCAGAAAAAACGTGCCTCAGAATATCTGTTCAGTCTAATTTGGAGCTGGGGCTGACATAAACATTCCCCCCCTCTGTGGCAAAAAAAAAATGCCAGTCTTCAGTCTGAAGCTTACAATTTTGTGGTTTCTCAAGTTTGACTCATACCCACACAGACCAGAAACAATTCCGGGGCTGGACCAACCAATATGTAGATCACCAGCAGCAACATCTGGATACCAACTGCAAACAATCAGAATATGACCGTCATATGACCCCATGATCAATCACAATCCGAGTCCTAAGAAACCCGTGTCCCACAGCAATCTGGAGTTTTTGCATCACCGTTGATATGAACCTGCTGGACCTGTCATGTCATCAGTGAGGCTGTTCCCCCGAGAGAACCTCCATGGCGCCACCAACTGCATTCATAGCACGCCTGGCCACTCATTCGCGTAACAACGCGAGGGAACCACCAAAAAAAAAGTGGATGCAAAGCAACAGCAGCAAACTCATCAAGTGTGAATCATCCGAGGGTTGGAGAATTGATGAGAATAAGAACCTGACTCTCAGAATATCCCCAACTTGACTTAGTTCGGACCCCTGACGTTGGTAGCCACCAGTTTTTCGGATGTGAACCACCGAGCAGCGAAGATTTTCGTGCCTAATTTCCGGTCGACTCGCGAGGTTCCTCGGTTGCCAAAACGCAAACCGCACACCTACTGATGGGAGAAACCCTGCACTTTGGATCTTTGAAACCTGTTGAAACCCTACAAATATATATATACGTGTATATATATATAAGGGATAAACCATCAATTGGTGCAGGATTTCTTCCATCCACTGTATGTTCCAAACCGACTTCGCTTCCATTTTTTTTGAGGGCTGTTTTTTAGCATGGAGATCAAAAGTATGGAACTTCTTTTGCTGTGGTATCATTAGCGCACTCAACCGCTATGCTGATTTGCACAAAGGTGCCCTTGTTGGCCCCACATCCCGCGAAAATGACTTTGTCGTGTATAGCCAACAAAGGTGACACTCCTCCGGAGTTTGTGAATAGCCAACTCCAGCTTGCGACTTCTTGTAATTCCCATCCATGAGCAGCTGAAACTGAGTGAATGAACACAATCGAAAAGATGGATGTTGCATTGGTACGAGTCTCAGCGCAAACCTTGCTTCTAAGTATTGAACGATCTAAATCTTGTGGATACAGTCAACACCTCAGTCCTGTTCAGTCATACCATCATGGGCCTACTTTTGAATCGAATCGGATCCCATGCGCCCTCTCACCGATTGGCAAAACATTTGTGGGTAGTATTGCAATGGCATAATCAGAGTAGCTGCCAGACACATCATTGTAGTAAGTATTGTTTGTTGGTATGGTACAAGTCATATATCTCCTGTAGCTGCACAAAACTGGCGTTCTCCCAGCTATAGCTTAGCTTATCACCATTGCCAGCTACTAAGCAAGGTAACCTCCAAGCAAGGTAATCTCATGTACCCTCTGACAATCTAAGCTGGCAATGAAAAAGGAAACATAAATCATCTGTCATAAACGGATTTGCCTCAGTATGTCTCAATATCTGTACTCAAACCTCGGGTCCTTACTACTTACAACTATCATCATATAAAAAAAAATTAAATATATGGTTGATATATCCGTGGCCTTGGGCAGCCTTGGGCATTCGAGGAACCCCCGGACCAGCGGTGGACCAGTTCCCAGCCGAAGATCATCAGTTCCAGCTCTCGAAGTTCCCGCATGATGTTTTCCAGTTCACTGGGCAGGTCACTGAGGCCAGGTCAGGTACCAAGGGTGCCATAAAAACCCGTTGCTACCAAGGGTGCTACGCAATGGCTTGAGGGATTTCTACGGATTTCTACGGATTAGACAATAAATCCAAAATAAAACAAGTTTGTTTACCAGAGCTTGAGGATATTTGAGGATTGGGTTTGTGTGTTGGGCCACTGCTTTGATCTACATGTTGCCCTTCAAAAAAAGGGAAGAAGCCTCTTATACTGGGAATGTTGAAGACCTGAAAAATAAACATCTCACTGACTGGTTTGGTCAAAGGTTTTAACAATCAAACATTGCTTTACCATGCTTTACCACTGTGTTAAAGCATCTATTACAATTTTGTTTCCTGCAATCTATCTACAAATTCTGGTGACATGTCATGGTCTGTAGACCGTCTGGTAATTTAACCTAAGTATATATATATATAAGTGATGTTCAAAAGGCAATTCATCGAACTAAATGGGCGATGGCTTCCATAGCACATTGTCAGATTGCCAGAGGGTGTCCATTATACAACCTACGTATATATATATACATATAAATATATATATATATATAATTTTATAATCCAATGTGTATATATGTATGTATATATATATACGGCACGGGGGAGGGCGTCAGAGGAGCTACATATCCTGGGTTCTAACATCGAGTCTCGCCAAGCCACTCCAAGCAACTTGGAGTCTTCTCCACAGGAGTTTGACCTCCCGATGTCGGCGCGACATATGGCTTGATATGGTTCTTTCCTATGGTTTAAATAGTGGTTAATATGGGTTTATGATTAGTTTATGATGGTAAAAATAATGGTTCATAATGGCAAAATAGCTATAAATCTCATTGTAACCTCCCTGGCTAATACTGGTTTATAATGGTTGATGATTGATTCATGAGATATTCATTGTAAAGGCTTACGGCTCCAAGGACCCTAGGGACTCGGCTGGTTCGAAGAGGCGACGGCACGCTGCTGGCGAAGCGGGAGGTGGTCACGGACTGGCAGCGCAGCGCACGGATTGGTGCACGGGGAGCCCATCGAAATTGGCCAGGCCCTACTGTTTCTCAGTCATGTGGGTAAAACAATGCCATAAACCATCCCCCAAATCACCATAAATAGGCGGGATTCAAACCATTCCCAAATGGACAAGATTTAGGATCAAAAGCTTGATGCATGCTGGTGTCCTGGTATTCTTACGCTGAGACCCTCCCTACCAGGGCAAATACGTGGCGGAACCGTCACAGCGCTCTTCAAAGTCTCTTGAAATCGAATCCGATTCCTGCCGTGTCATGTTGCAAGATGAGAAAAAACCAGCGTTTAAAGCACAATGTTTGGCAAGAAAAAGGTGTCCGTCCCAATTGGCTAGTTCTGGGCCTTTGCTTGGTGTTGTTCTCAGGTGTTATCCCTTCCCCCGAATTTCAAATACCTCCAGTCCACCAAAATGGTAAGGGTATTTATAAAATGTTAAGGGGAAGGGATTCCAAAAAATGAAACAAATTAAACTGCACTCCAAAATACCCTGGGGGCCGAACCCACTGCGACGTGTGACCTAGGGTGGTCAGAAACACGAGGTTCCTGCTGTGGTTTTGTCCAAGAATGGGGGACATCCCAAAAAGTCAATTCTAAGTTGGTGAAATGACCATCCCTCAAAGGAGTTCAGGGGTTCTAAATGTTGAGACTCAAAGAACCGCATAATTTCCTCCCCAAGTATCACCTTCCGCATGGTTACTTTGTGACCAGTAGCGTCCTGGTCTCATGGTCCAGGTCAAGTCTTCACCATCTTCCGTCCAAACAGCTGTGCTGAGCTGGCTGACTCTGTAACCGCAGCATTTTTTCATATGGTAATCCAACGGTTACAACGGTTACAACGGTGGTTTGCTAACAACAAATGGTTAATCCATTTCACCGTTGATTTGACCAAAGACTTGGATGAAACCCCTGAAGTTTCGCTTCTGAGATCTCTTGGTTCCACAATGTGGGGGCAAAATGTCGCAAACCCATTTTCCTCTGGCAATGAAACCTGGCAATGGAAATTCCATACATCCATTGATAAGCTAAACCATGTTTGTACTCATCGTCATGTTTGATTTCCGGAGGGTGTGTAAAGCTGTGGCAAGCACAGACCAAAATACATCCTAACCGTCCCAGCTGGGATAGCGACGTTGTCGTTGACATCGAAGGTGAGGTCATCTACGTAGTTGACCTATGCCACACCGGTACTAGGTGGACGACCTTCATCAACCAAGTGCGACAGATTGCAAATACGTCACATGTGTTTATGTAAAGTATATGTAAGTAAAAACAAAAAAAATGTCAAAATGTATATAATATTATATTATATTATATTATATTAGATTAGATTATAATATCTCACATTATATTATATGTTATTATATATTAAATTATATGATATTATATTATATTAAATTAAATGACATTATATTATATCAAATTACATTATATTATATTAAATTGACTATATTATATGTTATTAAATATTAAATTCTATTATATTATATTATATTATATCATATTACATTATATTATATTATATTATGCTATATTATCTGTTAAAAATGCATTTAATATAATATAATAAAATGTAATTAACCAAAAAAACTAGTGTAATCCCGGGAAAATTTTCACTGGTCCCGTCAGTTGCACCAACTGGGTTTTCCTGGCCATTCTTTCCAAAAGGCAGCTCAAATCCAGGAAGCGGTTGGGGCCGGCCTGGGCGCCAGATCTCGGAGCAGGCAGGTTGTGTGCATGCACGTGTTTGTATATGTGTATGAATATATTTATATATTTTTTTTTTAAATTTATTTATTTATTTATATATTTATACATATATATATATATATACCTATACCTATACCTATCCCTATACATGGAAATGCGCAACTCGTTCCGAGCGTTCGTTTGTGTAAATGAAGGACCAGGTGACCCTTCTGCACCCATCCCCTGCCTCGGTGGCGTTTGAAATGGATTCCTTGGCACATTTCGTGAATGTTCGGCTGATTGCAAAAACTGCGAAAGTGTTCCATCAGGACTTTGATTCGGCGTCACATTTTGCAACTGATTTGGTTTTCTATCATCTGGGGTGGACATTGATTCGGAACTGATAGGGTCAGATGGTGTCCCCCAACTCTCACCTGAAGTGCGCTGGTATGAACAATTCTTTCCGACCTAGATCTATCTTCACTTTCCGAACCGTCCCTACCGATCCTGGACTCGAATTCGGACATTTTGCCTCAGCCCGGGATCTTTGCCACGACTTCACTAACGACGTCCCCTTCACGATCTCCGAGATACTGCTGAACTTTGCTCGGTGCAGTCGCAGATGGTTTTCGACGAAGCTTGATGTGAATGGTATGAAGAAACCGACAATTCTTGCCAATTACCTCAAACTTGTCGCCAATGATTGTTGCGTGGCACTTCCTCTGGGTCCCCGCCCACATATAGCCTGAAGCTTTCCAAATGTTCCGATCCTCTGACGTGTGATCACCACAAAGCTGATGAGTTGACTCAAACCTGGAGTGCTATTGCAGCAGTCAATCAAGCTATTTTCGTTCTTACTCGAGCTTTCGACGTGGCTCCTTCGATGTGGCTGACCACCGAGATCACGAGATTATTGCCAAATTGATCCTTCAACCTTTTCAGCAACTCGAGATTTTCCTTCGGAACAACTTGGCAGCCCAAGCCGATTGAGTCCGAGACCTGTCGATTACCTGATGCCAATCAAGACACAAGCAATACTTCTTGTTGGCTGGCAACTCAGAGTATACTCCCAATGCGCCCACAAAACCATGGGTCGAGAAGTCCCTCAAGAATCCCCTATTGTCCCAGGTCAAGTATCGAGCGTTTTCCGGAAAATGATACTGAGGAATCAACGCCTGCTCAACAGTCTTTGGCTTCGCTTTCACTGGAGGTGCCGGTGATTGAAATTCTGCTGGACCCTTTGGCCTTTGCTCCCACACTGCCAAGCTCCTAGCCACTGATCCTTTTGGAGGTGGTGGCAACGGAGGCTGAGCAACCGAGACAATCCTTGATGGCCCCGAGCTGGATGCTGCTTCAATCACTTGTTTAGGCACCGGCGATGGATCCTTTCGAGCTGCTGTGATCCTCACCCTCTGCTCAGTTTCTACAACCTGTCGGGATGCACTTGCAAATTTTGGCACTGAACCGCTTGGAGTCTTCGCCTTTGCAATCACAACCCCTGGAGACGATGATGAAGCTGCAGCTTCAACTGAACGGCCACGGACTTCCCACCTGACGGTCGCGCTCGAGTTACTCAAGAGACTTTCGTCAAGAATGTACCGGTACTCGTTGGAGAATGCACCACTTTGTAATCCCTGTTCGAGAACTGCTGCCTTCTGAGATTTCTCCCCTACGACCCGACCGATGCCAGTCGACTGCCCGCCAGAGAATGTCCCCTATAGAAGCTATCTTTGCTCCCGCCAAGAGCCCGGTTTAACAGCAGCTAAAGGTTCGAAAACAAGACACGCAGAACTTGATGAGAATGTAGATCTGAAGCCCTACAGCTGATAACCACGAAAAACTGTGGTTTCAGCATCCACTGCAAGATGGAATGGCAAACAGCGAGCGCCAACTTTTTCACGCACAGGGCACTTGAGCCAAAAGTCCGGATCATCCGGATCATGGAAAGGTGATCCCCTGACCCACTGGACGGCTCAACGACATGTCTTTATGTCTTAGTGCGTGTACAAACTGTAGATTCCTTGAATTACATCTTTGATGTAAAACTGCACCAGTATTTAATTACACGCAACACACTTACGAGGAAGGAGCCCAAAGGCTTCACGACATTTCACGACCAAGGCGTTGGTGGTGTTTCTACATGATTGAAGTTGGTGACACATACCCTTCATCTGGTGATACATCTACTTGGTACAATTGGTATATTTGCTTGAGTTTATTCTTCTGTATCATGTCATATTATCTATAAGTGCTGTACTGGAATAGGTCAAGACCCTGGTAGCCCAGCCTAGTAAAACTAAAAAGCCGGCATTTCTGAGCAATGCTCCCAGAGTGAGAACCGACGTTTTGCTCTGACGTTCTTGAAGGGATCAACAACTCCCCAAAAGACGGCTTGCACAGAATCTCCTGAGCTGGCTACTATTTATAGGTGATTTAGCAAGCCAAAATGACGATTTTCCATTACCCCTCACTAAGAAGAGGGGATTCAGCAACCAAAAACCAGACTATCACCAGATATAAACCGAAAATGTGCGGGTCTTTTTCTCACCTTGTTGCCCAACAAGTGCTCGGGGCATTTGTCTGGTCCAATTGCTGACAGCCACATAGCATACTGCAGAATCAGCTTCAGATTTGGAAAGACCAAGATGCTTCAAATGTCAAAATGGCAAACCGAAGTAATACACTTTCCCAAAGCCACAGTGTACTGTATGTTTCATACGACACCAGGAGTCTGCACCTCCCATTGCACGAGGGATCCATCAAAGACCTGCCACGCCAGGTGGTCGAGCTGGAAATCAACAAATGGCCAGCAATTTCAATCGGAAGATCCATAGCACTGCCTTGATGTATTTGTACTGAACCACCTGGCGAGCAAGTTTTATGAAATCTTCGGAGATCATGAGATCACGAATCAGATTTATAAATGCTGAAAAAAAGCGCATCGCCATGATAATCATGATATATATATATATATATATATTCCTAGATATTCCTAGATGAAATCCAACGGTCACCAGCCATACTCCAGCCTCTGATACTTGGCTGGGAAGGGAGACTTCAGCACTTCGCCATCTGATTTCACAACGGCCACATCAAATCATGGGATCAACAATCAACTCCCAACGGGAAAGCAGGGTCTATTTCCATCGTTTTTTTTCATCGCTTTTTGTATGCTTACTAAAGGGTATACGGCATTAATAGGTTGTTCAACGCTATACCCCGCGTTTGATGATCCAGTTTGAACATCCTGAAGGAACTCCTCTGAGTCCGGTGCGAGGGGTACGTGTGCTCAGAGGCCGTAAGGGGCAAGGCCCTCGAGGGTTCCCTGGGTGCTGTCGGTTATGGTTGATCAGGTTTGATCCTCTTGGATGGTCAACGGATGTTCATGTGGATCATGTAACCAATTCGGATAATTGATACTAATACTAATTAATACCGGTAAAACAATACTTGAATTATGAGAATTTAAATATATTCAAATGTTCATTCCATTCATTGTGATATTCCCCTATATGTCAGCAGCAGTGCATATAACCCCCCGGAATTTGCATATAATCAATCACCAATAAAATGGAATCAATGGGGGGTTGAATGTTATTGAAACTTTTCCTCTGGGTTGCAAGTCACAACCCCATGGGGGTGGTGCCTGAGCCCATTACCCAAGTAATGATATTACAACTCTTATACAGATGTGAAAACCCACCTACACTTCAACCTATTTACAAACCTATTAACATCATTAACCAGTTCAATTTCAACCCCCAAAAAAAAATCAACTTGAGGTAGTGGGTTGTTCCAACCTTCTTTGTAAGTGGGAACACGGTTTCTTTCTGGCGCGAGAACGGAAATTCAGGCTCGGACCATGAACCAAGCTCAGGGAGCGATCCCACGATTCGGACATCTTCGAGGTTCACTGTTGGACACTTGACCTTGAAATCGCAAATCCCTTAGGGGCTGAAAAATGCTGCCATCAAAACCGCTACAAATGAACCAAAAAATGGTGGTGAGTGATGTTATCAGTGTCACTGATGTCGGAGTTTTGAAATGGGCAGACGTCAAAACTGAAAGCATTTGTTCATCACAAACGGGTTATGTTCAGTCTTCAACTTGCACGAGACATTACCTAGACCCACAAGAAACCTGCGCAGAATCCAGTTGATCCACATTGAAAAGCGTTCACTCAGTGCTGGACTTCGAAAACGACCCACACAGGCATCACCACGAATGGCTCGCCATGGAAATGGTCACATGAAACACGATCCAGTCGATAATTTTTTTTTAAGATGCTGAGGTTGGCTGATTGATGATTCTATGATCTTCAATGGTTAGCTAAGGTTGGCTCATTGTTGCGAAAATGTTGGCGTGATTATTGCGAAAGTCAACCAAAAATCTGAAGATTTCCTGCCTTTGTACTCAGTTGAGGGTTCGCAAAATGAATCGAGTTGGTTTGTTGGTGAAGTAGAGTCAAACCATACTTCTTGCGTTTTGGTTTCACTACATTACCAGCCTTCAGCCCAAAGCTTTACGCCCGGTTACACAATGTTTCAACGACTGTGTGGTGCTACAACGACCAAGGCAGAACAAAGTACAGCACAAAACCTTGAGGCACAGAGTCTTTTGCCGCTGGAATTTTTTGTTCGAGAAAGAGACGTTTCCCGGTGATTTTTTAACATATGTCGGGTGAAGGTCTCCTCCAAGCATTGAACATACCTCATGTGTTTCAGAGCTAAAGGAACCGGCCTACTCAAAGTCCAGGCACTAACCTGCAGGCTGCAAAGAAAAAACTGAATGAAATTCAAAGTTGTAAAATCCAAGAAAACGATGTTTATCACCGTTTGTTCTGCTGGAGTTGCCATTCTTTCGGGGCGAACCCCATTTTTGAAATGAAACCCATGTATATATGACTTAGATTCCAATTCCAGACCAACGTGCTCCGCAAAGAGGCAACTGAGGTTGCAGTTTCCATTGTTAATGTTTGAAGATACCCAGCATGTTGTTATAAGCCCAGCAGTCAAAGTTTTGGCGCTTGCAATGTTCATCAAGTTTCGCACGTTTGCTAATTAACAATGAAACAAAGCTCCTCACAAGCAAGTAGGAGCCGCTTGCTAGCCCTAGCCATGTTTATCATTCCCCTGAACGTTTTGATGATCGCTCCAGTTCTTTATAATTCTTTATTAACTAACATTACCAGCAAAGACTGACTGGCACATGAGACACCAGAAGAGCTATTCCCGGTGCCAGGCCTTATATTTCATGCCTTGGGCGCAGCAAATGTGCAAACAACATCTGGGACTCAAAATTATTCAACCCCAAAAATCGATATGGACAGAAGAAACATCAAAAAAATGCCTCCTCCTGTGCATGCCAATCGGTGACCTTTAGGCCATGTATTGCTGAAGAAAGTCACACGCAAAAAATAAACATACCTGTTCTGTTCTGTCCGTGCATAATCTGATAATCTGATGTGTTCTCGCCGAATCAATTCTGCAGATTCAATCAAATTCGTGGTTCACCTGTGCTCAATTGTTGG
>Ga0126342_10021059_pt1 | contig 10902 bp, 10 predicted proteins | sample Cyp1metagenome_FD_92528 | JGI IMG/M metagenome (GOLD analysis project Ga0126342, IMG submission 92528) | Coral microbial communities from Lord Howe Island, Old Settlement Bay, Australia - Cyphastrea 1 metagenome | ecosystem: Host-associated > Invertebrates > Cnidaria > Coral ... | reverse complement strand
TTCCCTGATGAACTCTTTCTCTAACTAACTCTTTCTCTCACTAACTCTTTCTTTGACTAACTCTTTCCCTGACATTCTAAAAGTCCGTAACACGGAAGTTTCTCCCCCTAAACTTCCTTTGATGATTAGGAATAATGATAGTAACAATACATAACGATACAACGGTAACAATTAGTAACAATAATGATAAGGCCATGGATCAATACCTCTTTATGAATTACCATTGATAGGGGGATGAACAGCCATTTACCAGATTGGTTTATCTGTTTTTGATGTTTACCAGAGGTACAGGGATTTGACCTATCCCCACCATGATCATGATCATAATAAATAATGATAGAGATAAATAAGAACAATTATATACATAGACATAATAACAATAGTGTCAATTATACTAGTGGACAGTGGAGATGATACTTCATAATAATCAGATCATCGTTTAAAAAAGAAATGTTGATCATGTTTCACTGCATGCAAGAAATCTCATGCTACCTGCTTTCTGCCTAAGTAAAAAAAAAAAAACACGCTGATGCTACAACCCAAGTGACTTGGTTTTCCCCACTCAGTTGCTGACGCACAACTGCAGGATACGCCTCAAGGCACTGAGCGTATCGATGGATGATCTTTCCATGCTGATACTGGGTTTAATATATGAGTATCCCAGTATCCCATATTATTGATTAAAATGACTTTAGTATATCATTGATATTTAATAGCATGGGATAGTGGGATACTCATCGATTTCAGTCGTTAATGATTGCAGTATCCCCTCTCTCTGGACGCGTCCGCACTTTTCTACCGTGCTCCTTGGCGATGGGATTGATAAAAAGCAATCTCGGCCAGCCAAAATTTACAGAGTCACTGGCAACCACAGCATGCTGTTGAAAGTGCCTGCCAACCTCAGACCGTCGAAGTAGCTCGAAGTAGCGTTGGCACTATATACAAAGCAATAGGTTGGCTGATAAGTATTATGATATCTTCAAGCCACCCAGTTCAATCACAAGACCAACAACAAATATCAGATTCGACATACTGTTTTGTCTGCACATAGAGTATCTCTAATTCCGATGGATTATCATGTTTCCCTATTCACATGGCTATTTATCATTTCTCACTGTATCCACCTATTTTCAGACAAACATCACGCCAAGACCCTTTACTGAGCTGTTCACTTCCTGGAGCAGGAGCACCCTCACCACACGCGCTCTTGCTCAGGCACATGCAGCTTGCTGGTCCATTGCCCGTGCATGGCGGCTTAGTTGCTGCAAGGGCTACTGCTTGCGGCCAGTTGAAAGATCTACCAAATTTTAGGAGCATCATATCCAGGACGGTGACTGTTCCAGAGTTCTAATCCCTTGTTCATACTGACTCGATGAAAAAACTGATTAGCAAGACTCCAGACTCTGGACATGCTGAAGATTTATGAAAGAAGGCCTTGCTGAATAAGATGTTTGCGGCCGAGCGTCAGCTTTCGATCTCTCAGTTTCAGGAAGGCTAGAGCACCACGCAGGGATGTTGTTGGTCTTAACCGTCAGCTGAGCTAGGGTTACATTCTCCTCCAACGCTGAAACATCACAGCACCCTAAGTAGGTGCCATCGGCAGCTGGGCAGCATGTACCTGCCAGCTTCAGATCCGCGCATCCTTTGTGAACTGCGCACTGGCTGTCAGTTGTGGCAGCTGCTGCAGCTGGAGCGGCCACTGGTGCTGCCACTGGGGCAGCGGCCACTGGGGCAGCCACTGGAGCAGCTGCAGCCACTGGGGCTACAGGGGGTGCAGGAACGCAACCACAGCAGGCAGAAGTATAGGATTGCCAGGTTCCCATAGGAAATGGACCCCAGGAACCGCACACTTGAGGACCCATGCAAATGCAAGATCCAGCACCGCCATTGCACGCTCCAATGCTGGCTCGGCTGTACTCCTTAGTCCACCCAAAATGTGCATTTACCTCAAGTTTCTTCGCAAATTTGCACACGGGTACATGAAAATGCAGAATCTTCTCAAACGCTGAGTTGCGGGAATGGTGTAGCACCAAGTAGGGGCATAGAACTCCTGCGTCTTCTGTTCCAGTTTGCCCACCTGCAAGGACCCATCAATGTTTAGCCACTGGTCACTTGTCCTTATGAAGCCCCTGACAACTACCAGCCTACCAGTACCAGCCACTCACATCGCCTTGTTCGTTTGCACGAGTTGCAGCCGAGCTACAGACAGCGCTGTCTGGAGCAATTCCACGTTCACTTCCTGGCTCCAAACTTCAGAGCTGGCTGTCATCTTAAAACAAGTTCGGGTGGTTCGGGTGGTCAAGGTGAACAGTTGCCATCAGTTGCCAATTTGCCCAAGACATTACGAAGCAGAGCATTGCAGCATGGCATTGAAAGGTCCAAGGTTCTGCAGCTTCTCGCTGTTCCAATTCTTCGATGGTCTCCAAGGAGTCTGCTTCACAGTTTTCTCCTCGAATGCATTGCTGTCACGCAACAAGTCAAATTCTCACAACATCACAACCTGAGGCGAGGACGCCCACGGGCAGCAAGGAAGACTGAATAAATGGTGGCAACTCTGCAAAGTGAAGCCATGCGATAACCTCAAGCAAAGTACCACATTCAAGATTTGTAGTGATGCATGTTCTTTCCGTTTTCTGTGAGAAGGTTTGCCTGCAAAGGTATGCCTGCACAATAACAAAGTCCAGCAGCAAGGAATGGAAAAGAGCCGATGGAAAGGCTTTGGCCGCAAGATTTTTTCGAACCCTCCAAACAGCTGCAGAAGGGACAGTGAAGTTCCTGGAAGCACAACTGGTCGAAATAGGGTGCGTCCCAAATCGCTTCATCATGTTGCCAACAAACATTGCCGTTTTGGGATGTTCTGGGGATATCTCCCATTTTCAAACACTCCCAATTTCAAGTCCACAGCTCTTGCGTAAAACAAAGCTGTGGCCCTGAGCAGCGTACAGTGAATATCCGCCGGAGTGTTGAAAGACCAATCTGCCTCGAAGTCATGAGGGAAGAGCAAGCGGAAAAAATTGTTCACAACGCCAAAACGTGCAGGCACCTTCCAGCAACACCGAAACGTCTGGAAGCATCCTGCCTGAGTGGCAGGCACATCTGAATGGATCTGAATGGAATCAATTATTTGGGTCGATCTGAAAATAGGGTACCTCAAAATCCACGGGCTAGTAAAACCTCGTTTTTCCCTGAAATTACTAATCCCTTCCCCTAATATCCTAATATTAAACCCTAGAAACCATGGTTTAGTAGAAAAAATCCACATCCTTGGGACTTTTTTATGTGTAGGGTCGGATGGATCGGGGGATGGGACGATAGCTCCATCTTCCACGTAAGAAAGCCAGTTTTTTGGACAGCCTGGTGCTGAGGCCGCACACTGCACAAAAACCAGCTGCTGCGCCGCAAACGCCTGGTGAAAGGCCTGGACCACCACGCTTTGTCATGGGGGGGAAAACCCCCCAGGCCAATGGGGGATATTTCAAACGAGACTTCACCGGATATTTCATGATGACATGCGTTTGCACAAAAATGACTGTGCTAATGAGGAAAATGAGGAAAATGAGCCTTAAGCCACTGGATTGCTCAGACAAACCCAAGTGATGGCACCTCCAAGGTAGCACCCGCCGCTGATAAATGAGGCACAGCGGTGGCTTTGCGACATTTGCTCATGTTCGTTGACTGCAACGATGACAGAAGGATGTTGAGCATTTGCCAACTGCAACACAGTGTTGAGATGTGTTGAGCAAGTGTTTCGTTCAGCAATGACGTAAAAAGAAAAACGTTCCACAAGATGTACTCGTGTATGTCACACCCCTGTGGAGAAGCAATCGGACCACATTTATCTGTAAGAAGTGGCTTCTGCTGTCAGCGCAACCCTAGCTTTCAGGTTCTGTTCTGCCTTCATGTTTACTTTGATTCCAGCATCTGACTGCTGAGTAGCACTCTTCTGCGGCATCCAGAAATGCACCGATCAACTGGGGCTTTCAAAATTTGGGTGGCCATTGGAACACTTCTAGACCGAGCAAACCAGAGACACTCCTCACGCTCTGTTTCTTCTTGAAAAGTGCACGCAGCCACAGAATCCAAATAATCAAGGCAAGTGATTGGCAGGTCAGGCGCCATCAACTCAAAATGGCTTGGTGGGGTGGTCACTCCAGCCCATTCATCATTTCTTTGTAAATCTTTAAGTAATTACATGATGTCCAAACCTACAGGATGCGACAATGAAGCTCTTGGGCATGGAGGGCCTCGTCCTCTCGCGACCATTGCCGCTCTAGCACCCCACAACGGTTGGAACTACATGGCCCGACTCAGACAGTTGGGTAGCGGAAGCTCTCTCCAGCATAAATGGCCTGCACAAAGCAAGCTCTTGACTCATCAAACGCGAAAAAAGATGCCAAAGCCTGCCTTTGAGCCCAGCTCTTCCTCGATTCGGAGGAGCCTCATTTGATCCGGACACCAAGCCAATGCGGCAGTCTGAAGCCACATAGCTGGCTGGTCATCTTGAGGACTCAATTGATTCAACTAAGATGGTCGACATATGCCCATGGCCCATATGATTTCGGGACCCCAAACAACCAATTCAGAATGAAACTGCACTCTTTCTCGGGCTTCGACTGATTGTACTTGGCCAAACGCTCACTTCGGCAAGGCGCACCAGTCTTAATTTGACCTCCAGGACCAATGCTGTTTTCAGCTCCACCCTCTGGTGTTCTGATGGTTGCGACCCTCGCCTGTGCGGAGCCCCACAACCAAATCTGCAATGAAGGAGTCCTGGCACGTGCGGCATGCCGGCATGCACCAACACTCTAAATAGGCATGCAGCTAGGGGTGCCGATGGAGCCTCCGTCTCTCCAGAACGGTGGGAGACCATGACTCCCCAACCATTTTGCATAGACCTCATGGTCGGACATGGCAGCACAGTTGAACAAGGCACCACTCTCTGCAGGCTCTCTGGACTAAGCCTTCCACATGTTTGCAGCATCAATTGCTTCTGTGATTGATCCAATTTGATTCACCTCAAAGCTTCACATCCAGGAGCGAAACACACCAATGATCAGATGGTCAAACGATGCTTGCAACCCCTCGGATCACAGCCTTCAGGAGCAAAGCATTGCATGCCTTGGTCACAGCACTGGTGTAAGGGATGACAGCTGAAGGGGCCCTGTTGCTTGTGCTGTTCCGACCCCAACGTTTGTATCTCTGGTAGTAACTACTATTTGGCTATGGATTAAAACCCTGGAAAGTGGAATCCCTTGGCTTTTACATCAGAGTAGGTGGCTGGCTTTTCATGAAGTTCATCCTCCAGTCAAATGGGAAAATCATTAGTCCCGTTGTCAAATCATGACTGGATTCTTGATTAAACCCCAGTTCTCAGCTAAACCGCCATGTTTGCTGCTTCAAATCCCAGTGTTTGCTGCTTCACCCCCCATTTTTGTTGGTTAAAGCCCAGCTATTTTCGCTGGCGCAAACCTACGACCAGACCCCTGGGCTGTCGTACTCCAACTTCCAGGGCCTTCTCAATGCGCTTGGTGTTGGTCACCAGCCTCAAGCGGGCCCCAGGGCCCCATTTTCCCAGTTGGGTCAATGGGAGGATGCTGAAAAGCTGCTGAAAAGCTACCAATCCTCATCCTTTCGTAAGAAAAAATGAAGGTCCCCAGCTTGGACAGCCAGAAGGATCCATGAAGATCCCCCAGATTTTGAACGCCGTAGTGCCGGTAGTAAGGACTTGACAAATCATCACCAACAATCTGGACATCCTGGAGACAGCCAGGCTCTGAATCCAAAAGGATCACTATGGAGTGCTTTTCTATGCTTTTCAAAAGGGAAAATCTACAGGAAACCCTAGTTTTGACATACAACTATAGGCTTTGCATCAATTTCCTGCAAATGTTCCACAATTTCGTTTCTTGAAACCTCAACTGCAGCGTCCTTGCCACACTTTTTGTTGAACTCGGCATAGGCTGCCCAGTCATCCTGGTCGAAGGGGTCCTGCGTCATTTGTAGTCATGTTTCATCCCCACGCAGAAAAATAGACATAAAAATAACATGGGCCAAGAAGCAAACAACCTGCGGAAGCGTCCTCGATGGAGACGAAGGGATACTTGCTAAACCAGGCCTCTCAAGCAACGTTGGACCCTCCATGAAGGCTGAGCCTACAATAGAGATAAGAAGTCTACATACGCATTTAAAGTGTAGGTGTGTATGTGTACATATGTATATATATATATACACAGATACTTATATACAAAATTGGATCATTGCCGCAAAAGTTGATGGCAAAACTCTTTCGCCTGGTAGTAGTCGGCCATCTCGCCTCAGGAGAATCTGTTGATCTGTTGGCACGTCTCGCATAGGACAAACAGTCAGACAAGTTTGGCATTTTAGGCAAGCACTTCCAGACTTCCAGTCTGCAGGCTTGCTATCAGGATTCTTAAAGTCCAAGTCGTACTTGCCTCCCTCCTTGCAAGAAGCTGACACACTGAATCACGCAACATCCTGTTCCAAAACTTGCAGAAACCTGGCCTCACTGAACTGACCTGTCAATTGAAACGGTGTTTCTGAGCAGTGCTCCAGCCCCAAAAATTGCAATGTTGCCTCGACCAATGCATATCCTTCAGTTCTATAACGTGCTAAAATCAAATCTGTCCAAATCACGGTCCTTTCATATCTTCCATTCGGTGTTGCCAGCCGATCATCGGTCCAAGAGACGGTCAAAAAATCACGGTTCAGCCTTCTGATCAAACCCCGACCCATCCATGTCTTATCATTTTTTCTCTCTCTTTCTGGCTCGCTGAGCCGCCCAGCCTTTCTGTCTAGGCACAGCCATCAAGGCTTGAAACAGCATCTAATTCTGGTCGTACACACGCCTTAGGCATGTCAAAAGCGACTCATGCATTGGCAACTCCAAGTGCTGTGCCAGCAGCTGTTGCCATGAGTGTATTCTGAAATCACTTGGACTTCAATTTCAAATTGGTACGAAAAAAATGCATGAACAAATGCCACGCCGAAGAACCCGAAGATGAGCCTTGCATCACGGAATGATTTCGGACTGGGAACACCTGCGGCAACCCCGAGGATTTCGCCAAGCAGGTTCCGGAATCCATTGGCACCACTCTTCACAGCCAGCCATCACAGGCAAGCTCTTGGCTTCAACACTCTGACAGTTTCTGACATGTTTCAATGCTCCATGGGGCACCCACTTGCACCAACTTGCGGCAGTAGTGTGGCTCTTTGATCGCAAGGTTTGTTCTCCCACTGTGTCTGGCTTTTCAACAATTTCACGTGCTGACTCTTTCTCCGTGACACCAGCCATTTGCCCCACGTTCCTGCCGCAAAACGCACAACCATCTGGATAGTGCCAAGCAAGCACAGGGACCCAGCTGCACCAGCTGGCACAACCTTCACTTCCAGCCACTGAAATGAAACTCTCCCCTGTAGTCTGTGCAGCCTTCAACTTCATGCTGCATGGGGATTGGGACCCAGGCACACCATGTATTCCAAGAGAATGCAAGGCGTGCCAAGGACAACAGGAGGATGGTGGGCAAGGCCTGCTTTGCCATGATGCCAGCGCTGCTTCGGCTTGGGCTTTCTATACTGCAGAAATATCATATGACATGCAGTCCACACGCTTCGTGGCAAGTTCCTTTGGATACAGCAAATAGATAGCAATCCGTCAACAAGAAATTTGGAGACTGAAGCAACAACACAAACAAACAATAAAAAAGACGATTCTTGAAGGCTCCAACGTAAAAGAAAAGCAAGGGCAATGAGCAAAATCATGAGAAACCATTCGTAGCTTTCTAGAACGAAGAGAGAGCCGAAGCAATGCTGTCAAGCCCCCAGCTGTCCTTGCAGAACTCGGACGCAGCGACATCCGTACCAATTTTCACCTGACGTATTTAGGTTTGCGTCAAGCCATTGGGGCAACCATGAACTCACAAAAGATGCCATCTTTAGTACTTAACCATCCACATTCGGGGTTGACAAAGCACCTCCCCAATTATAATGGGCAGCCCCCATTTAGGGGAAGCCCGGAATGAACAAATCCACTACATCACTCCACCGGTCGTGGCACCTTGTCCTTGTGCCCCGACTTCTCAATGGCATCCATGAGAACATCAAGAGCCTCAAGCCGCCATCTGGGCTCATCTGGGCTGTCAGCAGCTGGATGACCCCCAATGTTTTCTTAGCTGTTCCATACTTGTTGAGAAACCATTGGATTCTACATGGTGCACCCTATACTATACACCCTATACTGGATACTGGTCCTATCATTTCCATGTGGATTTGAAATTTGGGTACCGGTAGCCATTGCAATCCCATGTGCTCATCTATTGGGTAAATCGTTGGTAAATCCCCCATTTTTTGAAGCCATCTGGTGCTCCAGAGCCTCGTTGTTGTCTTGCACAGATGGTGCAAATCCGCCCTGCCGATTGAAATTGCACAAATTACACAGGGACAATGCCTTGAAGATCTCATAGTTTGACACCAGGACCAGAGCACTGATTTTGGTGGATTTGGACACCACTTCGCACCCAATTTTCAGATTGTGACACTTCGCGAGCCTCATCTCCGACGTTGCACGCGTCCTTGGTTTCCAAACAAGAAACTGGAGGCACGTGGGTATCAAAGTCGACGTCGGCCACTAGGCCTGTCCGTACTTCTTCTTGATGCAGCTCTTCAACGAATGGTAAACCTGGCCGAGTTCGATCCCAACGAGTGGGAAAAACGCAACAAAACGGATCGGACCAAATTGCGCCAACCTCGCACCCAATGCACAGCGCTTCTTTGAAGGACTTGGCGCCCACTGGCAGAATCATGAACTCCTGCAGCAAGGTTCCCAGCAGAACTTCAGAACCTGTCGGACTGTCTACGTCGGACCTACGGTCGGACCTACGGTCTCCTGGCATGCCAAGCGATTACCCGCGTGGCTGCCACCATTGATGACGTTGAAGGAAGGCACCGGCATCACCTCGCAGGACTGGGATGATCTCTTAATGGTTAAGTTAATGGGTATTAACTATTGTATACTATTGTAACTATGGGATAATCCCCATAAGTTGGGACATCACCCCAAAAACTATGTTGAAAATTGTTGAAATATATATTCTTTGATAAGTCGAACTGCGTAACTGCACCCCCACATCTGCATCTTGGGCAATGCTGAGCAAATGCTGGGCACGCCGGCGTAGGAATCCGTGGGTCTGCCGGACAGGCATGAAAGGTACTGGTACAAAGGCCTCAAATCTCCAACGCAAAGCGAGGAGAAAATCTATGGGCTCTTGTCAACATTTGTCAACGGCCACTGCCAGATCTAGTGTATACACTTATAGAGAGATCTACTGTGTATCTCTTCCCTATATCATTCCCATATCACCCCTATAACATCCCAATAGCTCTGTACATATACATACGGATATACATCTATATAGATGTACACACAAAAAAAACATCTATAATCATACTGAAGTAGAGATTCTATCTCAGATGAGGTTTTCAAACATATTCCCAAGGAATATCCAAGGCTTGGACATCTCCATGGACGCTGCACCAGCTCGGCAAACAGCCATAGACACAGCAAGGATGGCATTGGCTCCAAGGCTGGACTGGCCAGATTTGTTTGGAGTGTGTTGATGGATAATGTGTATATGTAAATCTGTATATATATATATATATATGTACATATATGTGGATTAATATATATATATATAATTATATATATATTTATACAAGTGGATTACGAATGTATACAAATAGAGACTCAGTGATGTGATATGTATACGTATACATATATATATAATATATATACATACACAGAGATTGTGTACGTGTATAGATGTGTGTGTATGTATCATAAAATGAAAATTAATGGGTACGAGTAGATGTCGGAGCTAAGAAATTATTCAAGAAAGGGACAAGGTGACAAGTCAGTCCAAGGCATGTGTGTGTGTGTCGTCTCTCTTCTGCGCAAGAGTTGATATATCAATCAGCCAACGATTTGCCAAACTGTACGTTGATCATATCATCAAGTAGTCAGCCTGTCATTGAAATTCAGAGAAAAAAAGTCTTCGACGCCTGAAAAAATCCTCAATCCTCGACCCCTCAAGTGCCAATTCCCCCCTGAAAATTGATCCCCAGCGTTGCGGCCTTGGACCAACCCCAGTCGTTCTGCGTGCCGTCCAGCAGCTCGACCATCATCTTGTCGATTTCTTTCTGCTTTGTGACATCCATGCCAACCAGAGCTGGTGCGATCCTTTCGTTGACGTTCTGGACGGCCTGACCATGATCATGACATGAGTATCGCAGCTCCAAAGGGGAGAAGAATCAAGGACGGTGATAGAGAAAAAAATTAATGGCACGACGTCATCGTCATCGTCATCGTCATCATCATCATCATCATCATCATCATCATGCCCCTGGACACTACCATCCTAACATTTTGACATCATAAGACAGAAGGGACCTTCAGGACACCTTTTCCGAGCAATCTCTTCGGCTCTCCGTCTCGAAGCTCCAGGGCCTGGAGTCTCAACAAAGGCCAGGGCGCTTCCCCGGTCCCAACAAATATCTGCATGATATGTCTAAAATATGTAATGCACACATGTGTATGTACATGATAATATATATATACACGTATAATGCATATATATATATCATTCATTCATTCATTCATTCATTCATTCATTCATACATACATACATACATACATACATATATATATATATATATATACTATATTATACATATATATATATATTATACATATATACATATATTATACATATATATATATATATATATTGTACATATCGACATATATTATACATATACATATATATATATATATTATACATATATGTATTATATATATTATACATATATATATATATATATATATTATAC
>Ga0126342_10021058_pt1 | contig 10902 bp, 12 predicted proteins | sample Cyp1metagenome_FD_92528 | JGI IMG/M metagenome (GOLD analysis project Ga0126342, IMG submission 92528) | Coral microbial communities from Lord Howe Island, Old Settlement Bay, Australia - Cyphastrea 1 metagenome | ecosystem: Host-associated > Invertebrates > Cnidaria > Coral ... | reverse complement strand
TTTTTTTTTTGGTTGCTTTTTTGTTTTACATTTTTTCACATTTTTTTCACAAATAAATTGATTTTCAAGTTTATAGGATTCTGGCCAACTGGTGAACATAACACTATCGCAGCCTTGATGCGGCCACTCCAAGACGATTTACCATGTCCAGCTGCAAAAGACGATAGTATTACGATGTATTATGCACGCAGCCGCGGCGCCAAGCAACCTTGACGCAGCCACTACAATGCGATCTGCAAAGACGGAGTTGCGAAACACAATAGAAATTCGCGCAATGGCATCAGAAATTGCAGCTCCAAAACCGGATCTCGGCGCCAAAGCAAAAAAAAAGACGATTTTGAAGCACTTTTTAAAAGGATTTTTTAATGGAAAATCAGCAGCGCCAAAATTCAGAAAATCTGCTGCTGACAAATCACTATTGGAGCCTTGCTGCAGCCATTCCAACACGCGGCCATTCCAATACTTGCAAACCACAATAGGAAAAACGCATTTCTTGCGAGACTTCCTTCAAAAAGTAAAAGTTGAGATGCGAAAACGAAGCTTTCGTGCGAGACTTCCTTCAAAAAGTGAAAGTGGAAGATGTGAAAACCAAGCTTTCGTGCTAGACCTCCTTTAAAATCTGAAAGTTGAAGATGTGAAAGCGAAGCTTTCGTGGGCGACTTCCCTCAAAAAGTGAAAGTTAAAGATGTGAAACCGAAGCTTGCGTGCGAGATGTCCCTCAAAAAGTGAAATTGGAAGATGTGAAAACGAAGCTTTCGGGCGAGGCTTCCTTCAAATTTTGAAAGCTCAAGTGGTGAAAATGAAGCCTGAACTGTCAGTTCCACTGCAGGGCCGATCCGAGAATGATCCCGGTTCAAACGAACGTGTTCCGAAATCGTCCGCCGGATAAGCTTCCCCATTCATCTTGCAGGACACGTTTTGTCCTGCAAAACGCAGCATTTCGTGCATCCGCTATCTCTCAAAAACGCATTTCGTGCGAGACTTCCCTCAAAAAGTGAAAGTTAAAGATGTGAAAACGAAGCTTTCGTGCGAGAAGTCCCTCAAAAAGTGACAGTTGAAGATGTGAAAGCGAAGCTTTCGTGCAAGACTTCCCTCAAAAAGTGAAAGTTGAAGATGTGAAAACGAAGTTTTTGTGCGAGAAGTCCCTCAAAATCTGAAAATCGAAGATGTGAAAATGAAGCCTGACATCTCTTAACTTTGACATCTCTTTGCTTTGACATCCCTTTGCTTTGACATCTCTTTGCTTTGACATCCATTGCTCTGCGACACCCGTTGCTCTGTGACATTCATTGCTTCGTGACATCCATTGCTCTATGACAGCCATTGCACATCCATTGCCATCCGTAACACGGAAGAGACGAAAATGGAAGTTGAATCTGCAGACATGGAAAGCTTTCCGATGGTCCAGCGTCCAGGGCGGTCCAACCAAGCACAGTCTGGTGGGAGAAGGACATCTTACGTCAACTTCAGTGCCAAATGGGGACTCACATTCGGATACCGGGACTCACATTCGGATATAGCAACTTAATCAATACTGGTAATCCATTAGGATCACACCCATCAAACACACAAGAAGAGGATCCATCCGGATCCGCTTCCCCTTGGGCTGCCTTCAAGTCCACATAGCCAGGACGCCAGCGTTGCACCACCAAACGCCCACAGGTGGGTTCCTGCAGGGATGCTCAATTGGAACCAACCTTGGGGATACCATCCAGTCAGTTGACCCAGATATCCATTCCATCCATTTTCCGTTGGTTCATGATTATTGCTGATACATCCCAACTATATGATCCCACTATGAGATCTTGGTTTTGCATTCCAATGGTATCCCGAAGTTTATCCCAAGTATGCTAGTTGTTGATTAGATCTTAATCCAATGATCTTTGTTGGCTGGGTCTTCTAACTACAGCGAATAGTTATTGGATGAATACTTGAACATTGGGATATATGACATACACATGCATATATAATATTCTTCGATGATATATTATTATTCAATATCCCCATTGGATTATTTTGCTCATATCCTCCATTGTCATCCAACATAGCTTGCCGGAGAATCCCCCAATTAGTTCAATGATTTTCCCACTAATTAAAACCTGCATTTAGCTCGGGGATTTTGCAGCCACGCTTGATTACCTCATAAACCCCATAAATTCCCATCAAATCCCATTGAGTACCATCAAATCCCATTAAATCCCATGAAATCCCGTTAAACCCCTATTTGTTGATGGGTAACCCACCATTTTCCATATTTCTTCACGGTTAAACACGGTGAAACTCCACCATTTCCAGCCGTATGTTGACAGCTCCTCATAGCGCAGCACTCGGATGTGGCCGAAGGTCTCCAACTTCACCTGGTACTGGGAATCTGTTTTTTTCCACCAGAAAAATATATAATTAGTTGATAATAGATATATATATATATAGTTGTTTTTAAATAAAAATGATATATTTTTTTGATAAACTGATAAAAACATGATGATAGTTTTTTTTTTTTAAAAAAAAAATAAGCTGCTATTTACATGATTATCTATAATATATATATATAGCTGTTTATATATTTTTGATAATTAGTGTTTAATAGTTAATAATATATCAAAAATATATCATGATAATATATCAAACAACATTATTATCAATCATTTCACCTGGAAATAATCTGATTGGTGGAGCAATAACCATCTTGCAAAATATGAAAGTCAATGCGAAGGATTATCCCATATATTATGGAAAATAAAACATGTTTGAAACCACCAACAAGTAAATAAAAACACTGGCAAATGATTGATCATTAGTTGAGGCGATAAAACAACATGATTATTATGATAATTAGTTGAGGTGATATATATATATATATATGAATAATATATATATATATACATGCTTGAAATATAGTTAGGATAATTCGTTGACATGTGTTTTGTTTTGTTGTGGTTAGAGACCTCAAAAGGGATAATCCACCGAAAGTTGGAACAACGACACAGTACTTGTAAACCGTTTAGACATCAAACTAGATGTGAATGATAATGGAATATTTCTTGAGTTGATATCCTCCAAACTCGCAGGATCATCAGGATCATCCTTTTTTTGACTGAACCTGTCGCAACATTGTTCACCATTTGGGACCATTACCCTCCGGTATATCTTCTTGCTGAGTCAGATCCAGTAGGATATCAAATATCATATTAGCAGTTAAGTTTTATTAACTGGCACTTATTAACTGGCACTTATTTTACTAAGTATTAGTTAATTTTATTAACCGGCATATATGACTTCCCAATAGTCCATATCCACTAGCCCCACGCCACAAACCAACCGCGCCTTTCGCCGTGCCTCACGGCCATCGGCAGCCAAGGCACGTTTCACCTGGCGAGGAAGGCGTTCTCATGGCCTTTTAAACATTGGGGTCAAATCAGTAAATATGCTGGTTTAAGCCGTTGAAACCATATAAGAAAGATGACTATAGTGGCTTTACAGTGGTTTAAACCGTACTAATGATGATTCAACTGGGATACATGGATATACAGGGACATCATTTGATAATAGCCAATCTTAAATGGATCTGTGCACCTTTCGGATGTCATTTCGGATGGTTCGACCAACATGGCTGAACGATCCTTCCAAGGATGACCCTGTGGCCATGGCGTATCTTGCGGTATAAACCGGGTATGAACAATGTTCCATTTTTCAGGGAAAAACAATGAACCTCATATATTAGATCATAAGCCATCAAACTATGGTACTGTATGTTACTGTACATTTTCATGGCGCTGAAAACCCTTTCTAGATTCTAGATTCTAGATACTTCCCCGATGAAATTCCTCAGGGAAAACAGTTGTTGTTATGCACTTAGTTTGCTTTCCTGTCATGTGTATAGGATCGAATCACCGGCTCAATTCGTGAGCAAACTCCCAGGTTTTGCGCAGTATTTTGCCGCTTTCGCAAACAGTGGCAAACCAAATCATCATAAAAACACATCATAAAATCCCACAAAATAAACTATGAACATTTGAACATCATGACAATTATTGAAGGACAGTCATCCATGAAACCCTATAAAACGAACACACATTTTTTCAATCGCCCCTACGCTATGCTCGCGCCTGTGGAAGGTCAAAGCTTTCACCATTGGCACGGTGTTCGGGTGGCACCTTGGTATCCCAGAGGCATCCCAGCAGGATCAACTTTTAGTAGGCACCAATTCGAACATATTCAATGGCCACAATGGCAAATCTGGTTGGTGGTGCAGCTTTTCCATCTTGAAAAATGATGGAGTTCGTCAATGGGAAGGATGACATCCCATATATGAAATGGAAAATGAACATAAAAGTCATGTTTGAAATCATCAGCCAGAAATTATTGGCAAATTATGTTGTAGGATGTGTTTTGGGATCTGGAAATTACTCTGACTTGGTGGTTGTCAATGTTAGTAAGTTAATTTAGATATGACTTTCACAAGGCCAGAAGGCAACCTGCCTTCGGACATGCATCTTCAAAACAAATAAAAATCACAAAAAACATTTACGTTCCATGCTACCCTTTCCAAATTTCCATGCAATGGATGTAATTAGCCATTTTTTCGGCATTTTAATATAATAGTGAGTTTCACAGCTTTACCACACTGCAAGAAGTGGCCCCCCAGTTGTAAGTTGGCAAAACGAACGCCTTCTATATATAACCCCGTAGCAATATATCCATCATAAACCCATCCGTACATCAAGTCATGAAACAATTTATACGTCACTACCAGTAACTACCAGTATGTGTAAACAAAATAAATCATCCCAGACTTCTTTAAAAAATCCAGGACCTGGAAGCCACATGGCCCTGCTGCCGAGCATCCAGGAGCGAGAGCCGCGATTGGGATTGGGCACCGCCTTGGAGGTAGAATCCCGATCACATAGGATAGATACTGATAGATTTGGAGGAAATCGGGAGGTAGAATCCCATTCATAATATATATATATATATAAATATGATAGATTTCAACTGGGAGGTTTGAGGACATCCCACATCATCAAACACGGGCCGCAAGTCTGTAGAATATGGCCATATGTCCAGTTGATTGTGGCAACGCTGGATGAGAGGCTGGAGGTCCCCATTTTCCCAACATGGTTATCCTACATATATATATAACGTAATATACGTGAGTATACGCGTGTATATATATATAATTATATATATATGTGTGTGTGTGTCATTGTCTATGCAAATACAAGGGTTCATTCGTTTTTAAAGTGTTCACCCCGTAAATGATGATGTTCCATCGCCCGCTTGGATTACGGCTCCCACTGGGCCTCGGGTGCGTGGGATGTTGCGATGATAGCCATACTTCTTCAGCTCCTGCGGTGTGGCTGGGCCAAGCCGACCACTCTGGCGGGTATTCCCCAAGCGGCAGTATTGATGCATTGTGGGACTTCTTGGTGTGATGTTTTCTCTTTTGTTCCATCATGTTCCATGAACTCGCGGTTTGACGACAAAACCATACAGCCTCATACTAGGTAGGACAAAATCTTTTCATGATTATTCTCCAGATATCACATAATGCGACCCATTATTTCTCTGTATCTGGACCCATGTTTGGACCAAAACCTGGGATTTCAACCTCTACTGTCTTTTGATGTGCCCGAACTATAAAGGGTTTTCCCAGACATTCGTCCAAATAAAGTATATCCCCTGATTTTCCCAATGTCATATCCCCATCATTCTTGGATTTTAAAGGTAAACATGGATCACATCTTTATTGTTTTCATCAGGTTATATCACCATACGACTATATCGCAAAAAGCATGCTGCCCATGAGTTGCAACTTTTATTGAATAACATTTCTCATTTAATTAACCCATGATATCCCCTAGATGTCCAATTGTTGGTTCTATATCCCAACATGTCTGCATTGTATCCCATGATATTTTCATTCCACTATCCGACGCTATTCCGTGATTTTCATATTCCCATTATTCCTGTTATAGTTCCATTATATCTCCATTAATTCTCCATTAATGTTGGTAAAGCAAGAAAAAACACCACCTAACTCACCATCAATGGGTTGTATAAACATGTATAGAGTGTATAAGCCATCCAAATATAGGTGGTTTAATGGTGGTTTCTCTTGTTTCACCAACATGATTCCCATTATGTGGGGGTGTCTTAACCTGGGGAATCCCCAAGTTTGTATAAAATGGTCTATGTTGGATGATTTGGGGCTACTTCCATTTTAGGAAACATCCAAGTATGGTGGTTTTTGCATGGTTTTACCATGTTTTACCACCCATACGTATAACCCACAATAACATTAAATATTAATGTGGGTAAAACAATGCCATCAACCACCCATGATTGGGAATGGTTTATATCAGCTATCAAAATGGTGACTGGGGGATGGTTTAAAATAATTTATTATTGTGATAACCACATTAAATCGGATAATTATACTCTGATTACCCTCTGGTAAACTAACATAGCTATGGAAAATCACATTTTTTTATGGGAAAATCAGCTATAAATATGGGCCATTTTCAATAGCTATGTTAAATTACCAGAGGGTACACCAGCTGTAGCCCCTCTTCCGCCATGTCGGCACCGGCCCACCGGGCGCCCAAGCCAAGTCTTCAGCGCTGCGCGCAGGGGCGTCCCAACGTGAGGCGGTCAGTGGGTGCATGGCCTGGTGGAAATCGACATCCCCAACAAAAAGGTGGGAAAAAGGTTGGAAAATGATGGAACATCATGGAAAATCAGGGAAAATCATGGAAAATCAGGGAACATCATGGAAAATCACGAAGCAAATCATGGGTGAATCATGGAACATCTGGGTTTCGAAGTTCTAAGTTGCGATTTTCTTCAAAACGTGGCGCTTAACCACTAAGATCAGTTTGGACATCAGGTGCTGTTGTGTCTTGTTTGACACAGCCTGGGGGGTTTAACCACTTAGGTCAGTTTGGAAATCATGTGAGATGGTGATTTTGTTCAGAAAACTTGGCGTTGGATAAACAACAAATTGGATTTTCTTTGTTGGAAAATCGAAATTGGGATTTCATGAGCGAAGCTCTGGATTCAACAATTGGTAGTGACAGATCCATGGATTTATCAATTTGAAGGAAAATATGGGGAACAATCACGGGTATTTGCCTAAAAGCGGTTCCCTTCTCAAAAAAAGTGTTTTGCCTTTCATCCAATTCTGTTGGGTTTATGATGGTTTATGTGGAATTGGAGGTCAACAACTTGAGTGCTGTGCTTTATTTAACCAAGTTTAGTAATCCCATTTTTGTTGGCGCGATGCGAGAGAAAGCACCCCTGATTCCTCAAGGCCCCGCAGCCAACGAACATCACATCACATCTATTACCCTCTGCTAATTTAACATAGCTATTGAAAATAACCATTTATAGTTGATTTACCCATTAAAAATTGTGATTTTCAATAGTTATGTTAGTTTACCAGAAATGATAATTTCCCTTATCACTTCTGGTTTCGCACGTAGAAATTAGAATCACCATTTCCGATGTATGCCTGGTTGCACTTGCAGGCGCCCTGTTACAGGGCACATTTCCCAAGATCTTGGGCCGCTGGCCCTGGGACAAGTCTTTGGCTCATCTCCCAGTGTTCTTTCTGGTTCCTCCTGGGACGAGTTAACACGACCATCACCGTCTTTATCTGGTTGGTGGTTGAGCCACCCGTCTGAAAAATATTAGCCAGTGGTGGTTATTATTCCCAATACATGGTAAAATAAAAAATGTTCCAAGTCACCGACCAGTTATCCGTGTTCACATTGGAGCAAGCATGATGGAACATGATGTAGACATCCTTGGGATAGGAGCGGGGATGTAATTGGGATTCATTCAGAGTATAAAAAACAATTTGGTATGGCATTTGGGTGTGTCTGAAATCCTGGTTTGACCACATAAAATGGCAGTTTTACCGCAAGCACCCCTTGTTCTGGCCGCAAATCGTTTCTGGAGAACAACTCCTGGTTTGTGGGTTGAATCCGATTTTCTGGCCATGATATGTTTTTGCAATTTTCATCAATTTCTACAAACAACAAACACCGTTTGAGAGATGCAGCGGGCAAAATAAGGGCGGTGATCTGTAGACAAATTTGGTGATGGGCACTTAAGATTCACTTTACTTTGTAGCTGGTATATTAAAATTGATCGAAACAAACAAACACATTCTGCATGTGAAGGAAAGCAATATTGTATGCCCTGCCAAACCCTACCATTTTCTGTTTTTCTTTGGGTGGAAATAATGAACCCATTGTCATTGTCAGGGTTGATTTACAGCACACAGCGCGAACGTGCGCGAAGGTTCGCTAACTGTTCCAACCCAGCCACCCAGTGCCACCCCAAGTCCTTGGGACGAAACCGCCAGCGTTGCGCACCACCCACCCATTCCCCGCGCGTCTTCGGAACACTTCTCTTCCGTGTCGGAGAGCCTGAGCTAAACATGGCTAAACCATCCCAGTGCTTCCCTTAAATTTCGATGTGGTTAACAACCCACAAGTGGGGACAACGTGGGACAACAGTCTGTTGAATATAAACTACGTGTTACTGGCCGGCCAAAAGGTCTCATGGTGATATGTGGTTTCAACGTCATTTTTTAGAAAAACGAAGTGGCTAGCTCTTCATGATAACTGCGAGTGTCAAAGGGGCAGCATGCGGACATTGAAACATGAAAAACCAACAGCTTTATCGCAACAGATTGTAGGATATTGTAGATCGTTTTTGGAATCCTTTTGCGGATGAATTTGAAAGGTGACCCCGAACCTCAGAAACTCGTGGAGGATTGCTCGCCCGTTTTTTTTTCTAGTTTCAATCGCTGGTTCGCGACATGGCTGCGGACCGCGTATGCAAGAAATAACTGCACAGCGTAAAAATTACTGGCCGAGCGTTACAGTTCAATCACTGATTTTTTAAAACCTGGCTGGCCAGCATGGGTTACTATATCTACAGTTCGATCTGGGGTCTTTAGTGATTTTTGTGTCTTGGGCTGCGAGCTGCCCACCAACGGGTATGGCTGCCATGTTTACTTTCTGCTCATCCGCCTCTGGGTGCATGGCTTGCTTGGCAAAAGTCCGACAATGAGCGGCTGATCAATGGCAACTGCGCGGCTGCACAGGGTGCTTTCAAACGTTCGTTGAAGCGTCCCTGCCGTGGCTAGGGCTATGGACTGGGTGGTTGAACAAGAAAAAACGATTCAACCAACAACATATGCGGATTTGCTTGGATATATTGGCAAAAACAATGTGAAATCTGGGTGCCTGAAAATAGGGTATGCCCCTATTCAGGTATTTAAATCAACGGAAAATCGTGCTCACAGGTTAAACTTTAGGGATGCCGCGTTTTCAATCAAATCCACAACCAGGTAACAATCAAATCCACAACCAGGTAAGTTCAACCATGAAAAAAAGGATGTTTGCGGACGCTGAATGACAAAATATGGGGAGGATGGCATCGGTAAGATGCCGGTGCCTAGCGTAACTGGGGATCAGATCAGAGGTGATTGAAATTGGTTAAACTTTTTGTTTCTCAAAATATAACCAAAATATCCGACCAAAGAACAAGCGAGATGTCTCATACGTCTAGAACTAGAGGAACAATGAAGTGATAGCAAACATCAAGAAATCTGAAAACAGTTCAACAGTGTTGCGCACACACTCTTATCATGTTGCTGGTGTATATATATAAAATTATAAATAAAAACTTCTCTCTCTCTATATATATGCATATACACATGCATGTGTATATACATATAAGTAAACACACACATATATATAACATGAACATTATTGAACTAATATATCCAGATATGGATTGTTTTTATACCCATGTCTCCCCCAACCAACATCAAGCCGGTGACTCGCCGAACCTCAGGCAGCTCCATGGCGTATGCCCAGCACAGATGGTGCGGGAGCTACGTGTATGGAAGGTATGGATATGAGAACTTGCGTAGGGAGACTATGTAAAAAATGTTTGTTACCTTTTCTGAAGAACACACACACATATATATATGTATATATATATGTATATATGTATGTAAATGCATATCTGTACATACACATGTATATATATATACAATATCCCGTATCCCCATGAACATGGCAAAAGATGCAAGAATTGGTCAATCCACCCAAGGGTTTTTGCAAAAAAGATGCTGTCAGAACTGGGTGCATTGTCTATGCGGAGGATTCTCCTGTGTGTGCATCCATTGATGCAGACCCATGGGCGATGATATCTCAAGCCTGCTTGGTACCACGAAGTGATTGCTAGCCATGGCTGGAGTTCTCTTATATGCGGAATGCACCGATGATTTACCCAGCTAGCAACTTAAATGATCCAAATGTTGCAATTTGCGACATCCACGCGGCCCCTGCACTGTGGATGGCCCTTTGGGCACCAAGTGCTGATTTTGAACCAAAACGCCGGGCATGTTGGGAGATATGACCTGGCAAAGGCGAGCGCAAAAAATTAACACCAGCCCATCATGAGTTTGGCTGTTCTGCGAAACGACCGGTGTGAACAGCAAAGCCTTTGGGCTATATTATATATTCCAGAAACATATAATACTATAGAATGTATATATATATATATATATCCCAGAAAAATAATACGTATATGTATACACAACATAGTTGGCCTATGTTGCCCTTTCAATAAAAGCAGCGTCATCTTTTCTGCACTGCGACATTCCCCCGGTTGCGCAGTGTTCCCCAGGCCGCTCAGCTGAGCGACTCCTGTGCCGGATCAAGTGGACTCCACCAATTTTCCTCATTTTGAATGGTAAAGAAACCATGGAAATACCGGTTTCAATTTTCCCCAAACCAATCCATTGATAGACAATAGACCAAAGAGATATCACCATGATTAGTGGCGTTAATCATAAGAGATATCACCATGATATCACCA
>Ga0126342_10021057_pt1 | contig 10903 bp, 9 predicted proteins | sample Cyp1metagenome_FD_92528 | JGI IMG/M metagenome (GOLD analysis project Ga0126342, IMG submission 92528) | Coral microbial communities from Lord Howe Island, Old Settlement Bay, Australia - Cyphastrea 1 metagenome | ecosystem: Host-associated > Invertebrates > Cnidaria > Coral ... | reverse complement strand
CGTGATGTTACGTTGTAAGATCTTCTCTTGCACTTGCACACACGCGTGATGTTACGTTGTAAGATCTTCTCTTGCACTTGCACACACGCGTGATGTTACGTTGTAAGATCTTCTCTTGCACTTTCACACACGCGTGATGTTGCGTTGTAAGATCTTCTCTTGCACTTGCACGCACGCGTGATGTTACGTTGTAAGATCTTCTCTTGCACTTGCACACACGCGTGATGTTACACATAATTCCTTTGGCAATGCCAAAAAAAATTGGATAGTCCCGGATTAGAAACACTGTTGCAGGCCATGGTTTCTACCGGCAAGCCAGAATGTCTCAGGTTGGATGCGATCCCAAAAAAATTGGGAAAGTGTCAGATGACAACGCGTGGCTGAAGATATGAATCAAAAAGTTAGCATGTCGGCGCGCGCGCCCACAAAGGTCCGAAACGTTGTTGTTGAGCGTATCCGCCAGGAATCCTTTTCCAAGCAGCAACTTTTCAGCGAACAACCACCAACTTTTGCGGACAAGAATTAGCAAACATCATAAAAAATCATCAACAATCATGCAAAATCATCCAAAATCCATGGCCGCCATGGCCATCCAGTAGTTGTACAGTTACAGTTACAGTTGTTGGATTCCTTCCATGCCTTTGTGAAGCGTCCGAAGCTTCCGCCAACGCCTCCTGGAGATTTTCTTGGCCATGGGCCTGCAGCTGGGCAAAGACATGGCCCTAAAAGATCCTAAAAGGGGGATGATGTATTTTCTTATATATCTTATTTTCTTTATATAATGGGTTTCAAAATGCCAAAATCTGTGGTTCCCCTTGTGCCAAAGAGATTTCAATCAGAAGTTGGATCCATTGATCAGCCTCTGACAACTTGTTCAACCAGTGGCTCAAGTGTTCACGGTACACCTGGTTACATCATGCTCCGGAATGTCCTGGCCTGTTCCTGGACAACCTCGGTCAAATGCACATTGGTTTGATCGATGCGGTGAAGCTGGACCTGAATCTCCTGCAAAAGTTCAAATTCGGGATCCGTCGTGTTGATATCCACCACATTGCATTACAATCAAGAAGCAACATCAATCAACAATGAACAATGCTCCCTATACAAAACAAGGTCATCCTGCGGAAGGGAAAAGCATCTTCGGGTTCATTGCATGGTTTGTTGATGTTGTTGGCATACTGGTTCCATGGTCCTCCACCAACTTTGAGACGGGAGCCAGATCCATGGTGACTTGCGGGCGCACCTGAAAGCATCGCCAAGAAAGAGCAAGTTGTGGGTGTCTTGCCTCTTGCTGTTGCTGATTTCAATGTCAAATTCCTCCGGACCACTGAATGGGAGCCAGATTGAGAAAATAGTGAACATGATGAGGTGTTGATTTCATCTTTGCTGACTCGATATTCAACGCTTGATATCGTCATACAGTAGCTCCTTTCTGCAATTTATATATATATAATATAAAAGCTGATTCTCCATAAATATGGCTCCAAAACCAGTTGCACAGTCCACTTCAGCTTCATCAGTTTTGAAATCCCTGTTCTTTGCAAGAATTCATGTAGTCACAGGATTGTACATGTGAATGTTCAAACAGCGGATTTCCTTTGATTTCCCTCATCAAACAGAAGCTGGCCAGTCGACTATCCCTGTCACCAAGCGTCGCACCTCAATGGCTCGCAAGGCATGTTCTAGTTTCTGACTTTCGGCTGTACCGCGGGTCTCATTCTGTTTGAGTTCTTTAGTCACAGAATCACGCAGCGAACGAAGCTCTTCCTCCAATTTGGCCTCCGGTCAGAACTTGGGCCAAACCCAGTCTGGAGCACGTAGTGTTGTGAGATTTTCCTGTCATGTTCATGTGTTTTTTCCATGGTGTTCATTTTGTTTTTCCCTGTTCTTCCCCTTCTTTGGTGCACCGGTGAACGGCCTGCATCTCAGAGGCTCCTTTCTCTGCCAGATCATTGTTCTGCTCCAGGGCTTTCTTGATCTCGATGTCAATCCTCACCTCCTTTTCACGAATAGATCGGAGCACTTCGGATGTCAGAGCCTGCCGAAGCAATGACATTTTCGTGGAAATTCATTGTATCAGGATGTACAAAGTGTAAGCGGTGCGGGGTTCAAGCTGGGCCTCTTTGGACTCCTTTTCCATGCTTTCCTTCAACTGTTTGAGATTCGTCTGAGTCGATTCCCGCAACTGGACCTTGGTCCACATAGGAACTTTCACACCACGGGCGCTGCACATGCTGCACACCAGGGACATCCAGCGGCCCGGACGATGTTGTCGTTCAGCTCACCATTGTCAGTGCATTGATCCCGGAAGGCGCTCAAGAGTTCAAAGACTGTCTCCTTGGTTCATGGACAACGGAGCAAATGTGCACTGAGCCAACCCACCTTGGCCCGACCATCACAAATGGCATCCAGCCTGTTTGCCCTCGCGCACAGCCCGCAGAACTGGAGTGAAGTCCACTTGCACTTTCCTGAGCTCAGGTGCGGAGATGGCTGAGCCACAAATTATTACACATCGGAGGGTATGAAGTTCCTTCCCAGAAAAATGCCACCATCTGCTGTCTGTAATTCCATCATATTCCATCGACATTCCTCGCCTTTTTAAAGAATCCGCCCCAACTCCGACCACAACTAGCTTAACTAACTGGTTTTTCAATGCAGCTGAGACTCATCTCCTGAATGGTCTTCAGCACCCTAGCCATGTCTTCAGTCACGTCCTCATTGGTGAACCCAGATGACATGTCTGAGTTTGTCAGTTCTGTATGTTCTGTTCCCATATGAACAAGGGTGAAAATTAAAGAGTTTGTCAGTCCATGCACTCACAGCATCTCACAGCTATGTTTGCATTCATGCACTTGTAACAAGTAGAAGAACAACTTAACTCTTGCTGCAAGGACCTGTTGCCCTATGCGTGTGGCGCTGTTGTCTTTGAAGTCAGCTGACTTTGAGCGCATTCTCTGAAGGTTTGAATCCTTCCATGTCCGTGCTACTTTCACTTCCGTCCTTTGCTTGTTCTCGCCTTCCTTGTTTTCCTTCTTTCCCTTTCTTTTCTGTTCCCAAATGAACAAGGGTAAAAATCCAAAGTCTGGCTAAAGGCGCGACAAGTTTCTGAGAAGTCACAGTTCTTCTTGATTGATGCCAGTATCGGAGAGAAATCGATATGAACCTCCGCGGGGCGATCTTGCGGATCGTGCGACGAGGCAACTCACGAGGTGACTGCCAAGGTGGGAGCTGCAACACAAATCCACCTTTGACACGTGAAATTATCGGCTTACCAAGCCATGAAGGTGGAAGCTGCAACACATATCCACCTTTGACACGTGAAATTATCGGCTTACCAAGCCATGGCTTTCCCCCGCGGTTAATGAATCAAATGACAGAGGCCTAAAACAGACAAGTGGTCGGCTCAGCTGCGCCTTGTTCCGTTCTATAGCCTCCAGCACCGGAGTAAAATTCACCTGGCAACACGTCAGCGCACATCAGTGCGTTTCCACAATAACCCAACAGCTGCCTTGGACGGTCTAAAACATCTACCTGGCCCCCGGATCGCACCTTCACCTCTTGGTCTTCTTTTTCACTGATTGTTTGCAGCAGTATGGAGAACTTCTGGGAGAGTCGCTCTGTCCTGAAGTCATCTAACAGAAAATCAATGCCGGTTTGCTGAGGTAACCATTGCCACCATGAGAAATCGCATCAGTGTTAGATTTTGCTTCTCATCAGCAATCAAAGCAAGCAGGCCGCATTCTACAAGGGTTTGTCCAACCTCATTTGTTGCAGCAGGTCTTCAACCCTTAACCTCATCCTTTTCCTTTCCAGCCACCAAGCGGCCAATCTTTGAGACCTGCGATGCCAGTAAGCACGCCCTTGTCTTGGACCTGTTGCAACTCCTGTGCAGCCACCACTACAGGACACAAGCACATCTCTCAGCAACGGCCATTAGCAGGCTCTGCTTTTTACTGTATGCATGATGTTAGCTGAGATTTCCCATTCAATTGGGGTTGGATATCTTCACTGTTGTTTTTCAGATGTTGCTGTTGTTCTTGCAAATCTTGTTGGGCGATCACGTTTTCTTTGTGGTTCCAGCAGGTTTCATCTGCCGCACCTGAAGTCGCTCCAGCATCGAGGCATTCGATTGCTCCAAGTTTGAAAGCGATGGTTTCCTGGGACAGTTTCAGCCGTTTCTCAGTGCAGACTGATCATGCAACCACAATTCGAAGCATGGCTCTGGCGTGAAACTTGAAGAACCGCCATACGCATGCTGGTATGTGTTTTTCAATGTGGCCAAGGTTCAACTCTGTAATGAGGTTGCCGACCTCTTCGCACGAGTCGTTGATGCTCGCAATTACCCCATTGAAATCCACCTTCATTTTCCTCGGTCCAGCCGGGAACTTGTACCAAGTTCGATGAAAAAGATCCGGTGAAGTCTCTCCATCTTAATTTGATGCCCTGGAAAATGAGGAAGGAAGACTGGCTGCGATGCTGGAAATCTGATTTGTAGGAATAGAATCAAGTGATCTCAATGTGACCCCGACATTTTGGCATCGCGGCCTCACCCAGCAATGACCGACTTTGGTGATGCTCAGAACAAGTTCATCCAAGTCTCGATGCTTTGATAGACTCCAACAATTCAGAAAAGTCGAGATTGCTTTGTCGGTGATTGATCTCCGCCAAAATTTCCCCAAATTGTTGCTGCATATTCTCTTTCACATTCACCTCCTCACAAAGGCGAAAAAATGTTGAGCACTTCAAATGATGTTCAAGGTCGGAATCTGTGATGGTAAACGCGTTAGCGCCTTCATGCAATTCTAGTGGGGATAGCACGGCATGTTTTTCAATTATCCCGGCTATCATACTGAAATTGGAAGCATCCAATGAACCGTTGATAAATTCCAAAAGTGGTTAGAAATGGCACTCCCAGGATATCATCGCCGGTGCGCCTGAACCGCTGTCAGCACAGGTGACATGTCCACTTCGACTCGATTGGCTCTGACGCAGTCGAAAACCGGTGCAAAGTCAACAGGCGGCAGCCTCGATTCAACCACGAATCGGATCTTATGGGTGAAGTGTGTTAAATGGGAGATCCGCTGTTACAACATCATGATCATTCAAGATCATAATCATGATCAATGATCAAAATCGTGATGGTGATGCTGATGATGATGATGATGATACATCCACTAGCAAGTCGGACTTCAAACGATTGATAGTAGCTGAACTCTCAACTGGTATGAATTGTGCTCAAGTTTTGTCAAAAAAAGGAAGGATCTCCTAGACAAACTGCTTGGATAGTTAGAGACTCCTTTCTACTTGGTTGGGATATCAAGGGCGCTGGACACTTTCGCTCTGTTGCCCATCATGTTTTTCTTGGTGGCTCGGGCATTGAATTTTCCTCTCTGTTGACCAAGGGACTGCGACCACAGGGCAGCCAGGTGCTCTGTGTTCTTCGCCATATCTACCTGTCCCAGCTTAACATGCAGTCTATGGATGGAAAATCTATGGATGGAAAACCTATCCTCACGTCCAGAGAATATCACTCACCTCTGGATGTCATGTTCGTTCATGTCGGTCACATGATGTTGTATATATGTAGTTGGTCCGACCACCCTTTCGTGCAAACAAATACGATATAAATCCGCCCGCACCAAAGGTGCCGAGGTGTGGTAGTTTAGCAGCGAGGGATACGGACAGATCTGTCAGACTGGTACAGCTTCGTCAACTTCGGCGAGGAAGGCCTCAAGTTCGGCCCAACTTGGACCAATTGGCTCCATGGTGCAACTTGGCCGCAACTAGGACCCATTTGGGAGCAAGTTCGGCCCAAGTCGAAGTCCATATGGCCTGGACATTGCCGGCCCAATCCGAAATTCTCAAAACGCCCGTTTTCACTGGTATTTTCATCTATTTTCCATGTTTTTTTGCTATTGATGACGCTTCATTTGAAGCAATGTTCCCCATGTTGCGCTGTCGTTGGGCCCAACTCGGTGTGAAGCTGTCGCCTAAGGTGCCGAACTGACTTGGACTTCCATGTGCATCACATGGCTTCAATGTAGGGTCCATCTGGATCGCTTTGGGCCCCCCAAGTTTGGCCCAATATGACCTATTGATACCTATTGGCGCCAACTTGGGCTCCAATTGAGTCAAGACAGCGAAGTTGGGCCTGGCCCCTTTCGGCTAAGTTGGGCCCAACCCGAGCCAGTTTTGCGGCTTCAATGCGACACGCTGAAAACGTGCGTTTTTACCGCTATTTCCGACGTTTTTGGCTTTGAGGTTCGTGTGAGACCAGGTTGCCCGCATTGGGCTTGTCTTGGGCCCAACTTGGGCGCCAAATGGCCCCACACAGGACCACGTTGCGCATGCCAAGCCCAACTTGCGCCCAAAACGTGCCCAAATTGCGCCATGTTGGACCCCAGTTGGGCTCAAGTTGGGCCGAAGTTGGAGCCAACTGGCCCGAGTTCGGCGCAAGTTAGGCGCAAGTTGGGCGCAAGTGAGGCTCCTGTTCGGCCCAACTTAAGGCCAAGGACGGCCAAGTTTGACCCCAGTCGGCTTTTGGTTGGGCCAAGTACGCCCGCTTCTTTCCTCTCTGTCCTATTCTCTGCGTGCGGGCGGTTCTCGTCGCGAAGCGACTTGAATACCTGGACATACCGGGGCATCAAGGAATGTAATCCCCTCTGGCCTAGTGAATAAAAGTCCTGCCTTCGCTTGCTCCAGGGAAGATTTGACCTCTAAGATGTCATGGAGTGGGCTGCTAGCCTCAGGCTCTGCTACCATCCGCTACTCCATTGAATGTGAACCACAAAAGTTCTTGAAACAAGTCTGCAACTGCGGAGGAGGTTTGTTTGTTGTTGGGGGCAGAATTGATTTTGCAGCAAATAGCGAAGGGCTGCAAAAAAGTTAAATAAAGGTTGTCAAGCAGGCCTCTGCCAAATTTAAAGGGACCTTCGGATTGTGAGGACCCGAAATCTGACTCCTGCCAAGTGACAAAGGCATCGAGAACAGGTGTGAAGTCCACCTCATTCGGTCGATTCTGCACCTCCTCCTGTACAGCACCTAAGTTTGTCAGGGCCCAACATTTTGCACGTTTTGCAGATGTGAAATCCGGAAGATCAGCTTGGTGGGATCCAGTTGGTTTGTCCCCGCTCTAGCACTGACCCCCCACTCTAGCGCTGACCAGCTACGCAGTTGTTTGAACACTTCCACCATCTGCTCCTTCGGTGCACACCAGCATCACTTGGTCCCTGTCTCAATTACGCAACCAAGACTAAACACAGGATGCTCAAAAGTTGACAGGTATTCATCCCAGGTCCTGGCTGATACATGCTCATGCCAATTTGACATACCCATGCCATGATATTGATTAGGCAGTGATTAGGCCAATATTAGGTTGAAAATGGGTTGCTGGTCTATCTACGTTTGGGTCCCAGTTATCTATGGAAATGAAGAAAAAGCGCACACTGCTGTCCCAAACGTGACAGATTCAGCACACTTCGTCCCCAACTCTCCTGGACCATGGTTAGAGCCATTCTGAATTCGTCCGCGGGAATGGATCGTTTGATGTCATTCAACATGTCCGTGAAATCCATCTCTGACAGAACATCTCGAATGGATTGAAGCGTGTCATCCAGGTTGCTGTTGCCTGGAACCGCAAGATGGGCGGCCTCCTCGGGCAAAGCACAGCTGAAGCGGCTTGTCAGCAAGAGGTTGGGAGGACTTGGGAGAGGAACGGCAGGACCAAAACTGAAAAGGGCAAACAAGGCCACCAAGGCAGAATCAACATGAGTCTAAGCGAGATTCCCTTTTTGAGGTTGATTTAACTTCGCTGTATTCCCTGCACCTTCATGCCTTAGCTAAGTCGCAGTAGGACTGCGACCTCGGCGAAAGCTGATGCCTCTGCTTGGGGGCAGCACATCGTTCGCTTCCTGCAGGCCAGCAACAATGAGAGCACTAGAATGTGGTTTCGCGAGCTGAGTATGAACCACAGATCTGAGACAACGCTTCACAACGCTTCACAACTCACCAACTTCATGGTTTGAGCTAGCTCTGCACTCCGGAAAGTTCTTCAAAAAACACCACACACATCCACACACACCGTACCGCTACCTTCATGGAAGAAACCTCCTCCTTGACCGAAGCGACAGCATCAGACAAGCCCTTAGACACAGCGAGGTCAGCGACCAGTTCTGTCGGATTGCAGTTTCAGCTGAGGTGCTTCAATCGCCTCTGTCACGCGTTTGATCTCCTTGGTGAGGTGTTTGGAAGGTTTCAACGTGTATGAAAGGTAATTGAAACTCCCTCGAATCATCCTTGGAGAAATTTAAAACGATGACCAGTTCATCGTATGTCTTACGGTCCAAGGCCGTCTTGGTTTCGCCTGCCGGGTGAGGGCCTCTAGATTCTAGATCTTGCTAAGCTTTTCCTCCTCCTGATCCTCCTCCTCTCCTCTCCTCCTCGCCAAGTCGCGAAGCTCATAGCCAACGTCATCGCCAGCTGCCTCGCCAGCACATCATGGCCAGCTTCCTCACCAGCCTCCTCTACACAACTCTATCACAAGCTCGCCAGCTCTCCGAGCCCCGCCGGACCCGAGCACAATAAAATGTCAGATATAGTGCCAGATAAACTGTCAGAACATATGTCAAATAAGAATCCCAGATAGAACGCCAGATAAAATGTCGGATAAATTGTCAGATAACATATCTGAAAAGATGTCAAACTATAATGTGTGTCAGATAGAATGTCAGAATATATGCTATAAACATATACCAGATAAAGTGTCAGCTAGAATGTCAGACTATTTGTCAGATAGAATGTCAAGCTATTCGCAAATAGAATGTCAGATATGTCAAATACAATACAATGCAAATAAAGTGCCGATAGAATTTCAGTTGGTGGGGATCACTCGTTTTCCAATCAAGTTTGCAAGGCCACAGCTACAACTTCCCTCCAGCCTCCACATCCCTCATTTTCGCCCAGCATCTGTCTCAAACACATCCTTGTCGATTGGGGTCGGATATGCTTGTAGCAGCTGTTTGTGCTGCTCCATTGATCGCAAACGCCTGGATTTTTTAGTTTCAGAGCAAGGCAAATGAATGGCTGTGTGTATCAAGAATATTTAAGAATCAAGAATTGAAACCCATGGGTGTCATCTTTGTAAAAGGCAGCCAAGGTACCTGATTTCCTCGACAGCCTTGAGATTGTCAGTGCGGACTGTCTGCACAATCTCTTTGGTCTTGGAGATCTCAGAGTCCAGCTCATGTTGCCTTGGCTCGGCCCGAACTGTAGCCCGTATTGTGTTGGCCAGTGTTGGCAACACCACAGAACACAAAGAAACGCAAAGAGTGTTACATAATGTTACATAATGTTACAAATGTTACAATATGTTACATATGTTGCATGGTGATACATGGCGTTGTTACCTGCCCTAAATTCTACCACACTCCATGCCATACCACTCAGCACCGAAGGTATTGAAACCTCCTTCGATCGTGGCACATGGGCTGCAAGAGGCGCTGGGTGTCCTCCTGGATCTGCCGTCGCAGCTCGGCGAACTTCTCCGACAGGTCGGTGATGAACACGTCCTGCGCCAAGCTTTTGGCGCTGGCCTCCCATGGCAACATGGCGAGCAGATGCGAGCAGAATTTGTTGATGACAACACTGGCCAAACCGCAAAATGCATCGAAAGGCTTCATCTGAATGAATTCCGGGGCAGTTTGACCACCTCATTTCGAGAGCGGCTCGTAGGTCTTCGTTGAGGAGACCGGCCAAACTCATCGTCATGGGCATGACCGGACGGAGTCAAAAAGGTATCTATTCCTCAGCGACTGAGAAATGCGCCTTGTGCAAGACCATGAAAGCCCGCGTTCCAAAAATGTTTGGCTCACTCAAAAAGACCTCCCCAAACTTGCGTGTACTACGTAGCACAGAGAAAAATGCCGCACTGACAGGCCAATCGGGGCTGCACTGATGAAAACCCAGTTCCGAAAAGATCCAAGCAAACATTCTGTAAGGATGATAAAGATCATAAAGATCGGGGATGTTTAATAAAGACTGATAGGAGGAACCAAATCAAAAAGAAAAAAGTATTTGCTAGGGAAGGGACTGTACACCAGGATGCGAGTCCAATTCTGTCTGCCCTCATTTGCCTTGGAGATGTCCAAGGTGCGAAAGCTCGAAGTCTGAGAACTTGGATTAGACTTGGGGCCCATCGCAAACGGCGTGGCAGCCACCTGAAAACCATAGCAACCATCCGAATCTTGCCCAATGATCCCCGGTCGATTTTCAATCAGTGGATGATGAAATACCTATATACATCTGATAATCCAACCCAGGCGTACCCAACCAAATTTTGAGCGGAGACGAAAAGGAAAAAAAAGGACTGGAATGGACTGGCGATGCTGGAAAGAATCTCTGGAGATCTTTGGAGGTTTGAGCCTGAGTGACCCCACCTGTTTCACATCCAGGCCATGTCTCAAGGGATCGCTCTCCGTGTATCGTGTGTCGGCCGTGTAGTTCCGGAACTGCCCAGGACCACTCGCCACTGAACCAGCCACAGGGGCCGGGTCGTTGCTTCCATGGGGTGGATTCACCAGGTCCGCCTGGAAGGGCCCAAACCCAATGGCATCGCCAAAAGAGTTGGGCTGTTGATGGGATTCTGGCTATAGGCATGGCTTCGCCCGTACCCTTTTTTCATCAAGTATTGATTTATCTTTCATATGTTGAATGTAAATGCATATAAATATGTGTAATATATGATAATATATGTGTATATATATATATAGAGAGAGAGAGAGAGAGTTATATCCGCCGACCCCTGCCGACAGCAGGGGGAGCGCGTCAGAGAAGAGATTACAAGCAACAAGTGTTGTGCAGTGCAAGTGAGGGGCAAGCGAGGGGGGGACAGAAAGGGAAGCCAGGT
>Ga0126342_10021056_pt1 | contig 10903 bp, 11 predicted proteins | sample Cyp1metagenome_FD_92528 | JGI IMG/M metagenome (GOLD analysis project Ga0126342, IMG submission 92528) | Coral microbial communities from Lord Howe Island, Old Settlement Bay, Australia - Cyphastrea 1 metagenome | ecosystem: Host-associated > Invertebrates > Cnidaria > Coral ... | reverse complement strand
GTTCACTTAATTCATCATTTCCACTGCGCCACTCCGTGGCTCAAGATTACTGCATACCCGCGTAGTAAAAAGAGAGTGCAGCTTGCGCTAGCAGACCACAAGGGTTACTGTAGTTTCCAGGGCTCCCTCAATACGGGGATTGCTACCTCACACCCCACCCCCACCCAAAAAACGTGCGTTTTACGAGCACGGTTTTCGGTCCGCAGGCAAAAATAACCATACAGGGGTGGCCCTTGTGGAGCCGCCAGCGAAGAAGTCCGGCCCTTCTTTTCGACCTCGAATTTCCTTCCCCAATATTTCACATGATACTCCCAATTCCTGAATTCCTCAATGAAAAATGAAAAAATGAAAAAACATAATTCCTCAATTCGAATATACCTCAATGATCATTGTCATCTTTCCCCAATGGACCACCATTAATTGAGGTATATCTTCCACTCTTTATTTTCAGTAGTCATCCCCGACACCGTGGTTTTTGGCCGATTTGTTTGGGAACGAAATCATGTTTGTCCTTGACATTCCTGTCTCCACTATCCCTTGCAAAATATGTCATATTCAGTATTAATACGATATGAGATTAGGATAGTATATTATAAACGAAAGTAGCTAAGTGGGAGTATTAGTATATATGTAACTACCATATCAAACCATCCAATTTTTGTGGCCAAAGAAAACATCCCCATCGCTGCGCTGAGTGACAAGACCCAACTTGAAAAACTTCCTGAAGTTTGCCCTGAAGAAGACGAATGCCGCCCCGGCTCCTGATCTTCCAGAGTCGGGTCTCGCGCAAAGTTGATCCACGGCTATTCATACTGTTGTGGTATAGATACATATGATATTAATACAAAGAGAGAGAGAGAGGGAGAGAGAGAGAGAGAGAAAAATCTATCTATCTACATTTATTTTTGTATTTACGTAAATTTATCTTTATATTTCTTTTGATATTGATATTATGAACAATCTTACCCTTGTTCCGGGTGTACTGTTAGAGGTTACCCGGAAAACACAAGGTTTCGCGCAGGAGAATGTTTTCACCCGTGAATTCGCACGCTTCCGAAATGTCACTCTTCCCAACTACTTGATGATGGGTGGTTGACATGATGGTGGGAATGCTAACCATGACAATCGTCCGTAAGTCGGAAGTTCCTCAACTAAACTTCCTTCGAACTAATCATCAACCAACGAGGGCTTTGAACACTGCTCAATTGCAATGGTGGACAAATCAGACATGATGCCATTGTTGGGATATGTTAAGATGATTCTCGAAACCAAACCAACCTAAAATAACCTCCACAAACAATACTATGTTCCGCATTCGTCCTCCACTAGCTGAAAAGCAACATGTTCAAAAAGACAAACAATCTATAAACCTCGCAATGCTCCCATCACTCATCATGGCTAGACTGCTGAATCCTCCATATTTGTTGCGATGAAAGTTGATGAAACATTTAAGTAACCGACATGTTCACCCACATCTGGCTGCGTAGTTTTTCGCCAACCCAAAAGAAAATCATGTTGGCTTCCCATGCATTCTCCTCATCATCTGTACCATCATTCCATCATTCATACCGCTAAAAAATCATAAGGTATAGAATTCTGTAGAGAATTGAATTCTATAGATACACCTACCATAAACATCCATAAAACATCCATAAACAATCCATAAAAAACATCCCTTTCCACCCAACAGGTCCACTTTTCAGCCAAGTCTCCGGCAGTCCGCCACCCTGCCAAGGTCCGGCCTTCGCCTTCGGAGGCTTGCCCTTCGGACCTTTTCCACCCTTCACACCCTTCACGCCCTTCACACCCTTTACACCCTTTACACCCTTTCCACCCTTTTCACTTTTTCCACCCTTTCCCCGTCCGGGTCCGGCGGTCGGCATTTCTTGAGGCTTAAGCTGCGAACGAGGTCAGAGAATTGCGACCACGGCATAATTGCGATGCGGGGGAATCTGATGTATAGTTATAGCTGTAATTTATTATCGGTGAGTGGGGTTCATGGTTTATCAATGTTGATCATGCGAGATTTTTCTCAATTCATAGAATTCATCACATGTCCATAGGGTTCGATCGGAGGTTTATCCATGTCCCAATTTACCAAGTTCATAAGGGATGATTTGATGATAGGCCCTAATTTCTGACCTCAGACTAAAACATCGTTTTCAAGTGGGATGCGGATGGACGCCATGGACGCCCCCAGTCGCTTAGATTGATCATCCCAAGAGCCATGTCTATGCCATGTTTTTCCAAGTTACGCAAGTTACATACGGGACATTGGCGAGACTATGGATGAACCGGATGAACCCCCTTCCATGAAGGTTTCCCAGACAATTGCCAAACCACAGCTCTAAAACATCTTGATAAACTGCGTATTGTGGAACACCACGGGTGAGTGAACTTGCCAACCATGATAACTGAGTGTCAGTGGATCATCGACTTGACGCGTCACCTGTTCTTCACGTGGTTCCATTTGAACATTCTATCTAATCCATTGTCGCAAAAAACTCTGATCCCCATTTCTCCAATAAACACTTCTCCAGAAACCATCATTTCAAGTAGTGGATTTTGGGATATCTTGGGTCCCATGGTCCCATGATCTTGGATATCTTAGGATCAAGTGAACTATGATGAACTATGGGTATGGGTACGTTACTGGATGGATGGGGATAGGACTGGAAATTCACAGGGGCCTGGAGTGCAGGAAGTAAAGCATGTGGCTGATGATTTGCGAGAGCGGGACGCCTCCCGGAGCAGAAATGGATCTATAGCTAGTCTATACACAAATGGGGATAGCTCGAAGTTGATTGGAGGTTGATCATTGGATATTATGAAGCACATCATTCAATATATAGCAGCCCATGATTTGAGAACGTGGCCGACCTGAGAGACCTCGGTAAATCATGAACAGTCGGGTCATGAATGATGTTATTTTTAGCAACTTTTCTTCTAGAACCCCATTCTCAAGTTCTTACGCCATTTTTGGTGGGAACAAACATTGGACCCAAAGCCATCCTGATCCTCAAAAGGTAGCGCAAAACAGCTTCTTTTCTGCCAACAAAAACCCAAAGCAGCTGAACGGCATTTAGGTATGAGTTAAGTCTAAGTACCATCTTGTTATTTAACATAGCCATGGAACATCACCATTTTTAATAGGTAAACCATCTATTTCTACGGGCCATCGAAAAACCATGGCGAACTGTTAGTCATAACCAGATGGTATCACTTCTGCAAAAATGGAATGCGTGGAGTTTTATGGGTTCATAAAGGTAACCCATGGGTTTTGAGCCGTGAAGCTTTTTCTGTTCTGAAAGAACAGATCGACCCCGGAAGAAATCTCACCATGTTCTGATGGACCTTTCTTGGGAATCTCTTCTCCCTATTCTTAACATAACCTCCCGACAAAACCCTGAGCAAAAATTTCATCAATTTGATGGGCTAGATTTTATCTGATTTTATCGTCAAAAGTGGGGGACGGGATTTAAATCATTGGATATTGGAAGGGGGATTTCCAGTGCTTCTTTTTGTACGTTTCTATATGTTTCTATACATTTCTCACCTCTCAGCTTGCGAAAACTGAGACGTGAGAAACTTTGTGACACTCGCCACCGGAAGAATCGAAAGTCGGAAAGTCTGGAAAGTCGTTTAAGATCCCTGAGGACATCTCAAATGAGGACATTCGATAGCCAGTAGGTTACAATATGACTAGCCATTACCCTCAATCAAACGGCTGAAGAAATCCACCATGACTGGCCCATTTTTGATGTGACTTTCACAGCTACCGGGAGAAACAGCCACGGTACATTGTGGTGCCCACAATATAGGCGAAGTGTTGGGTTATGGCACCCAGCCAGAGAACCGTTCTTCCGAGATATTTTGGAGATTTCCAGGTTTCCAACTTTTCCAGCGGACTGACATCTGCTGAAACATGCTCCGAGTTTGGGCTGGCAGTGTACCATCCAACTCAGAGCTCGATGAAATTGGCCAACTATGACTGGGACCCGGATGATGAGCTTATGATGATGTTGATATGTGTTGATTGATATATCTTTATCATAAGCCCCAGTCATGGTTGGTTCATGGGATGGTTCAGTCGGTGTCATCAAAACTTGGTCAAAAGGTCGACTGTCGACTGCTGCTTTAGAATCTAGAGAAATGATCACTCACCAATAAATCAATAAATTAGCAATTTCACTTTACCATTATTTTTGGAGGTTTATGTTTTATTATATAGTGGCCTAGTATCATGGATATTTGTGAACTCATCCTTTTTGAGGCACCCGAACCACGCGCCTGCTTTGTTGTCCAACTCTGCGAAGACGGCGGAACTGACCATGGAAAGCTCATGCCTTGAGACACGCAGGGAGTCTCTGGGAATAAAGGCACCATGGCTCACGATTTTCATCAGCTCTGGATGCTAATGCACTGGGAACACCTTGTGAAAAACACACCTTGAATCATCTAGCATCTCTTGATGCTGTTTTTTCCAATACCCAGCATCACGAATACGTACACCTTGGTTTGATTATATTCCAGGGATCATCACCCAATCCCTACCCCGCCCCAAGCCAAAAACGTGGTTTTCCCTTACGTCTTTGAGACGGGTAAAACAAGGGGAGACAGGTCATGATATGTCAATCAGGGGTTATACGTTGAATATAAAAACCATCATCAACCTTTATTAGAGCCTAGTTAAAACACCAAATCTTGGATCCGTGTCAACGTTGCTATAGGGGTGGGTAATCATCATTGGTTCACCCTGTGGCACCTTGTATGCTTACGCTAGTTGTATATCAGGCGGGTTCTTAAAATGGTTCCCCAAGTCACCATGTTTCAAGACTAAACTTGTCATCTATGACTTGGAGGATGCAAGGGGGTGCCGCCCATTGGGCGGCGATGAGTTTCTAAGATCACCCACTTGTGAAGTGATTCTTCCGTTTCCTGTCAGCTGACATCATCAACCCAATGCGACAGGCCTAGGAAAAAACAGTGGAATTCCCTTCGTGCAGACAGCCTCACTTCATCTCATTTCCGCTAGTTCTATATAGAGTATCATGTCATGTGATTGAATATGAAATCGAACATGACATGCCCAATCTGGTTGGATATATACGATCTTCAGGGTGTTTCCGATCTTGGAGCAGAGTGGCTTTGGCTCAGTAAAACCGAGCCGAATTTCAGCCCCTCATGGCAATCATCAAAGTCTAATGCGGTAAACCCAGCAATACACCTCCAAAATGGGATGACAACACTACCCGATTTCCGGTGAAGGTTGGGATTCTTTCTAGTAACCAACGAACACATTATCAGGCATAAGACATCATAAGACATAATTTACCTCCATTTTCGTAGACTGTTTCACTCCTTTTTTTTTTGGCGCCAAAGGCGGGGTGTTGGAAAAGCAGCCAAGTTACGCATGAGTGCCACCCACGGGCGGCAAGAGCTCACCTGTGACCTTGGATATCTTGGATATCGGATGATGTCCAAATAGGTTTATTATTGGGGTGATACTTAAATACTTATTATTTGTTTATTTTTATTATTTCCAATATAGGTGAATGGAGTGAGTGGAACATTTTCAACTTTCAATTTTTTAAATATCATTTTGCTGGAGATTGCTGTGTCTTCCTGATTAGCCTATTCCGGCTATTCCGGAAAAAAGGGATATGGGTTGGTTGAAATCATCCACTGGTTCATCATCCTATATCCTTTTCCCCATCTGGTTGGTGGTTGAGCCACCAACCCATCTGAAAAATATGAAAGTCGCCTGGGATGATGACATTCCCACTATATGGAAAAATAAAACATGTTCCAAACCACCAACCAACCATTAAATTCGGTATACCACATTTTCAGACGTCCACATCAAATATGGGCCAAATGCAATCCATTGTCGAATGGTTCTGGTCAAATTGCGCCAGCATTATCGCCCTATTTAAACCTCAAATTCAGTAGAAATCTTCACATTGTGCTTCCAAATCCTTACGAAGATTGGACTGGCAGCACGTGGGAGATCAGAAACCTCCAAGTTTGCTGGATGTAGGTCTTTTGATATATCCACCTCTCTCCAACCTGGATTTGCAGATGGGGGCAGTTTTTCTCCATTCAAAACATCCAGTTCCGAAAAATGGTGGATGAACGTATGGGAAAATGAGAAACACAAATCTTCAGCAAATCGAGGTTAACCTTACTTCACTTTGTTTATGTCAGCAATTTCAGCCGACCAAAATACCAAACACCAACGTTTCTCCCCAAGCGGTTTCTCCAAAGAAATCCAAGAAACACCTGCGTCTTTCAACCAGTAGTGTGCTGTGACTGACGAAGTGCCCAAAGACAAACAGTTTCCTCGCGGTTGAGATCTGTGGGAAAGGGTATCAATTGATGTGTCTGAAAATCGGGGATTGATCCCCAATTCACGGCAATTTTCCCATACTTCAAATTGGGAAACATGTTGAGAACCCATGGGATTTTGAGGTATAACCCATTTTCAGACAAAGCCAAGCTATCTAAATATCCATCAAACCCATATCCAAACCCAACTTGTGGTACTAGGTTCAGCTGTTCCTGGACAGTTTAATGAATATTGCGTTCCCAGAATTGGTTTATAGGACCCCTTATTTTCTCGGAACATGTGATGGTTTCCTGCACATGACACCTTCAAATTGATGGAATGACGGTCCGTCAGATTTTCTCAAAGAATGTGCACTAACATCTGCAGATATATTGCCAGACTAACATAATATCAGCAAAAAAATGCAGTATATTACCCTCTGGTAAACGTTTACATAGCGAACTGGAAAGTCAACATGTTACAGCTGGGTCCCATTCAGCTATTTCAATGGCCATTTTTTATAGCAAACTGTTGACATAACCAGAGGGTAACTATATCTAACACAACTTGGGAAGGATGACATCCCATATATTATGAAAAAAATCCAGTCATGTTTCAAACCAGCAACCAGATGCAGTATTTTTTTATCCCCCAATGTCCATAAATTATGGCCTTTTTGGCAGGCTCGTCCTGCTGCATCCTTGAGGCTGGAGTGGATGAACCTCGGGAGGCAAGCTTCAGATGTCATGGGGAATCTATGATAAACATATTGGTGTATAGTTGCCTTAATGATGATACTTATAGTTTATAGTTATCTTATAATTAAACAATCTATAATAAACATGTTGGTGTATAGTTATCATAATGACAATCAGACGTATGTTATCTTAATGATTATATTAGTAACTTATGAGGATTGTATTATTTTATATACAATCAGACCTATACTAATATATAGATATTCTTTTGTATGTAACAATGTGGAAGTTATATCTAAATCCCCATTTGGATAAGCTGGGGATGATAATGGCTATCCTGATTGTTATAGACTGGGTATCCAATTGATATCTAATTCGAAGATACTTATCAAATCAAATGGATAACGAAATCAACTGGGTATAAAATCTATTATAAGTATAACCGGTTTTACTATACTGGATTACATTGGCCATATTAATGGCATATCTAATAATATAATACCATCATAAACAATTATATATGGATTGGTATTAGATGATTAGATAATATTAGATATACAATTATATCAAATATCAATTAGATATCAATTGGATCCAGAATCAACAATGTTTCAATTTTTTTTTCCGGACCACACCATTTTTATGTTTTTCCCACAGGCATGGATATTGGAATATCAAGGGGGCAATTGGGTGACTATTGATAACAACAATGGCTACTTGAACCATGACTGTCCACCATTTGTATTCCATATCCCCTTATATCCAAATTTTTTCGTATATATTAGCCCACTAAATCCCATTAAATCATATTACAACCCATATTATCACATTAAATCCCATATATATATGTATATTTATACATACATATATCCCATATATATTCCGTAATTATCCCACATATGTATATGTATATATGTATATATGTATATATGTATATATGTATATATGTATATATGTATATCTGTAAATATGTATATATGCATATGTATGTAAATACACATATATAAATATATGTATTATGAAGATTTATGAAGTATGGGAATCATCTCTCTCTCTCTCTTTCTCTATAACACAATGATACATAATGTATTATCTTATGATATCCAAATATTTACGATACATTTCCCATATTTCTCCCAGCTCCCATGGCGCATTCCCTGCGAGGCACATTCCCTGCAGCAACATCAGCGCCAGACCGCCAGTCCGTCGACCTGACTATATGGGCCACCGTTGATGTGAAACAACGATTTTGTGATATTTTATGGTCATCCATGACTTGGATGATTTGGGTGTGTACCTCAATGACTTAGGAAACCTCTATTTACTAATTGTAACCATATCATGTTATACTAATCATAACATGGTATGCCCATAACTATTGTAATATGGTAGATTATTGACATGGTCTTACATCCGAGGTAAAAACTTAACATGGTTATATTCATAAGTATACTATACCTCAGATATGATGTTCATATAACGAAGCGAACATGACCAAACCTGAAAGAAGAGTGGTGGAACATAACGATCACATGAATAAGGTTGACTATTTAAACTGGAAAATCAGGGGAAATAATTAAAACAACCGTCGAACATGATAGATAAATTTGCAGGTTTACCAACACGCTCATTGGCAACAAGGGCTATCAAGTATGACTAATCTTCAGAAGCGTTACCATTGAAAAACATAATCTGAATTTGTGTGTGTCTTTTTGCGGTTGTCTGTTCATCCGATGAGCTGCCAACATATAGATTTTCTACACTGGAAAAATCTTATGAATCTAATTAAGGCTACTGCTCAACCTGAAGGCACAACTTCCGAGCATGCATGCTACCAGTATGTGGGTTATCACATACTTGGGCCGCCGCATTTCGTGCGGCAAATATGTTTATATATCAGCAGCTGTCTCCATACAACCACATATATGAGGTTTAAGGTCGGCCCCATATAAGCCCATTCAACCTATATATTTAAATGACTATCTTTGAGTCATATGGTCCATCTTCTGCAAATGGTTTCCCTAGACCCCACCTGGGCCACACACGCAAATGTCCACGAGGCTCAGTTGAACAATCAGTCCTGCTGAATTTTGCGGTGATGGGCCCAGACTTTAAGACCTTTATGAAATACAAAAATGGCTCTTCAAGTGCCGTCACATCTTCAAAGTACCAACCATGCGTTTTCTTATACGGAAGTTCATCGTCAACCACGTGCCACGTCTGGAGCTCCTTGAAGCGATCCATCGGCTGGTTTTTTTCACCCAGAATGCAGCCGTTCTGTCCAATCCAGGTGCTTCGAAGTTTTGCACCTGATCCCCTCACTTCGATCGATTTGCCATGGCACACAATTTTGTCGAGCTAGTCAGACTTGACTTGAAGGATCCGATCCCCTTCTCGTGGAGGGCCTTCAGGTGATTGCACCGCACGATCGGCAGCCGGCTTCTGTTTGGCTGATGGCATCGCTCTCGGAAATTGTCTAGGTGCAAGTAAAATGAAAAGTGGACGTAGAAAATTGAAAACTCGCTGATCTTTATAGTGCCACCCAAAATGAAAACCCTTTGACATGATTGCCGAATACAATTGGGCTTCTGCCACCAGCATGGGAATACATATATATATATATACATACATATAAATATATATAATAACAATAGTAATAAACACAACAAGAATAATAATTAATAACAATAGTAATATATATATATATGTATATAATATCCTTGTTTTACCGTTCACCATCACAATAATATCTCCACCTATTTCTCGGAAAAAATGTGTGGAAAACAGAGGGGTTTGGTCAGCGCCCTCTTCTGTATAGTTCCTTGAAGTTTTGCCCAGGGATGAACACCAAACAGTGTTTGTTGACATCTTGCTGATCTTCCCTGTGCCAAAAACTTTTTATGATATCCCATGCTATGCCATCTATCTTGAAAACAGGCAGGCAAGTATCTATATTGACTTCAAAAATAGAATAGAGTAAATCACACAGTCCACCCGGCCTGTCATAATGATGCCGCGCATCTTACTTTGTCCAGCGGCTAGAACGCTCCTGTCACGGCGGAGCTGGAGACTGAGAATGAAACTGGTTTTGACCAAAAAGCGAGGATTTATCTCTTCAGTTTCAATCACTTTAGAAATCCACATTTTCATACTTTGTTCTTGTTTTCCGGATATTTTAGGTATTTCAGGAGATTGAAGATTCTGCCTACAAACATGAATCCAGAAAAGAGGATATGTAGACTCTGACTACAATTGGAGATAATCACCCACAAAAAGTGAGAGGCTACAAAAGTCACTGAAACCACTGTGCAGTATATGTTTAAAAAGCCGATTGGTGGTAACTAGGAGCACGGCCTTTAGATGGCCGTGTGTTTTTTTGATTCATGGGATGTTGTTGATCACGTTTGATTGCTCGTGCCAATAGGAATTCGTGCGATTTTAGTGTAAAGGCCGTGAGCACCTTAGTTCCAAGCAGAAAAATGAAAACAGTCATTTCGCCTACACTAAACCTCCATTTTGGGGTCTTCTTCAATGACCCCAACTAATTCGTATGCACAATTTTTCAGCCGTCGTTTGTTCACAGCAGCGCTTCCAGTTCTTCCAAGAACCTTTTTAGGATCTGGATTCTGCAAGCTTGATCGCCAGCACCACATGAACACATATTGTGTCACAGAGGGGTGCAAAGTGGAATTGTCCACGCTCTTTGCATATCAAAACCATGTGAGCTGGCAAGAAATCTTTCAAAGACTTACACTAGCGTAGCATGACGTATGCGTGGAAGTCCAAGAGAACGTACAGTAGCGTAGCATGACGTATGCGTGGAAGTCCAAGAGAACGTACAGTAGCGTAGCATGACGTATGCGTGGAAGTCCAAGAG
>Ga0126342_10021055_pt1 | contig 10903 bp, 13 predicted proteins | sample Cyp1metagenome_FD_92528 | JGI IMG/M metagenome (GOLD analysis project Ga0126342, IMG submission 92528) | Coral microbial communities from Lord Howe Island, Old Settlement Bay, Australia - Cyphastrea 1 metagenome | ecosystem: Host-associated > Invertebrates > Cnidaria > Coral ... | reverse complement strand
CCTTTTGACAGCCAAAGGCCTTGAATGCATACATCCATCAGTGAGCTTTCCACTGATAAGAACTGATACTACACTTAAAGTGTGCATCTCGGTTTGGGAAGCGGACATGAAAATCCTAGTTACAGCCTGTGGCGTCTGTTCCTGTCCTGTAGCTATTGTTGCTCGTATCTGGCCCATTGGCTTTAAACCACCCGCACTGTTTGGGACCTTTTGTTGGGGTTGTTCTGTTTCCAACCGCTGGTGCTGTATTTGTGCGCGTTTGTTTGCGAGTGCTGTGTTGTGTCTTCGGTGTGCCGTTACGACTGTAGTCAACATGCCACATTCGCGCAGTGATGATCGAGTGTCCCGTTTCAAAGTTTGGGCATTGTTGTTTTATGTGTTCTTGCTGCGACAGGACTTCAAATTTGAACGCGCCATGTAGTGAAATTTGGTGACAGACACGGTTGGCCGTCAGTTTCCACAGGCAATGCAGGAGGCAAACTCACCCTCAATCATGTGCGATTGTACGAGGAATTCAACAACACGACATTGAATCCGTTATTTGAAAAAAAATGCAAATTTGCACTTATGTGGAGCATTTCCAGCGGGGATCAGTCAGAATCATTAAACACTGCTAGCGTTTTATGGTTCCCATGGATAGTTTCGTTGCCAAAAAGGCCGAGAAGGGCAAGGGCGCGGGTGCAATTGAGCATGTTTGTTTTTAAACCCATGCTGAATTGAGTTTTGTTTCCGAGAATTTTCTCGCATGACGAAACGCATCGCTTGATCCACTACATGAGTCCAAAAAATTGGAGTGCTCACTCTTCAGGATGTTTTTTTTTTTGGTGGAAAGGTGGGATGTTCGGTGGGATTCGAGGCCTTGGTTCCCTTGACTGCGGCTTGCAGTCTGAAACCCAACGAGATGGAAAAACGCCTGGCAGAGCGTGAAAGTCAGTGACATGGTTGCATTTTTTGCATGACGCTATGCATGTAATAGAATGGTTTGGTGAGCAGTACACCACATGAGATCCGAATTAGCGGAACAGTGCTATTACCAGCCTGGGCAAGGGCTGACCAATTGATTGAACATGTTCTGGGGGTTCTGTTTGCTCGCAGTTTCATAGTGCTTGATGGCGGTTTGTTGGGTCGTTCACGGCAGGAGTTTGGTTGTGAGTGCTTGGGATTTAACGCCAGGAACATTCATTTCTTCGCCATTTTGTTGATGGTGAGGTATATCAAGTAAACCAATCGACAACCATTGGATGCTTTTACTTTTACACCTTTCCACGTCCAGACTGGTTAAGATTTTCGGCAACCCCAAATTGGGGTCCATTTGAAGTTCTTGCAACCACCGGATTATCAAAATGGCAAATGAAACTGGAGGCTGCGTTGCCAATTCGTGTTGCTATTTGCGCCATTTTGGCAAGCAACACCCCTGGTCGTTGTCGTGGGCTTTGAGTCTGCCTTAGTCCGAGGATTGCTCGATTGGAGAAGGTGCCCTGGAGAGAATGGCAACTGCAAGACCAATCCGTGCATGTTCTCTTTTTGACTCTATTTTCTTTTCTATTTTCCCTTTTCAAAATTTTTCCGAAGCATTGCGCATGCTGAGAGGAGTGAGGAGTGTTTTGCAGGTCTTTCTTTAAGTCTTGGATTCCAAATGCCATCAGTTTGAAAGCATTCAGAAAACATTCAGAAATAGTTTTAAAGCATTCAGAAAGCATGCAAATCTATTGAAGTATATATTCATCCTGATTTTCCATTTCGCACTTCGCCCGAGAACGTAGATCGTGCATTCACGGCATTCTCTGCGCGTTGCACCGCAGGAACTTTCCATGGCTCGCAAGTCGGAGGAGGATCGCGTGGCGAGCTGGAACCTCAGCGAGGCCAATTTTGTCCAATTTGGCTTCGCCCAGTGCACCCCCAAATTGGCGGAGAGATCATATCAAACCTTGATAGATTTGCAGATTTGCATATCGAAGTGAAATAAAATCATGATTCAGCCCAGAGAAGGAGCGAGAGAGAGAGAGAGAGCAGACCATCATCCTGAAGTAGACCCTTGAGGACTCAGAAAGGAACTGGCTACCTCGCGAGACGACAGAAGTGAGGCAAGGTTGGACGTGAAACTTGCCTGGCACATAGTCTCGGAAGGAGAGTATGTGGACATATCTAAAATATGGACCAAAACAAATTATCAGATGCACACTTCGTTGCTTACAGCGTGTTCGAGCCAGGTCAAAGTGAAGTTTGAAATTGAAAAGCAAAGATGGACAGCACGGCCCTTTTCATGAGTCGGTGGAGCCTAGGGGTTTCTCAAAGGTTTTAAGGTACATAACCCGATTTGTGAGTTATCGTTGGCAGCGGCTTTATTTTTTTTTTACAATCACAGCCTTCTAGTTGGTGTCAGTGCTTGTAACATCGTCAAAATCATTACCTTCCAAGTTTGTAGGAGCGCAATCCTACAAACACTGAAGGATGATGAGGCGCAGTCCCGTCCTGCCGGTATTCTTGCACCTTACTCTTACATTCCTAAATTATTATTGCCTAAACATGCCTAAACAATGTAACAACTTAGTGACCTGGTGGAAGAGGCTGACAAGTGTCATGCAGCGGATGCAGTCTTTTTGGTTCTTGGTTTACACAAAAACAAACAGCAAACAATTTGAGTACTTTGTGTCTTGAAGGGTCACCATGTTTTTTTTTTTAACGTGGAGTGGAGTTTGGATCGATGGCAAACAGGTTGTGCAAGACGTTGGCTACAACATGCAGGCGGCAACTGTTTTCGTTGCTTTGGAGTTGTCACTGTTTTTAGAGGCGGTCTAAGTTAGAAGTGTGCGACTGGGTCAAACGATGTCACCACAATTCCTGAGGCCATATTGGAGAGGCTGCAAAAGGTGCGGCAGAGCAAAGATCGGGCAGAGGTGGGACGTGCTTCCATTACACAAGCATACCCTGAACCGTTGCAAATGTTGCGAATACCTTGTCACGCCAGTGGTTTGCGGATGCGCACGTGACCAAAATTGGATTGAGAGAGCAAACCAAACTCATGAGTCGATTACATTCTGTCCTTGCACTATCCACGCGTTGGTATTTTTCCGCAAAGGCAGAAACTGGGCGGTTGAGCAGTTGAGCGGTAGAGTGGTTAAGCAGTTTGAGCAGTTGAGATGTAGCTGCCAGTGCTTTGGAGTAGCGAGGCGCAAAACTTGGACCTGGAAGCCACCAAGACGACTTTGGAAGACCAGTTGCAGGTCTACTCTGAAATCTACGACGCATCTTTCCACGGTTTCATTTTTCTTCAAGTATGATATTGATATTGATCGCTTTATGCTTCAGAGAACTCCAGTATCACTTGTGACGCAGTGATTTTTGATTATTTTGTGCTTAATTGGTACCGGAGGGGCGGGGGCCCCAAATGCCATTGCATCCATGGTGTAGGCATTGGAGCAGCGGCTTACAGAGACAAAGGAATCATTGACCATGGAACTGGAAAACAACAAGGTCGCCCTTGGCACTTGTGAAGCCGCCAAAACCCAAGTGGAGGCGACGTTCAAACGGCTGAACTTCCTATTGTGTTTTCGTTTTTGTTTCCATTTTCCCCGTTTGTTCTGATGTTTACTGTGCAATTTGATGAACTTTAATCATGTTAGGCTGAACTGACGACTTCAAAGGCCTCCATCCAATCGCTTGAGGAACAACTCCAGAATCAGAAGGACCAGGGCAATCTTGGAGAGGGACTCCTTGAGTCACACAGATGAACATTGCTGCCCCAGAAATCCAATTAGGCTATGACACACAGCAGCATGGACTTGAGTCTTTCTGGCTGAACTCTTCCCGTTCAGTTCTCTTTTGAGGAGACCTCAGACAAGGAGTTGGAGACTTTGAAAGCTGCTTCTAGTTCGTTGCAGGCATCAAAAACAGCCTTGGAAGCAGAACACAAGGAGCAGAAGGATTTGGTAGCTTCACTTGAACAACTCGAAAAGCAAAAGCAACTAACAGATGCAGAGGCAGAATCCAAGGCTGATGTCGAAAGAAAACTTCAAGAAGCGCAGGCGTCAGAGCTGGCTTTGAGGAACAACCTTGAGGCAAAAATGGCGATAGAACCAGAGTCAAAGGCTGATGTCTCGACTGACGTGGCTGAGAGGAAGTCAGACTCTGAAAAGAACCAGGAAAAGGACAGATGCGGAATTGCTAATGCCACTTGTCCCCCACTTCTTTCCCACTTGTCTCCCACTTGTTTCCCACCTGTCTTCTACTTGTCTCCCGCTTGTTTCCCTACTATTGCCTATTGTGTCCTACTTGTCTCCCACTTTTTAGCGCTTGTCTCCCACTTATTCCCCATTTTGCCTCTACTCCCACATTTCTCCCGCTCCCACTTCTCTCCCAGTTGTCTCCGACTTGTCTCCCAGTTGTTGTCTCCCACTTGTCTCCCCACCGGAAAAATTGTTTCCACTTGTCTCCCAATTGTTTCGCACACTTGTTTTATAGATGGAAGCTGCTCTTGGATGCAAACTACTCACGAAGGAATTTAACCCTAGAATCTTCTCATCCTGGAATTCGGAACTCTCACGCCTGTTGGGTTGTGAAGCTGGATTAATTTGTGTGTCATGGTGAAAGGCTGCAAGCACTCTGCACGCACACAAAGTCCTTCCCAGTCAATGTGAACATACACAAGTGTTGACAGCAGCTGTGAGGAAACCTTGGAAAAGGAGTTGGAGGCGGTGAACGCTGCTTCCAGTTCTCTAGAAGCCTCGAAAGCGGCTCTGGAAGCGGAGCTAAAGGAGCAGAAAGATTTGGTGGCGTCACTGGAAGAAAAGTTCCAAAAACAGCAGGAACTTACAGATGTGGCGGCAGAATCCAGGGCTGCCATGGAAAAAAAACTTCAAGAAGCAGAGGCCTCAGAGACAAGCATCAGATCGGAGCTTGAAGCAGCCAAGACCTCCGCATCTCAACAGACGGCTGCAATGGAAGCAAAATTGCAAGAATTTGAAGCATCCCACACTGCCCTCACCAGCGAGTTGCAGCGGTCCAGGGCAGCAGAAGCTGCCTCTGTGGAACTGAATGGAGAATTAATGAACCAAATGCAAGATGCAGATGATCGGGCCTCATCCCTGACCGTGGAGCTTATTGCTGCTAAGGACGGTCCCGACAATATGACGGGAAACCTACAATTCTTCTCCTAAATATCCTAACTCTTGACTGTGAAGTGCTTTGTTTCCACTTTATGGACTTGTAGACTTTTTTTTTGCTACCCCATGCTGCTTTGTGGTGTTTCCTCCAGAGAAGTCCTTTTGGTTGTCAGTGACCGGTGCTTCCTTTCGGAAGGACAGCCTGCGCTCGTGCCAGAACTTTAAAATCGCTTTAGAGGCGGCTGGGGTGAACTGTCGGAAAGGTTTCGTGAGTTTTTGGGTTCGAGTTTGAGTTCACTTTGCGGTAGGGCGGTTTGATGGACTTCAAGGAGAGGCTACGACGCGTGCTTGAGCCAGAGGAGGTGGTGAAGGGGGCAGCTTGCATTCGTGCTGGGCGTGTGCAATGTGCGTTGAACAAATTGCATCAAGGTTGCCAAGCAATATGCTTCACACATTTTTTCAATTGAAATAGGGAACAGGAATGACGGCCGAAAAGAAGCTTCACCAGTCCACCATCAAGATGGGCAACATTTTGTTTGCAATGTTCACTGAAATGTGGCAATATATGGCAATCAGATGTGCTGGTGGTGGGTAGCACTCTGGGTGTTTGGCGCCAGGGCGATGCATTTGCAGGACAGAAAAGCATCCGCCGTCGGGGGTGCCAATTGTCCTGTAATCCGATTGTGTGGGAGTTCATTGATGCTTTTGCAGGGTTTGCTCTTCCACCTTTGCAAGGAAGCTGTTATCAAACCATACCAAATCAGCCAATTCAACTGGAACCTTTCAACTGTGAGCAGGACACTCGCGGCGCCAGTCCATGGCATCTTGGTGCCAAAGGCGACAGGACACAGCAGATAGTTGCGGGATATTGGTGCCAGTTGGGACATGTGGTAAGTATTGGGTCTTGGGAAGGAGCTCCTTTGAAGTGAAAAAGTGAAAAAAATAAAAAGGTCTTCTGAGTCTTTGACTTCTTGTTCCGAACTTGAAACTTGGGCGCCATTGGCCAGGAGTTTGACCCGTGGTTGGAGGCTGCAGCGGGGAATCGGCATTGCGATGCGGGTACAACCCTGGAAGCCACCAGAATGGAGGAGGGATTTGGTATATAATGCCAGGATTTCTCCATTCCTCTTTTGTTGGGCTGGTGGTTGGGGTGTAAGGAAGTACGATGAAACCGCTTGGATTTGTGAATTTTGTTCTTTTTGAGGTGAAGGAAGCAGTGGCCTCTTTGGAGAAGCAAATGTCCAAGGTGCTCGGCATTCAACTGCCGAAATTGACATTAGATTGTGAAAGCGACACTCGGTCATCGACAAGAACTTGCCGTTTTACCTACCGCCAGCTTTATTATTGGACACCTCACGGTGAGACTCACGTCACGTGCGACCAGGAAGCAAAAGATGTTGCTCTCCAAGACATCACGGCAATGAAAGCCGAGTTGGATGAGAGGAGAGGCTACGTGTTATCCCTCGAAGGGCAGGTGGAGCAACAGACACTCGATCTTTTGATGAAGGTCAGTGTGTATCAATTTGACAATCGCTTTCTTATAATTAACGCCGCACAATCTGCACAGCAAGACAACATACTGCCACCCTCAGCGGAAGATTAGGGGAAAACAGTCAAGAAGAGCATTCCCATTCCTAGACCTGAGACATCCTGAGACTCAGCCTGTGCAATGCATGATCTCAACATCCCAAGACGTCCCAATGACATCCGGCGTCCAAGGAAGCAATCCATCCAGGCACATCAACAGACCTCTGCTGAATTCGAGGCAAAGCTTCAGGAGGCCTCCGCATCAAAGGTCGCACTCACGACCCAGCTGGAGGACGCTTCGATTCCACTGTGTTTGTGTCACCGGGCATTGCCATGCAACAAAATGCAGAGAATAGCGTTGGATTCGATACCAGGGTATACTGGGCTCATTCGTGCCGTTGTTAAAACTTGGGTAAATTGAGTTTAATTGCCTTGGGGGTGGTCATCACTCCTTTATTGAGGACCCATGGTAAGGAACGGTAAGGATTCCCATCACGAGATGGATGACCAACCAATTTCTTATGTTTTGACTCAACCATGGCACATTGGATCTCCAAACAATTTTGGTTCAAGGTATCATGTTGTACCAACTTACTACTGGCACAGAGTCATCTCATTTTAATTGATTTGTAGGGGGATTCTTTGAGTTGATTACACGAGAGTTGCTCCTGTCTGTAGTTCAATGGCATGATGACTTTTGCCAACGGGCAACTTCCAATGCGATGTTCTCAAGGTATCATCCCATGATTGATCCCCTAATCACAAGTGTCGTTAACCCCCTCCCACTTTCACAAGTTGCTCCACAAGAACAAGTGAAACGTCCTTCCCCACACCTTATTTATATATACAATACATACATTACATAGGTTTCAAACATATCGAGCGATTCTCTGACACCTCCTGGCGCAAGTTGAATGTACACCTACAAGAACCCAGCGTTTCGGACGTTTTGTTGGCACAATCTAGCTGGCAAAGGTGAGCGCAGATTCAACGTCAGAAATCGTTGGCCCGTACGCCATATCCGCACATTCCAGGATGCTTTGAAAGCATGTCAAGATTCCAAGACCGACCTCGAGGTCTGAAAGCTGCGGGAGAGACGGCCTTGTAAAGCTGCTGGCACTGCTAGTAGCGCAGGATTATTCATATAATATTGACGTTGCTAGTACCAACCAGTATGTAGATAGTGAAGGAACAAGGAGTTGCTGTGACATGATGCTGTTGGATTGTTCACAAACTGCCATGGGTGGGTTGCCCAACTTCGAAAGTTCTTTCCTGCCAAGGTTTGCAGGTTTCAAGCCAAACTTGCTTATTATACATACGTACATTGAAAGTAGCGAGTATAAACACTCATAATTACTTTTTGGGCCAAACTGACCCAAAACTGTGGCTAAAGGGATGGCAAAACCACTGGCAGAAGGCCTGGCGCGACTCAAGAAACCTGATTTTTTTTTGGCTTTGTGGCCGGCAAACTTAGCGGCAGAACCTGTGGTTAACTCTGTGGGAAGGAAAAGCCATGGGATTTGTGCCGGCAAGTCGTATGGCAGAGCATTCGAAGCAGTGATGGACAAGCAAAATTAGGGGCAAATGTCCCGGCAAGAGGCCCGGCAAAGCGCGCGAACTAGCTCTGGCCAAGCCAAATACACGGACATTTTCAATGGCAAATGTGTTCAATGCAAGAGTCAATGAAAGTTGGTGCATGTTGGTACGTTTCAACGTGGAAAAACTGAACAATGAAAATCAATATTGCACCCCCCTCTGAATGGGGTCCCAGCAAAAAAGATCTGTTACTCCACCAGGGAAGCCATCTTATTGGTGATTTTTTCCATACGCTGACTTGGACAATGCCCGGGCAATTGCAAAAAACGTTTCTTTGATTGGCAGACGCCTGGCAAGAACCTGGCACAATCCCAGCAATAAATTCAAAGGCGGGTCGGGAGCAGGAACCTTGTTGGTGGAAACCCAGCAAAACCTGGCACCACCCGGCGGAACTGACCTGGCGAAGCCTGGAACCCAGCGGAACCTAGCGGAACCCGGCGGAGCGGCGGAACCCAGCGGAACCCGGCGGAACCCGGCAGAGGAACCCGGCAGAGGAACCCGGCAGAGGAACCCGGCAGAGGAACCCGGTGGAAACTTGGCGGAACCCGGCGAAAAGAAAGTAAGTTGAACGGGGGGTGGTTGGGAGTATAAACCAAAAGGTAGACTCCCAACCACCCCCCTTCAACTTACCTTTCCGCCGGGTTCCGCCAGGTTTCCGCCAGGTTTCCGCCGCGTTCCACCGGGTTCCGCAAGGTTTTGCCGGGTTTTGGTAAGTTCCCGGCGGGATTCCGCCAGCCTCGGGCTTCTGCAAGGTTAGTGCGAAGCCGTCTGGTTTGCGTCAAGTTCTTATTCCCAGGTTTCTGCCAAGCCCCCCACCGTCTCCAACGCAAGACCCGTCACAACTAGTCACAATTTAAGCGTTCTTTTTCTTTTCAGCTGAATTGTCAGCTCAGCACTGCTTGCCTGAGGGGCGGCAGCTGCTTGAGCACCTTTGCTGTGAAATCAGGGTCCATGCAACCAACTTGTCCAGTCCAATGCGCGGCGCTGGACGCTGGACCCCTTTACCATCAGCTTGGCAGGCGCTAAAAACGATAATGAAAACCCGGTATGCACCTGGTGTCCGGCAGTGAACTATTGAAGTAATGCCAGGCGCATCCCAACTTGGAAGCAAATAATGATCAATAATTTATGTTGGTGCCAGGTTGTGCCTTTTGAGGCAACATTTCTACTCGGTTTGCGGCTCTTTTTTGCTTCGCATTTTTGCTAACTTGACCGGCATGTTGCCGCCTAGTTTGCCGAGGGTTCGGCCGGATGCTTGGCCAGGGCCGAAACCACGATTTTCATCTTGTTTCTGGGGAGTGTTTTTACTCCCAGGCTTAGTCCAATATATATATATATATACATATTATATCTATATACATGTATCTAATATAACTGTACATATACATGTATGTTTGTATGTTTGTTTGTTTGTATGTATGTATGTATGTATGTGACGTGATGTGATGTGATGTGATGTGATGTGATGTGATGTGATGTGATAGAATGTTATGTAATGTAATGTAATGTAAAGTATATAGTGTAATGTAAGTAATGTAACGTGTGTACAGAATGTAAATGCAAATAAATGTAAATGTAAAGGCAAAGGTAAAGTAAAGTAATGTAGGTAATGTAATGCAATATAATGTAATTAATGTATGTATGTATCCATACATGGGTATTATTGCACATATCAACGACTGATTATATCAAATAGGTACACACATGCATGCATAGATGTATTCATCCAAACATATGGATTTCTGTACATATATATTTACATAAACAAATGGAGATCAATCATGAATAAATAATAAATCCATTAATTAAACAAACAAACAACCACACACACACACATATATATAATATATAAATATGTAAATATGTATATATATATATATGTATATATGTATATATGTATATATGTATACATCTATATGTATATGCATACACATGTTTGAAATTGTTTCCACCAATGGCCCTCCAGTGCAGAGGCTGGCCTTCGGAACATTTTTGAGCGCGTGGTAGCATTGGTCGAGAGCCATCAGGCATGCGGTGCAAATGTGAACACAGCTGTTTGTGTTCGAGTTTTTCATCTTGTTCTTCTTGTAGGTTTGAGGCTTTTCATGAAGGCAGCCGTGAAGGCATGTAAAAGACGCAAAATCATGTACTTTCATGTGCTTTCCATCCTGAATACCTTAAACGGCACTACGCGCGGACTATGCCCTGTGGAAGCATTCTAGATTCTAGACGTTCTCACAGCTGTGATTAGGACAATCCTCTCACTTTGCAAATTCAGAAATTCTGATCTGCCGAATGAACTTAGCGCAGGTTGACTCTGATCCGGAGCAAGGCTGGGAGGGTGCCCTCTGGTCTTCTTTTGTTCTTGAAGGCGTTCCCCCAAGATGGGATTGGTGTGGACAAATATATATATATATATTTATATTTATATTTATATTTATAATCAAATATGGATTGGAATTCATGGGACCAGGTGTGGCTGGGTGTGGCCAAGGACAGGCGTTCGGATCGGGTCACATAGCCAGGTGAAGGCGTGCCGCGTCGCTCGATCTGTAGTGATGCTTCAATCTGCAAACGTCGTCGGAGAGACGTGGGGAGCTCGGATTGCCATCCCAAGACACTGCTCTGGTTCTGACTGTGACTTGAATGGTAGTGCAGGTGGTGCAGTTTACGAATCT
>Ga0126342_10021054_pt1 | contig 10903 bp, 13 predicted proteins | sample Cyp1metagenome_FD_92528 | JGI IMG/M metagenome (GOLD analysis project Ga0126342, IMG submission 92528) | Coral microbial communities from Lord Howe Island, Old Settlement Bay, Australia - Cyphastrea 1 metagenome | ecosystem: Host-associated > Invertebrates > Cnidaria > Coral ... | reverse complement strand
ATATGCTTTTATATGCCTTTATACGCTTTTATATGCTTTTATATGCCTTTATACGCTTTTATATGCTTTTATATGCCTTTATACGCTTTTATATGCTTTTATATGCCTTTATACGCTTTTATATGCTTTTATATGTCTTTATATACTTTTATATGCTTTTATATGCTTTGATATGCTTTGATATGCTTTGATATGCTTGTGCTTTTATATGCTTTTATATGCGCTTATATGCTTTTATATGCTTTTATATGCTTTGATATGCTTTGATATGCTTGTGCTTTTATATGCTTTTATATGCTTTTATATGCTTTTATATGCTTTTATATGTTTTTATATTGATAAGATGCAGATGATTCAGATGGCTTATTGAAAATTGAGATGTTTTCAAATTTTTAACACCTGGGAGAGCCAGAGGAAAGATCAGTCCGCCTAATTCAGGGCAGGTCTTGTTGGCCCCGCACTGCCATTTGCCAGCAATGGAAGACTTGCCAGTCTCACAAGCAGGACTAATAGAGCAGTACTCACCTGCTTCCGCTTGAGAGTCCTTTGCTGTAGGTCGAAGGCTAAAACCTCAAGCTGTCTGATTTTGTGTAGATCAGAATGAAATGGTCTGGCCTAGCACACGGATCTGAAAGATTCTGAAAGTCATTCCAATTTCTTCATACCCTTTTGTTTGGTGAAGGTGTTTGGGAGTTTGCCAGCAGTTCCTTTCGCAAAAACATGCAAAAACAACCTTTATTCTTGAAAGAATTGTCGCACAGCATACCATATACATTCCATATACCATATCTGATGCAAAGCTTGGGGTTGAAGCTGCAGAGAGCTGGACAGCACATTGTACAGGTGTGCCCCCTGTGGTGATCACAGCGGTGAAAGTCAAGGCTCCCCCATGCTCCCCCAATGTCTGGCTGCTGGTAGGCTTAGCATGGCTTAGCTATCTTAGCTGCGCTTGTGGCTCAATTGCAGTTTACCTGGCAATTGCGACTCTGATGAAATCCTGAGATGTATGATTCCATGCTGTCATGGCTCACAGTGAAGACACTTCATTGAACCTCCAACAGTGTGATTCAGTCGCTCAAGCAGGAGGGAGCCCCGTACCCGGCTGCAAGTGCCGCTGTTTCGGTTTGCATGACAATTTTGTTTCGATTAGTTTTGAAATCGGATCACGCAAAAATCGCGGTTGAGCGTCACTTGGAGTATGCAGCCCAGAAGGATCTTGAAGCTTCAAACACGCTCTAGTGTTGCAGCGTTGCAACAACATCAGTCCGGCATGGCGAACGAGGCACGATATCCTTCCCTTCCTGCTACTTAGTCTTTCTTCCAATTTCAGGGCAAGAGCAAGCTTAGCACACTCATGTGTTCTGTTTTTTTTGTCTCAAGAATTTATCTAATGGTTGCACAGTTGCACTGTTCTTCTGGCTGTTTAGTGCGGGCTGTGTTGAGATTCATCATGTTACAATTGTTACAGTCTTACAAAAAATACAAAAACTTGTTACGCAAAGGACCTGCATGCTTCGTCCTGAGGAGTCTTTGGATCTGCCAGCATTGCTGGAGGCAGTGTGATTCAGTGATTCCGTTCAAACATGTTTGGCACTATGTACCGTTTCTAACACTTTTGCAGGAGATGGTGAAGCGCAATCGCCATGTCAGATCCTTAGGTACTTTAATGTACTTTATTGATATTTGTTGATCTTTCTTATAGGATGAGCTATGATATGATGATCTGATATTTGGAGCAGTGGTTATTGCAGACATGTTGTGCCAGGTCGCAGGTATGGCATTGGTGCGCTGGGAACCCCAGAGCTTCGTTGGAGTGTAATATGTGTTTTTTTTCAGCAACCTACGGATTGGCACTTCTGTGTTTCAAACAGGGTGAATGCTGTTCCGTCCAGTCCTGGAAGATAAACAATGCTTGCAGGCTGCTTGCAGGCGGAGGGAGTGAGCAAAACCATGGCATGTTGCATTTCCGCAGTTCTGCTTGCTCTTAGCAGACCACACAACGTAGATTCTGCTCACGTTACAGCTCGTGGGTGCAATGAAGCAAGCCCCAATCTTAGATGCGTTCACAACCGGATGGTCTAACTAGTCTAAGTAATGTCTAAATAATGTCTAAGTAATGTCTAGTATGTTTAGTGAGTCTAGTCCTTTGTGTTTAGTTTTGGAGCATAGCAGCATAACCATCCCACGCATCCCAGGTTCTTGCTGTGGGCCTTGCGCTTCTGCCAGCGCTCTCACTGAAGGCCTGCGACATGCTGTGAATCTGGATGGACCTACTAGACTCCCTAGACTGCAATGTCGGTTGATGTCGATTTGCTACACAACTTGCGACAAATCAATGACCGGAGTCTGGAGGTGCCTTCCAGCCTTTTAGATGAAGGTGAAGGTGAATGACTCTTGGATTAATCTTGGATTGGAATTGATATCACGACCTTATATCACTTTATCAATCTGGGTCAATTTTGAGTAGTTTATTTCCAAGGCACATACATTGCTGCAGTAGCATGTCCATTTCAGATCTGGGACCTAACGCTTTTCTCATTCATGCGGCAAGGGCTACATCCCGAAATTTGATCATGATACTCGAAGGGGCGACTCAGATGTGCAGTGCTGCCAGCCGACATGTGAGCTGTACACGTGCTCGGGCAATTTCGTACGCAGCTCAGCAAGGGGGGGTAGTTTATTGTGAAAGAACGAAGCATTCCTTGCAGTTCTGACTGCACCTGGCATGTTGTCACATGCAGGTAGCCAATGAAGCCTATAAGGGCAACATTGGTCGAACCAACGAGCAGTGCTGTGACCAGACCTGCAGTGCGGTGAAATGCCCAGAAGGCAAAAAGGCCTGCACACTATGCTTTACATTGTCTGGCATTTCGTAGAACCAACATCACATACCAGGACATACCACACAAGGGCCTAGTGGCTTAGTGAAGTAGTGATAAATAGCCCTGGTTGCAACTGCGGTCTTGAAACGGAAAAAAAGTTTAGTACCAAGCAAGGTTACGGTTGTTGATGGTTGTTGTTCTGCATATTTGCTTGGATAGTCTATTTCATGATCGAATTTCTAGATTGTGTATTGTATTTGGGTTCGAAACGCGATAGTTCAGCTTAAGCTAGAACTCAACAGCCAAAAACACACCTCACTGGCTTGAGTGCAGCCTGAGAATATTTGGGGTACCCAGGGGTACTCTTTATGTGCTTGGAGGTGCCAGCAGATCTCAAGAAGTCTCCCGGAAAGACAGAGAAGGACAGCGATGTAGGGAAGATTGGTTGGCTCAGCCTAGCGACCGGTGTTGCAATGAAGAGTGCCAGAAGATGATTTTTCATTGGCACCATGCAGTGATGAAGCAGAGCCAACTTCTGAGTCAGGAATGCTGCAAAGACACCTGCAACGACTTTCTGTGCAAGCCTTTTACCGTTCCCATTGGGCCACCTTGACTTGTTTGATCGTTTGCCAATGTTTCATTTTGACTAGAATGCAGGCGCCAGGGCACAAATCCTTTGAAGTGACATGCTTTCCATTGCTGGGATGTAGCATGCAGAAAACCAACGCAATGTGCCAGGGCAAATCAGCATGAAGTCTACCCAGATGGAGAAGCACAGAGCTTTTGCTGCGAGCCAACCTGTCAAGCTTACACATGCGACGTCGCCAAGAACCTTACTTTGGACCCGGTTCCTTGACGTGCCGGGTTGGACTTTGGACATCTTTGGACCTTTGGATTCAGCTGGTAGAATAGCAAGCAGACATAAGCAGAGAATAATTGAAGAATTTGAAGAGACATCGGTGCAATATCTTGGGATGTCTATGGCTTGAGACCGTGGCAGACTCTTGACAGACATTTGTAACATCTTAGACTGAGAGCCTACTGTAACATTTTGACTTGTGGGTCAGCCTTTCTGGAATCATGTGGGCGGATACACCCGCACACGTGTTAGTATACGCATGTTTCCACTGGCTAAGGCCAAAGCAACGCTCACAAAAGTCAGCGATGAGACGTGTTGTACACCGACCTGCGGCAGCGTAACCTGCCCTGCTGGCTTTAAGAAGCTTGGCTTGTCGAATCGCTGGATGCCAAAGGAATCGGCAAACCTTCAGTCTCTCAATCATTCTTAATCTCCTTGCGGGTTATCCTTTCTCAAAGCTTCAGTATCTTGACTTGGCACACTTGGATGGAGGCTGCTGACAGATATTGACAGATTGCATTGATCATTGATCGTGTTGATCAGGATACATCCTTCGAAGGTCAACATGGATGCCAAGAAAACTGCTACTCGGCTGACAGGCTCCAAAGGTCGCAAACATGGAAAATGCGAAGAAAAGCGCCAATCATTGTCAGATTTTTCAAGTACCCCCAGCAATGCCACACCGGACCTTGACGGCCCCAGGACTGCTGTGAGCCTTTGTGCAGCTCGCATACCTGCAGTGCTGGTTGGGTTGCCGATGTCACCAAGGAGCCGGCGCCATCAAGGGTGGAAAAAAACAAACAGCCAAACATGCGTAAACATGACACACACGCACACGCACACAATGTAGAATACTACCCTAGATGCTGCGGACGATGCTGTTGACTCAAAGAATGCACGTTTGATCTAAACCTTTCATCAGGTTGCAGCTGTCGGAAATACGGATGAGGCCTGACTCTTGGGGTTTCCTCGTGCAGTTTTGTTCAGCATGAAGCTGCATGAAGCTGCATGAGAATACATGAGAACATTCATTGAAAATTCGCAACATTGCCGCCGATTTGATCTCTTTGGCCTTGTTTGAGCAGGTTTGCTGCCAAAGGACGTGTGAAGTCTTCCAATGTTCCTCTGGTTGGGCGAAGAACTCTGCAGCAGCCAAGAACATTGGCCTCCTGGATGAATAGCTTGAGATGGCTGAATAGCTAGAAAGGGCATGAAAGGGCATCGTTTTGTTGAATCATTGAATGATTGGAATCTCGGAAGGATATTGGATTTCTCTGCATTTACAGCTGCTTGTGGTAGCAATATGTAGCAATCTTGCAACATTGTATAACACTGTCGTAAGTGGCATCATTGGTTACTGATGTTACTGAGGTGTTGATGATCCGACCTGCTGTTTGCCAGAGTGTAGCCAGTATCAGCCAAAATGTGAGGGAGACTATGCGCCGAACCCTGATGCCAACAAGACAGTTGGGCAGACGGCAGATGTGTGCTGTAAGAAGACTTGCTCCCTCTATGCGTGCTCGGATGGCAGCATCAACATTCCAGATGCCAAGAGTTCCTTGGAGGCTTCAAAGGTCTTCAAAGATCCTGAAGATATTTTCAACTTGTTCTAGGAGTCGGGGAGTTCTACGGATTGATAGGGTCCTGAGGACTCTTAAGGTGTTTTGATCATTGTATTTGATCGAAGCGGAGCAGACTCTAAGGCGTGGTGGCTTCCACAAATGGTGAGTGCTGCGAAGACGCGCGTTGCCCCACATTCCGCAAGAAGACTGAAGTCAAGGATGGTTGCAACCATCTGGGCAAGGACTCATTTGCATTCTGTTTGTTCAGCTCAGGGTTTCGATCCTGCTTGGAATTGCTGTGGGACACAACTGCATGCTTGCGCACCCCCAAATGCACACAGAGAGATTAACACCATCGAATACCACCGACACACAGACGTGTGATCTATATCTATCTATCTATCTATCTATATATATCTATATATATCTATATATATCTATGTCTATGTCTATATCTATATCTATATCTATATCTATATCTATCTCATACGTATAGATGCCGCATGATACACTCGCATATCAACACTGCGAGAGAGGGGCACAAGAAATGAGCAAGTGCATGGCTCGTCGCAAAATATAATATGGCTCCCCATGGGCACAAATCATGCCACATTTCAGGATGAGTGTGAGAACAACTACATGAAGCTGCATCTGGGACTGGGTTGAAGAGGTTGTGCTCTGCAGTTGGTACTCTTGATGGTTAGATTGAGCTCATCAGACCTCTCTTTTGCCCCAAATACTTATATAGGTGTTTTTCAGAGCTAATGCCATTGCATCTTTTGCAATGACTTTCTGTTACTAAGGAAGAACACTGCAACCAATAAGACTGACAGCTTGGCATGTAAGTGGGCGGACTTCGGCTTTTGCCAAGTCAATGCGCTTGAGCCAGCCAATTGTGCGGAGTAGGGCTGGCCCCAAAACCTTCGGAGCCCACAACTTGTGCTGGATTGCATGGATCCATACGGATGCTACATACATACTTCATTTCACGAACAGAATGCTCACAAGTGGTTACCGTCACTACCACAGACGTCGTCCAGCAAGCCGTGTGGGCACTGTGCTGCAAGCGAGTTTCACAAGAAGGAGCTTCATGCATCTCCAAGACAGCGGAGAACCAAAGAGCGAGATTTGATGATGCCGAGTCAATATGGCAGGCAAGTGATGCAGACACACGGCAAACAAAAACATGTCGCAACTTGTGACATTTTGATACATTTTGTGGCTTCGTATTTGAGGACATGAGGGTGGTGAGGCTGGCGCCGAGGACAGGGTCCCCCATTCCACCCTTTTCACAGTTGGTGACCCAAGAGATAAGCAAACAGCAAAGAGATGCAAAGAGATGCAAAGAGTTATACACTTATTATCTTGACGTGGATGGCGGCCACTCGTAGCGCCACCCATTTGAGTGTGTATCAAATGAAGTTGATACCGGCAGGTCATAATAAGACCCGTCAAGAACTGAAAAACAGTTAGCTGTCAATAAAAAGATCAAAGGATTCTGCAGGATGAATCTCAATGGATATTATATCTGTGACAAACGCCAACAGGTTACCTCAGAGGCTTATATCTGAGGGCTAACGATGGCTTGCGGCATGCGATCATCCGTGGAACCGACAGGCCATCCCAACAGCGGCTGGCATGGAGCTCCCCAGCGAGGAAACCGTGGCGGCACTGTGCGGTCCCTGGTGGTACCGTTGATCCGTGTTTGCCCCAGCTACTCACGATGCAGCCCTTGCCGCTTTTACACCGAGAAAAGAGCATTGCATATGTTTACCCCATAAAACATTATCAAAACAAGATATAATAACATCAAAAATAGATATCAGATATCATATTGTATTTCTTGCTGCGCAGGAGCAGTAAGAATAAGGATGATTTGGTCAAGCCAAAGCAGGTCCCACGAACAATGCCAGAAGTGAACAGGGAAGATGTTGACTGTGCATTTTGGCCTGGAGGATCTCTTACATGCCCACATTAGAAGAGCAGCACGGACAGGTGCTTTATAAGGTTTTGGGATTTTTAGGCATTTTCAATCATGGTTTATTAATCAATTATGGTACTTTATAATTATCTAGAGCCCGATGGATTGAGTATTTAGCTCTGCTGAGCTCCTTAAGAAGGCGTTGGAGAGAGAAGGATTTAGCATACTTAGTACCATTGTGTATCATTTCATTGTAATTCCTTTTATTCAATTTATCCCATCATGTTGGCAAAGCGAAGTTTCAGCTGCCATGGCCTCCGCTGATCGCGATCCCTTGCCGGCATTGCACGAGCTCCAGCAGCTTCTTCAAGCGCAGCTGGAGGTGGGACCGCTGAAACAGCACCAATTGGGGCAACGGCCCATCCTGACGCATGGGAATTGATGTATCCATGAGCTGATAAAGAATGATGCCGATTATTTGGTGGAATATAATATAATATAATATATAGATATATATATATATATTGATGGGAACCATGTCTGTCACTGTTAGTTCATGTCGGGTCTTTGCAACAGTATTTCTGGCAGCCTTACAGAGGCTGTTTGCCTGTTCAGAGTGCGGGCGAGGTCCCCTCTTCATGGTTTTGTGATGTTGTTTCTTTGGTTTGGCGTCCTGGAGACCTGTAAATCATTTGATGTCATTTGTATTCCTGGTGCTCCTACAGTAGAATTTCCATGTGGCATTGATGAGGCATCAAAAGCAGAAGCAAACGGCTTGGCCCGCTGCTGTGCTCATGCAGAGCGCCTGTTGGAGTCCTGTCCTCAGTTTCCTGCCAAGGTATATAACCTCCATCACATCCGACATCATGCAATCAGTGCGCTTTTCAAGCAGCAGAAATGCCAAGAAGAACGTGAAGAACGTGTCATTGCCTGCTCTTGTTGTATGCCACCTAGCCAGCCCGAAAGCAAGGAAGACACGACCAGCACGTAGTGCCAGCGAAGATGTGGGTCAGGACATGCTTCAGACCGAAAGATTCAGCGCATTGATGACATTGCCATGCATTGTCATTAATTATCATCCATTAAATTAAATTATCATCCATTATAATATATGATAATTTAATTGTATAATTCCTAATTAATCTCGTCCATTTCATCATTTCCACCCGTCATTCTAACTTCACCACTTTTTGAGCCTCTTTGATGGGTCTTCGGATGACTTTGGGCTGGAGGATTTGGACTTTGAGAAATGGTGGCGGTGGCGTCAGCTGCGTTCCAAGTGGGCTCAGGTAAAGAGCCAGGAGCCGTTGCTTCGGGAGGCCGAAAGAAATCCCCAAATGATGGTTGCAACATGATGCAACTGGAAACTAAGTCAGCTCAGTGATAGAAACTGAAGCCAGTGATTCCCCGTTTAGTTTTAATTTCAAGTTTGAGCTTCATGAAATGTTGAAGCCTGAATCGGAAGAGATCGGGCCATAAATGCAGTGCTTGAGACCATGAAACCAAAAGACTTCCTTCGCAAGGATAGGCTTGCTAAATGGAAAATGTTGCTCCAACAGGGACATACAAGAGCAGTACCCTCGTGCTGTCTTTGAGACAGACCAAATGAAGGAACATGCCCTTTGAGGCAGACCAAAGAAAGGAAAATTAAGAAATGAAGAACAAGTGCTGCCTCATAGCATAGCTAAAGAAATGAAACCATACATAAGAATAAACAAACTTGTGCATGCAGGTCAGCCCTTTTGATACTTTTTGATCCCATGTGGTGCGAATGTGGCGACGCTTGAGTTGCACAGAAAACCTTGACAGACTTAGTGACTTAGGTCATTGGCGTAACACATGCAGCAAACTGTGCATGTTGCAACATGTCACCACTAGTGCAGTGCTCGAAGAAGGTTTAAAAGGTTTGAAGCTAAGCAGTTTGACTTGTTTACATTTTACAGCATCAGGCAGCCCAAAAAGCCCGGAGTACCTGGAAGCAGCAGCTACTGGAGTCGAGTTCAAGGACGGGGGCTAGAATCATGGGAACAAAGTCAAGGCATGACACCTGGCACATCCTAATAAGAACCGCATAGAATGGATACTTCCTGAAACGAGGTACTATATACGCTGTGTGTATGCGCATTGCATCAATACAAGATTGAAGGAACCAAAGCATCTCAAAGTGCCAGGACCAGCTCACAGGAAACAGCGGGGCAGTTCCTGAAGGGGTGCATGCTGGCCAGACTCTGCAGCCTTGCAGTGGAGGAGGCACACATTTACGGGACCGTTTTTGTACATATTTTTTGAGGATCCGTGGTGAAAGGGCACCCTGGGCACCCTGCTGCTGTTCCAAGTCCTGAGTTTCCATCCGAGGTTTTGCCCGCGCCTGAGAAGTTCTTCATCGCAAAAGGGCTGTGGCCAGACACAGGTGATGAGCAAATCCTGGAGTTTTGCCGGCTTTTTCTATACATTGCACTTGAGAGGTGGTTAGTGCGGCTACGCCAGGAGGCGGCCAAAGAAGTCCCTCCTGCTGCCATGGCAATCATGGCAATAAAAGCCATCAAGCAACGCGTCACAAAGAGAGAGGAACGAGACTCCCCTGGGGCCCCTTCCGTAAGGAGAGAGGAACGCGAGTTGCATCCCTTGTCGCTCTTGCAACTGCCTGGTGGGGAGCCTGCAGTTCGAGCCATTCTTCAAGCAAAGTACAAGGCACAGCAAATGGAGGTGGAAACTGAGATCATGCGCATTTGCTGCGGGCCCTTAGAGGGCGGTGCGACAGAGTCAAGCTTGTTGGATGAGGTGGGACAAGGCGAAACAGAAAGCAAGATGAAACGTAAAAAAAGACCTTTGGTAAAAACATGTGAATTTGCAACGTAAGTGATCTGATCATGTTTTACCATACTTTCATGTAAGCCATCCCCAAAAAAACTGACAAGTATATTAGGATATATTGGGGAAGTAGTGCTGATGAATATGCTTTGTCTCAAGTTCAACACTCGGAACTACTTCGGGAATTGTGCTTCTCCACAGAGTTGGGTACTCCGGATAGGTCAGCGGCATCTTGCGTGATGAAAGCGCCTGTGGCAAGGCCTGAAAATGGCAAGCCTTGAATGCGTGCCACATGAATATCATTTAATTGCGAGATGGCGTTGGAGAGAACGATGGAGAGACAGAGAGGGAGACACACACACATAATAAATAAATATATTTCCTGGACCTTCCAAAGTACAGAAAATTATGTACGATTGGGATTTCTGCACTTTTGGGCCGATTGAAACGTTTAATCTTAAATGTAAACGGTTTCAACAAAAAGTGAACTCTTTACAGCAGTTCTGACTGCCACCTTAGATGTGGCACGGGTGGTTAAAATATCTTGCCGCAATGGGTCCCTCACAATTCACCGATTGGAATTGCTGGTGATAATGTTCATGCTTTCCTAAATTGCAGAGTCTGTGTTGGTGATTGGAGCCCCCAAAGATTCAAAGCCTCAAACATGCAGGAATACTAAGCTATATTTGAAAATAGTTAGTTTGAAGCATGCTTAGTTTGCAGAAATATCAGTTTTCGTTCCAACAAGCTGCGGTTTGCTGCGATTTGTCAGATGCATGAACGGCAGCAGTAATTGAGAAATCCCGATTTGCGTACTTTTGCGGATATTTGCGTATTTTTGCGGGAAATTTGCGTACTTTTTGCGGGAAAACTGTCGACATTTTTGTTGAATTCAGAGCAGTTTTGGAATTTCCTGCGGGCATTTCTT
>Ga0126342_10021053_pt1 | contig 10904 bp, 11 predicted proteins | sample Cyp1metagenome_FD_92528 | JGI IMG/M metagenome (GOLD analysis project Ga0126342, IMG submission 92528) | Coral microbial communities from Lord Howe Island, Old Settlement Bay, Australia - Cyphastrea 1 metagenome | ecosystem: Host-associated > Invertebrates > Cnidaria > Coral ... | reverse complement strand
TTGTGTTTGTGCTGTTTCACCCCCGACTCAAATTAATTTGAGCTGAACAAAAAGAAATATCAATGACCGCAGCGGATTGCAAACTTTTCTGGTCACATCAGGATTGCGAACGTCGTTTCATTTTGATTTTATATATATATATATATTTATGATGAATTTTATATTTACTTGTTGCGATACGAGTTTGTTTGATTTATGAAGTCAGATCCTTGCAAAGGGACGAGCACAAACATATATATATATCTATAAATAAATAAATATATATATATATCTATCTATCTATCCCTAAGGAAACTTCCCCCCGGCCTCGTGCGGGTACTACTGGTATTTTTTTCTTTGAGATTTTTTTCCGGCTCACAAGGGATTTATCACAATGGATAATGGATATTCCGACGCCCATGACTCTGGGGGAAACCGCGGATCCACCATTCTGCAATATTTTTTTTTTTCTTTGAAAAACCACGGACGTTCAAAGGCTCAAGAACAGATGGGTGGCAGCTTTTGTCACGGAAACTTGCAAGATACAGGCCGGAAGGGCGCGCTGCATGAACAGCAATATCAGTTGGATTTGATTGAAAATAGGTGCCCCAAAATCCCATAGTTTGTCCAAATTTCGATCTCCCCAGGTAAATTTGGCCAAAATTGGGGTATCCTGTATTCTTGGACAAAGTTGAGTGAGGTCAAAATCCTAGGTGACGACGGATTTGACCATTTTAGCCAGGCGACTAGGCATGACATCCTGATTTTGAAGGGGTTTCCACCACGTTTCCTTCAGAAAAAAAACTTTAAAGAAGGGTGAACCCTCCTTGGGAAGGCGAAAAACCTGGGGTCCAGCACTAGTGGAAACCTTGAGGCCTATTGCTATCAAGCGTTGGCAAGAAACGAGGTTTCATGAGAATCAATGGATAAGATAGAGATGCCGAGGCTTTCATCACTTTACTAATCTTTACTCATTTTCGATATGGGTATTGATTTCCCTACCTAAAAATGACAAAATTGGATGCCCCCTATGGTTTCCTGAACCTGCCATGTCACGTGTCACCACCGCGACAGGCCTTGCAATGATGATATCAGTTGCATCACCGCGGAAGTGATGGCCACAGGGATGGAAAGCCAGATAAACTGTCAGGAAATTGAGCAAACATTTCCTTGAAAAAACAGCAGGCAATATTTTTTTTTCAAATATCATGTCAGTCAACGAATTCCGAGGGTGGTTTTTTTTTTCCTCTCGCTGCTTGTGCATTGCCAAGTTCAGACCGAAATCGGTTTGCGAAACCCAGTGCTTCGCAACTCAGGTGGACTGTCAGTACGACAGCTGGATGTCCTAGAGTCACTGTTCGAGGTGCGTCACGAAATTCCTGTTTTTATTAACCCCCAAAAACATGCAGAAAAGGGTAGATTTGCCATGAATTGTAGGATTTCATCATTACTTACAGTCTCAGTATCAATATTTATCAATGTTTATCATAGAAAATGTTATTTTTGTAGGATGCTGTATTATCACTTTTCTGCGTTGTTTTGGGGGTTGCTATCAGTTAAAAATGAGAGGCCGCATTATGCATGGTGGAATGATGAGTGAAGTATGTGAGTGGAAGTAGGGCGAGGACACCTCCTGTTTGCTGGAAAATTAAATGGTTTTGCATTACACCCCTGGTGCAAGCGGGTTACATGATTTCGGCCTGAGCAAGGCAAGGATCAAAATGATAATCCACTCAAAACCATTCTGCTTCCCTGCATCCTATACACAATTTTCGATCCATACCCAGTATGCTCGACTGTCCTGTGGCCCGCCGCAGAAAATAGGTACATCAATGGGTGAGTGACACCATAGTGACCAACCAGTTCCCAACGATGAAGATTCATGAGGGAGAGAAATAGGTTGTATCTCCATTTTGCTTGGAGTGGCAACGGAGACTAGCCATTCTTTCCAGGAAAGAAACATTTTCAAAGGGTTGACTTTCCAGCTAGCAGTATGTATATCTTCACATGTTTTCCATTGAAAGCGGAGGATTTTCTCATGTTTCAATTGTGTCATTTACTTCCAACATATTTTCCCATAGCTCTATCTTTCTCACATTATTTTCCCATTTATTTTCCCATACATGTTCTGCAAAAAAAGGGTTGCTGTAGCTGCAGGAGTGGGACATGTTACACGAGTGGTCCTATGCCACCAAGTGTCGTTATGCCCCGGTGATTCCTGGTTTTGTAGGTGATTGCATTTTTTGGAGTCTCCCTAACAGGGTTCAGGGTTTTAAAAAAACATGGTTCAGGCGGTTCAGGGTTGAAGGGCTAGATTTGAGGGTAATAAAAGGAGGGTCCCCTTTTGTTTGGTTTCCAGCAGTTCAGCTTGAGGTGTCAAATTGCCTTGTTTTGTTGGCGATATCAACTTGTATCTCCATATCGGTTGAGATTTCGGGACAACACGTCGAAACGCTGTTTTTTTTTGGATAGTGTAGCCCCCTACAATCATCGGCCATCCTTTATCACTTGCTGTAACAATATATATCTGGTTGGTGGTTTGGAACATGGCTTTTATGACTTTCCCATCATATTGGGAATGGAATAACATCCCAACTGACTTTAAGTCCATCATTTTTCAGAGGGGTTTGTCAACCACCAACCAGATAATCATCATGACCATAATCAAGAGTGACATCATCCAATTATTGTTATGATTATACTTCATTAATCTTTATTTGAAACCATTATAACTAATAATCCCCATATGGTTAGTAAAAGATCTCAGATTCAATGCCACAGCTGATCTCCCAAGATCTTCAGGGGAAGCGACACAAACAGATTTCTGGGACCAAGGTACCAATGGCCAACAAAAACCTATGGGATACTCTTGGCATACTTTTTATGTCACTTTTTTGGGGACAAAGTTTGGGGCAACTTGTGAAATAAAAAGTTCGGGAAAGCCATTGGCACCCAATGGTTGCGCCATACATGATCAGTGTCCTTGTGAATACGAACCTCGGATTAAAAGAAAACCAGTTGATTGGGTCCGGGTCCCGAGAATGGTGATACTTCCATTTCTCAGTTTTTCTTTCAGAAAAAAAATCATCAATCCAAAGTTTCTGAAAGTATTTCAATCATTTCTAGGTGTTTCTAGGTTTCAATCACATATTTTCTGGCCAACAAACCTAGAAATCTGGATCCAAAGTTTCGATCATTTTCCATCGGATGTCACCCTCCTGGCAGATGGAGCCCTGGAACGCGGTTCCGTCTGGGACCGCATGGGGATTGCTTGTGGGATCCCTGGCAAGAATGGTGCCTTCCCACCAGCGCGGGGGATCGGAAGAGTTGAAGCCTCCGATGGGTCCATCATTTTCATCCACACTTGGTGGGCTCAGGCTCAGCTGTTGGGCCATGGCATCATGGCAGGTCTTAGAGCTTTGCCAACAGCACAAGCTTCGAAATTGGAATGATTGGTTTAAGCGACATTGAAACGTCGGAGAAAACTTCGAATGAAATGGGGAACCTCAACAGCACAACGAACAACTCTCAAGGTTTTTTACGGGTCACACGGATCGTCTAACCGGAAGAAATCTGGAAAGCGCGCACTTGTGCCTTCAGCCATGGGCAAACGCGGCGCCCAGAAGGCTACCAGTTTGGGGGGCAGCCCCTGTTGATTGCTGCAGGAGATATACTACCTGGATCTACCTGGTTTCCCGGGGATTATGAACCAAGCCAGTGCAAGAAATCTCTCCCTTTCTCAACCAGTGTAAAGCTATTGATGTTTTGGGACTGAACCTCCCCAAGAGCACCCACCATTTTAGGTTGGTGCTGTTACTGTGTGTTATTCTCCAGCCAGGTTAAATCCTTGGAGTGTCTATCCACATGATTCCCTTGGTATGGTGCTGCACCACTCGACAGCACCAAGGCATCATCAACTCCATTGAACCTGAAACCCTTTCGAGCCTTGCTACAGCTTGCAGGCGTTCGAAGAGCCGGACACGAAGGTCACGAGAATCTTTCGGGGGGCGGGGGGTTTTTGGTCGGCGCCTGGAAGTTCTTTGAAGGAAGGTCGTGGTCATTGATATGAGCAACCTCTAGTGGTTTTGCAGCATTTTTGTTTTTTGGACAAGTCTTTCAACATCTTTTTCTTTTCTGGTTGGGTTCGTCTGAAAACAGGGTATCTTTTTTCCCTACGAGCAATTTGGTGGTAGATCAACCATTCTCAAACACAGCCAAATATTAGAGTGTTGGTTACATATTTATGTAAATAAACAAGTAAATTGAATTAGAGAAATAAATACATGAACAACTTAAATAGATAAATAAATAGATAAATAGATAGATAAATACATATAAATAAACAAATAATTGAATGAATGAATAAATGCAAATAATAAACGAATAAATGCATTTAAAAACACATCACATTACATCCCATTCGATCCCCAATATTACCATCATATTCTCATAGCAAAAACCAATGATATCCTGCTGAAACAGCCTCATTGGTTTCAGGTGACCAGCAAGGAGGCTCAGGCACCTGCGCTGAGGCAGCGGAATGAAGCACTTGTTTTCCCCATGGGAAAAATGGGGGGAAACTTGGGGAAAATCAATGACAATCAGTGGTTTAGGCGGATTTATTTAAAAAAAAAGAGGTTCCGATTTCCTTTCTATTTTGAATTTAGTGCAAGCAGAAAATTTTGGAGCGCTAATTTGAGGGTTGTCACCGTTTCAGTGCCGCGAGCCTTTTCCGAGACCGAACAAGTGTCACAGCAAGGGCCACAGAATCATCATACCACTTCCAGCCCAGAGACTCCGAGAAAGTGCCAAACACACCTTGAACCTTTGACAGCTAGCCGTTTCCCTGCCACTCGGTTGAACTCTTCCCAGAGATCTTGTGATCCATCATGAAGCATTATGAGAAACCATTATCATCAACCATTAACCATCATCGAATCATCATTGTCAATCATTACCCTCTGGTAAACTAACATAACTGTGGAAAAGCACCATTTTTAATGGGAAAACTCACTATAAATGGCCATTTTCAATAGCTATGTTAGTTTACCAGAGGGTAACCATGATCATTTCCATCCCCAGAAGACCAACATGACCGGTTCCGACTCAACAGGGCAGGCAACTTTCCCCCCCATCGTGAGCCTGGCAATCCACAACCGCCTATGGTCTGCTGGTGGCACCATGCTCTCCAACATGTTTCCTGCTGGATGATGATGGGTTTCATGGGGATGACATGTTGTGGGGTTGTGGAAAGAATGGGGGATACCCTCTGGTAAACATACAAAAAGCTATTGAACATGGCCATTTATAGTGAGTTTTCCCATTAAAAATGGTGATTTTCCACAGTTATGTTAGTCTACCAGAGGGTACATGGGGATACCCTGAGATGTAACAACAAATACATGGGGAATCATGTTGAAAAACTATGGAATGGCGCTTTCCAAGGCCAAGAGACCTCTTGGATCTGGCTTCTCACTGTAGGTTTCAAGAAAATGTGGCAAACAAAACTTATGAAACAATAGGCAGTTGTTGGAGAGTGATACGGATCAAAATACCATTCATTTACTTACCAATGGATATATCATGACCAGTTACTGATGCTTAATTTCAACAGTGGCTTGAAATTGGTCTGAACACCTGGAACATATTCCGACACAATTAGATAAGCCTGCACCTTGCGATCCTTGCGACGATCAACACCAGAAAAGCAGATGTCATTAGTCATTGGATGTTATCCTGTTCAAAAGCAGAGAAATGGAGGTTTTCCTGTGCCGATGAGGTTCGTTCAGAAATGGGGAGGTTTTCCCATCTTGGTTTCCTCACTCGGCCCTGTTTTCGTGGCCCTTCAGGTCAGTGGACACCACACATTACACCGCGTCGCATGAGAACCAGCCCTGGTCCACCTTGGGCTTATTAGCCTTGGCCGCCTCCCAAGGCATCGGCCAAACTCATCGGATCGTTTTGGGATGAACTCAATCTGACCCTTCCACCATGGTCCACAATGTGGGGCCCCCGTTGGATAGCTAAGTTGGTGCACATAACTCCAATAACTATGGTTTATGGTACGCAAATAACTATAGTTAATGGGGGTTATAAACCAACTTGTAACTGGGGGGCCCCACATTGCAGGGGGCGCCTACCTTGGCTTCGGTCTGCAGTATGCCCTGCTGACGCCCTTCGTGCTGGAGCTGGGTGTACCTGTACGATGGGCCTCCATCATTTGGCTGGGCGGGCCCATCACAGGCGCTGCTGTGGCTTCAAAATTCCCAAAAGACCCAGCCGTTTTCAAAAATAATTGCACACCTATGCACAACGTTATTTTTCGGGATTTCAAGAAGGAAATGCACAATAAATTAAAAGCTCATGAAAAAATAAAAACAGATAAAGAAACAATTGAAACATATAGATATAGAAATGAAATTAAAGAAGGAAAAGAAAGTGCATCTGATAGAGTTGGCAAATTGAACGATAAACTATCAGAAAGCAATGAACAAAGAAACAGAAAGAACATGGAGCTTGAACATGAAATAAAGACGAAGATTGTGGAAAAGGATGAAATTGGAAAGCTAAAAGACAGGGCTCTTGAGAATGATACCTCACAGAAACAGTTGCCAGGTAAAAAAAAGATGGTATATCCAATTCCATCCACTCAATCATCATTTTCCCCTATTTTCCCTATGAAGATTCAGACAGACCCAAATGTATCTCCTAAAAATCCCCATGGCTGATTTCATCACCATGAAATGCACATCAGAAATGATCATTTCTGGTTTATCCTCATCATATCCTATTACATCCCTTTTTAAAAACTCCATGGCTTGGCTTTGTCAACATTTTATAGATGATTGGTTTCATTAAAACCTACTTAAATTCCATTAAGAGATATATATATATAGTAATATATTAAGATCACCATTTTCCAGCATGAAATCAGCATGTTTTGATCGGATCATGAAATCTGAACCCATGTTTCGATCCGTGGAGGAATGGTGGTGCAGCCCTTCGTGGGCCGCCTCTCCGACGGACGGAGCTCCGTCCGACGCGGTGAGAATGGCAGTGGCGGCTTCATGCATGCGCCTTTGCTGGATCTTGGCGGGTTGGGCTTAGTGGGCCCACGGTCATGTCTGATCCGCGGAGATTGGAGATTCGGCTGATAAAAAGGCTATCAAAAAGGGATTTGATTGACCAGATTTTGAGCTGGAAGTCTGTGCTGCTGGGGTTTCAATGATTTTTAATGCGAAAAAGTCCCCGAGGAAAATATGATCATTTTCTCCACAGTGGCCATAAATGTGGGTATACTGGTACCCAATTTCTGGGTAAATTGCAACAAGTACTAAACTGGAAATATATATATATTTTTATAAATGACTCTATATATAACAAACCATCATTTTTTGCTCATGAGGGCTTAGTTTGGTGACCCACATTAATCTCCATTTATCGCTTCTTGATACCCCATGAATATGCCATAGCATCAATCATTTGGGGAAATGACTATAATTCAGAAACAAGCTCATTTTCTTACTGTGGGTTACATTAAAACCATATATCCTTAATCATAGTTGATTACCCCCTGTAAACATTGCCATAGATGTGGAAAACCCACCATGCAAGTAGATTTTATTTTTTCAAATGGGAAAGTAGCTAAGTAGATCATTTTCTGAATGGGACACCATTGGTTTTCCACATCTATGGCAATGTTGACCCTTGGGTAATCCGCAAAATTTTAAGTGTAAATATCATGGGAAGGATGGCCATTTGGTTTGTCAGGTGGTGACCAAGCGCTTCGGCCGGCGCCGGCCGTTCTTGGCGCTGGGTGGCTGCGTGCTGCTCCTGGCGCAACTGTTGGTAGGTGGGGTCAAAGTTGGCCCCATGAGAATCCCCAGCCCCCAAAGATAGAACACCATTTTAGTCCAAGAGATGTGGTTATCCACCAATGGTTTCTGGGGGCTGTTTATTAGGGGCAGATGAAATGGGGATATGATGATTTTAAGGGGAGATTTCATGGGAAAAAAACATCTATGAGTTACTGGGTAAATCATCTGTAAATGGGGATTCTTTACCAACCATCAGTGGTGATATTTTATGGTGATATTTACTGGGATATATTATTATACCACTGATATGATATAATATGATATAATATTATTTATATACTTGGGTTGCATTTTTTTTGCCTTTGGGACTGGTGAAGTCACTGACTGCTGCATCAAATTCACAGAAAAAGACTGGCTTGGGATCACCCGCTGGTGGTGCCTGGGAGTTGGGAAATCTGGGAGTTGATCTGGTGTTGTTTTGTCCATTTTTTCCAGATCAGTTGGTCACAGAATCTGATAGAAACAGAAAAAGAGACTGCTGGCTGCTGGATACTAAGCTTATTGAGAATTTGAAATTGACCCCTGAATGTGGGCAGTTGATTGTTTTTTTTTTTTGCAAAACCAAACATGAACCTATGCTTTGGGATATTGTGTCCCATATCCGATAGGGTTCATGATCAGGTTTGCCAAGTTTTTTCACTAGCATTTTTGGTCGGTATGAAATGATTAGGTTAGTTATATGAATGTGAAAAAAACAGTTCATTATCACAACGAACCAGGGTCTGTGATGCGTTTTTCCAGGAGATTCAAGAAAACTCCCCAAAAGATTCTGAAGTTAGGACCATCTACACCTAAAATACAGCCATGTTTTTCATGTTTTTTTTTGCACCTTTTCTAAGCTTTCCCTCCATGTTTTCTGCCCCCCTCAGGCAACAGCGCGGATTTGGGACACCTGCTTGGCGATGGCATCACGGACGGTGAAAAACCATTGGGGATGGAGATATATATCATATACCATCTGGTTATGACTAACAGTTCGCCATGGAAAGATCCACCCATGCTATTAATAGGTAAACCATCTATTTCGATTAGGGCCATGGCTTCCATGGCTATGTTAAATAACCTCAGAGGGTATATGATATATATATATATAATGAGGAAATAATGGGGATTGAATCTAATCCCCAAAAAGATTTCGAAGTTGAAACATATCCTACTAATGTAGAGACACACTATACCTTTTGGCGTCTTTTTTTTTGGGCTATAATTAATAATTCCAACGTCATGATGACCTTGGGTGTGGATCTGACACTGTGGAATTCACCCCGGTGATGGTCATTGTTATTGTGGGCAAAGTATGGGAAAGTGACAATCAACCGGAAGAACTGGGGGTAGCCTATTCCAGACAGACACAAAACTTGAACCACTTCCCAAAGCTTCCAGCTTGACATGCATAGAACAGACTTGTTCTTGAAAGCTTTGATGCTTCTTCCCTCCTTCTCCTGGACTCTGTTGAGGACAAAATGGCAAGATTGCTCAAGAAAATCAGAATTCTCACACTTTCGGACAACATCTCATTCCCGACAAAGCTTCCAGACAATATTCTGGGCTTGTTCTGATTTTCCCATAGTTTCCCTACGGTTTGATGGCCACAGATCCCCCAGATGTCCACCGTTGCGAGGACGCTCTTCGTATCCGCGCCGTATTGATCTTCACCTTGGGCTTCTGGCTTCTTGATCTGGGCGTCACATCCCCGGCTGCTTTTCTCGGGGACCCCATGGACAGAGGTTGAAACTGCAATGATGGGTGGTTGGGTTCCCCCCCAGAAAAACGGGAACATTTTCGCTCTGGTTTTCAATACTGAATTTGTGCATAGCCAACTTGTGGGACTTGGGCGGCTGACGATTCTTCAGGGCAGTAAACTTCAGATGATCTAAATCAGGGCATTTTGGTCTTGCAAAGAGCACAAGGGAACCAGGTTTTCACATGGCTGGTCATCACTCCATTCAAATTGTTGCGTTGTCAAAACAAAGATTACTTTCCCATAAAAGGGGATGGTCCTCAATCCATTCATGGGTCATTGGATTGGATAAAGGGAAAATCTTAACCAAAAACCCTGATATTTGGTGGTCAAAATCATGGTTTCCGGTGAAGATTTTCCCTTTAACCAATCCATTGATATACATATCACATCATCGACTCTAGATGATCTGATCTTTAGATTCTTTAGATGCTTATCCTGGGATCAGTTTTTTTTTTTTTTAATATCACCCAACATCTTAGAATGATAATCACATCACATCATCATCACTCCTTATAGCTTTATGTTATACTTATATCATACTTATCACATCATCATCATCAGATAAATATCACTAACTCCAGTAACTATGGTTTATGATACTTATCACTATAGTTAATGGGGGGTATAAACCAACTTATCACTAGGCTATTTATGTCTACCCATTCTGTTTTGGAATCCCATGGTTGGAGGTTGAGGGACACAAAGCGCAGCGGCGCGCACCGGCGGCCCGAACTGAGCCCGCACCGAGGCGAGCAACAACGCCATTTGGGTGGTGTCAAAGTCGTTGACCGCTGACATTGTTCCGGAGGCAGACCGCTGGGCTGGACATACTGTATAAACACGGCTATGGAGAAGAATCATACATAAGAAATGTATATATATATAATTTAAAATATACATTGTATATACAATATACATAATATATATATAATAATATACATGGTGTTTATAATATACGCAATATGTATATATATATAATATACATAATATATATGATATACATAGTACATATATATATATATCTATAGTGATAATTTCATGATATTCATAATATATATATATGTATAATAATAGTATTATAATATACATAATATGTATAATATACACAATATATATATAATATACATAATATATATATGTATAATAATAGTATTATAATATACATAATACATATAATATACATAATATATATACTATCAGGGTACATCGGTGCATGACCATTTTGTCACATTCTCGTAGCCATGTTTCTGGGGTCGTGAACAGGGGTGAAAAGGAGGTACCAGGCAAGCACAAAGAGAACACAG
>Ga0126342_10021052_pt1 | contig 10904 bp, 8 predicted proteins | sample Cyp1metagenome_FD_92528 | JGI IMG/M metagenome (GOLD analysis project Ga0126342, IMG submission 92528) | Coral microbial communities from Lord Howe Island, Old Settlement Bay, Australia - Cyphastrea 1 metagenome | ecosystem: Host-associated > Invertebrates > Cnidaria > Coral ... | reverse complement strand
TATATATATATACAAAATGATACATGGTTACATGTATATTTACCTATACACCCAGACCCTGAAGCTACTTCATGTGTTTTTTGGTTCCTATTGGTCGTAGTTGGTCAACCAAGCTGTCTATCAATCTATGTATCTATATCTATCTAGCTGTTCAAATCTGTAGCTGCAGCTACCTAAATTAGATTCTGCATATATTCATGTCTATCTGCGTTTATCTTATGTAACTATGTCTATTACAAGTGTGTATAAATCTAATATATATATATCCATATCTATGTATAGATTCTCTATGATTCTCTACTATATCCATGTGCATCTATCAAATATATAACTATATCCGTTTTACATCTATCTATATCTATCTATATCTATACATACACTAAATGCCTCCAAAGTTGAATGGGCACATGTCCTGTCATGCGAATTGCCAATACAATGACATGTTTGGCGAAACTGAATGTCTGAGCATGTGTAAAGTTGCGGGAATATATGAGTTGGAAAAAATTTGTTGAATTCATGATTTTTCTATCCTATAAATATACCTAGTCTGTTTTTTTCTTACATGTCTCTACCTGGAGGTTTCCTAAAATGGGTGGTACTTTCAAATTTATTTAATTTAAACCATTTTAGTCCTGAAACCCATGGTTTTGGGTCTCCCCAATCTTAATTCATTTCAAAGATTTTAAGAACAAACCCCATATTTTCATCACTATCACAAGAATAACCCTATTGATTCCACCAAATTCTGGGCTCTACAGTAGACAGCACCAGCGCCACCACTGGGTCACCAAACAGGCTTCGGGGCTTGATCTTGGCGCGGCGGCGCAGGTATTGCAAACCCATCCGTCCAGATTTGGTGAAAATTTTGGGGGAACAAAACATGGCAGGGTTTCACATGTCAAAACCTCACTTTCTTTCCCCACCAGGAAAAAAAAAGTTGATCCGTTGTGGAGTATGACCCCCATTTTCTGGACGAATTCAGATGCAAACCATGAGCAGTCCCATGGGCGTACTCCTGTGCGGCCATGGATAATTTGATATAACTTGGGTTTGGGTGGTGATAGTTCAAACCAATGATCCAGACCTGGCCAACATCACCAACAGAACCATTTGAAGTAACCTTGTTACCCTTCGCATTGAGGTCACTCAACGCTTAGTCTTAAAGCGGTGGCAACCTGAAACAGAAAGGGCAGCTGCAAGAGTGGTCATAGCGTGGTGAAGCTCCATCAACCATGCCGGATGTTACTCAGCGTTCTATCTTTGGGGGGGCTGGAATATCTGAATTTGTCCAAAAATTGGGTATACCAGTGCCCCAAAAACATTTTGAGTGGGAAAATAATCGTCAGGAAGTTTAGAAGTCAAACTTCCGACAATATGGGCAGATGGAAAAAGCAGAGGTGGGAAGAGTCAGAGAGGGGAAGAGCAGAAGAGACAAGATCAGAGAAGAGAAAGAGCGAGCAGAAAGAAGACAGGTGCGCGAAAAGGCAGCAAAGCTGCGAAACACTGCGGGTTTCCAATGGTTTGTGGCTCCGGATGGTCGAAAAGTAGGCTCGCTAAAGCGACGGGTGCAGAGCCGTCTGGCCAGATGAGAGATGAAATTGCACGTCGTTGTGGCGCGAAGCGCATTTCCAAGTCAAAATGTACAAAGCACACCAAAGTCGGAGCACTTTTGGAAGTTGTGATGTCGAAAAAGTGCACGCCGTTGTGGCACGAAGCACGTTTCCAAATCAAAATGTACAAAACACTGATATGTCGGAAAAGTGCACGCCGTTGTGGCGCGAAGCACATTTCCAAGTCAAAATGTTAAAACCACCACATGTTCGGACCACTTTTGGGCGCTCAATTACATTACATTGCACTAGACTAACTACATTACACTAATTACATTACATTACGCTACACTACACTAACTACAACTACAGCTACAACTACGCTACTTTACACTTTACTACGCTAGACTAGACTACACTACACTACCCTACATTACGTTATACTACACTCATTACACCGCCACAAATGCAACTGCAATTACACTACACTACACCACAACTACCACTCCACTACACCACAACTACAACTACAGCTGCACTACACCACACTACATCCAGCAGTTGTGGGTGAGGTGACCGACCAGGTGACCACTGCAACCATTGTAACCACTCCAAATAACACAACTCCAATCACCTTTCAGTCCATCAGTGGATTCGCTCTGCCATCCGTGATTCACAACAACCAAGCTCTCCTATAGGTTTCCTATTCTGAAACTTCCGCCACCGCCTTGTGCGGTACTACTGGTAAATCATAATATAAAGATACAGAAAGCATCCAATTTGGGGCACCTCATTTTCCGAAAAAAAAGCTTGGCAAACTCAAAATGCCGAATGTGGACATGGCCCCGCGCTGGATGGCATCTGCAAGGGCTGCGACTTAGGCCTTGGCACAAAAACAAGGCCATTGTGGTAAAACTCAACGTGATGACGTTTGAAACAATATCGCGGGTTCCTAAAATGAAGGTACCCCAAGTCACCATGGGTTTCAATACTCAAATGGTATAACGGTGAGTATATATATATATAATGATCTGGATGATTTGGGGTACCCATGGGTACCCCTATTTTCGGAACCCTCCAGATTACAATAATAGGTGAAAAAGGTATTTTCCGACAGTCTCACAGTCTCAGTCAATAATAACCAAAAAAAACCTACCTGGTAAACTAAGGTAGCTATTGAAAATGGCCCAGTCGGAATAGTTGATTTACCCATCAAAAATGGTAATCTTCCAGAGGTTTTTGGTATGTTTACCAGGCCGGGTAAAGACTAGCCTCCACTCGGACATGGAGAATCCAAGGCTTGGGAATTTCCGGGCTCTCCCTGAGCTGAGCTGATGGCATGCTTTTGTTGGCCTTCACCTGGGGCTGGGCGACTTGCCAGGTGCGATGGTTGCCCCAATGGCCACCGGCCATCGGTGAGAAAATGTGAGAAACCACGGTTGGGGTTGGGGATGGTTGGGGTAACCAATTTCGAGACTCCATTGAGGTCGCAGATGACACACCCGAGACATCCTGAACTATGAAAAAAAGTGAACTCGAAAGGGAACTGGTGACACCATATAACTCGGAGAAGTTAAAGTTACCCCTTATCGTTCCTTTCACATATTTTTGATGGCCATCCGTCAGCTCGTTCCCTCAATGAGAACGCAATTCTTGGAGCAAATTGTTGGTTGCAAGCCAGTGCGAAGTGCTAAGAGCTACTGTAAGACCTAGTGAATTACTGCAACCAACACTTTTAGAAGCCAGTTTCGGCCTAACGCAGGAAATCCCAATTAATGTGTAAGGTGCTGGATTGGTGATCGGTGAAATTCAAGCAAAACACCCAAGCTGGCGCGTGCGCGCACACACACTCTTGCTTATTCTTGCTGCTCGTGCTGATGTTCTAACACTTCTGCACATGTGTGATACAGTAAATCCCTCTTCGCGGTTGAGTAGCCTCTGGTAATTGAACAGTCTATTGAAAATGGCCCAGTCGAATTTTCATGAATTTTCCAAAAATGGTGGATCTTTCCAGTTCGCTATGTAAACCTTTACCAGCCATTTTAATAGGATATCCCACTATAAACCAGCCATTTTAATAGCTTATCCCATGATAAACCCAGCCATTTTAATAGCTTATCCCATGATAAACTGTACATTTGGAGGTCCAATGGATTGATCCCATCATAGCCCCATGAAAACCCCCATGGTTTGGGTTGGCAAAAGCATCTAGAACAAATGGGGATGGGTCAAAACCCTGGTACCTTCTGTTCACCCCAAAATAGCTGGGATTTATGGATGTGAATAACCCACTAAAAATGTATCTATAGGTATTGACCCATACCCAAATTCTTTGAGCTACAGCAATCCCCAGTGAAGGTCTAGGGTAGCCGGTAGCCTAAATCTGAGCTCCGCACATCCGGCACAGTGTCCGCTGCGGCCTCAAGGCAAGTTATGTCGAAATGGCGTTGTGAAAGAATGAAGGACCATGGGTACAATAGCGGACACCCACTTAGAATACTTACAATATGAAATTACGAACTGAATCATTTAGAACATGAAAACAGACTTAGTACCCTAACATCCAGTGGTTTACTCTAATCAAAGTGCAAGTGTAGATAAATGTATAGTAATCATTATGTATGATATTATATATAGTATATGAGATTGATACTATAGTATTACTATGCATATTCTATCTGGTGTTACTTTTCCATACTTTTCCATCTTGTTGGTTGCTGTAGCTATTAGCTATACCCCATTTCCGGACAAACCCAATCCCAACTCAACAATGCCTCTCGCGCTTACAGGCAACCTTCACTACCTTTGAATAGACTATAGTTCAGTCCACGCTGAATGGATTTGGTATGGGGGTGTCTCAAAGTATTTCAAAATGATACCCCAGACATAGTCCCAGATAGTATCACATACCCTCTGGTAATTTAACATAGCTATTGAAAATGACCATTTATAGTGGATTTTCCCATTAATCATGGTGATTTTCCATAGCTATGTTAAATTACCAACGGGTAGTCATGTTCTTATTGGGAACATGAGTTTTGACACATCACGATGTTCGCATCCGAGGCACTACGGCCAGAGGAGGAACCCTGGGAGCAGAGCTACTGAGGTCCGAATGTGACCCCGTCTTTGCCTAAAAACATTGCAGAACTGCTAGGTGGTTTCAACATTACCGAAAAAACATGAAAAAACTATGAGTCAATCATGGTCAATATGAATCAACCATGGTCAATGTGAGTCAGTTGTAGTGAATTATGATAGTTGTAGTCAATTGTATGTCAATGTCAAACGACCCATCACACGAACAGTCGGGATTGCTGTAAAATCCAGGAGAATGAAACTCCAAGAATGAGGATTGGCATCCCTGCTGCATCATGTTTTTTTCGGCAAATGTTTTAATGGGATGATACGAGTTGACCCACATACCCAAAATTTGACGTTTCAAGCCACTAAGTCCCTGGAGTCCTCTCGCCTCAGTGCATGTTACTGATATTTTCCCCAATGTTAGAAGGTGTGGGTCAGAATGTACAGGGTGTGCCAAGCTAGGACCCTTGTTGCCACAACTAAAATCCTGATGTACTGAGACATGCCTCGTCAAGCCTATTTGTAGCTTGCAAATGTACACCTCGTCCACTTGATTCGTGCTTTTCATACCCCGATTTCTAGAGTGATACTTCTCCCATCAATATCAGTATCACATCTCAGTGAGATGAGGCTGCAGCAAGTGGTCCTGATACCCGCATACAAAAGTCATCAAGCTTTCCCCAGGCGTGCCTGGTCTTTGGGCTCACTTCCGTAGGGAGCCGGACATCCTGCCCGTCATCGATGTTTGTGGATCAGTGTGGAGTTATGACCTACAGCCTACAGCCATATCATCCATCAAGGAGTGATGAGAGCATCAAAGCAAACAACCACTGCTGAGATTGCAATAATCCATGCGCATGGTCTCTCTCTCTCAATTTCATGGGAAAACCTTGAATCTTTGAGTTCCGAATTTTGAAGAACCATCCGGCACCTGTGGTGGTGTGAAGGTAAAGCTGTTGCCGCCCCTGGCTGAAAACATACACTGAAACCATTCACCAGCCACGCTGGGTAACAAGGTGCAGGGCCAGGGCCAACCCCCAGTCAACAATGCAGGAATACTGTCTGAGGTCCCCATACAACAGTTGCTTGGCAAATGTGTGTGTATGTATATATATATATATATAATTATCATAATATTACATAACTATGTACATAACTTATCATAACCATTGCAAGATCACCGGAACGCCTGCTGTGTTTCTGGCTCAAAAGTGACTCCAAAATCGGACAGTTCCCACAAATGGCCCGTTTGTAATTCTGCCACCAGGATTGCACCTAATCAGCAACCATGATTTCACCTAATGATTTCCTCAAAAATCGCCCAAGTCTGGTTGGCGAATACGTCCGTCTCTACTACTACTGTAGTCCCTAGTAATGGACACCTCTCCAGAAATCCTGCTGACCCATATCCGTATGCTTACAAGTTCTGTAATTACGGGGGAATTAATCTAGAATCTAGACAATTTTCTGCACAGCCTTTGTGCACACTGCTTTTTGGAAAATAAACCTGGCCCTCAGTAAGTAAAAATCTCCAATGGTCGCAAAATTGTTTGACGGAACCTGCGTTTTTGACAAGAAAACCAAATCGTTCAAAAGCAGAAGCTCTCTGAAGAAGTCTTGCCCCTAGGGCTGGCCAACACGTTCTCAGTCCTTGTTTCTTACCTTGCGCTAACAACGTCTCACCTGAAAATGATTTTCTCATGTGATTCTCCCCAGATTTAGATCCCACATGTCCCACTTCGCCAACCCTATCTGCCCGCCGTGTGGATGGCGTGGGCCGCGATCTCAAGGAAGCGGACTGCGGCCGCGGCGAAGCATCAAAAGGGGAGATGTAACATCCCAGATAACCCTGAGTAGATGGGGATCTATCATGATATTCCCGTGAAATCATATATATATATGATTACATGGATTTGTCTAAAAATATGGTACCCGAAAATGTGCTGGTTAATTGTCATTTTCCTATTAGAATAGATATATTGGGTATACTCTATTTTCAGACAAACCCACATGGGGATTGGGTCAAGTCACCTTGTACCATCTTATGTTTTTTTCTGTAGTTCACATCAAAATAGCATAAATAGCTGGGATTTATGGAGCTTCATCTCCCATTTATAGCTGCTATTTATAGCGATTGATCCATGGCCATACGGGCCATACGTTTGGAGCTTCAGAGCTGCCTGGCGCACGAGGGACGTATCTTTGTGGCTGCTAAACTCCGCCTCCGCAACTGCAAGGGATGATCCTGGTGATCCTGGAATGGGAAGTATATCTGGTATACTGGGATAAAAGGTGGTATAATGGCTATAAAATGGCTGGTTTATAATGGGATATCCTATTAAAATGGCTGGTTTATAATGGGATATCAGGGATATCCTATTAAAATGGATGGTTTATAATGGGATAACCCTCTGGTAAACTAACACTTTGCGAACTGGAAAATCACCATCTTTCATAGGTAAATCAAATATTTCATTATTTCTATGGGCCATGTTCAATAGCTATGTTAAATTACCAGAGGGCAACCAACAGAAAAGGTGATTTTTCATGGCATTTGATGGAATACAATGGGATAACTCTATCAACTGTTTTTTCCGTGCCATGGTGAAGTTACACGTGAGATGAATGGGCAAAAACGGGATACTTCCTGGGGTATTGACTGGGGTTCAATCTTTTTTAATCCAATGAATTGGGTATCCAACCCATGAATGGGCTGATACAATCACTCCAGTTGCTTGATCAGATATGGTTAGGAAAACCTGTAGGAAACCACGATAAGTGAAGCCGAAGCCAGATCTTCCCACCTGAAAACAAAAAATGACAAAGGCGGCACGCTGAGCAAGTGAATCTATCGCCGCAGCAACCATCTGACACCATCTTTCGACATAAAGGGGTCACCTTGAGACTGACTCGACACATTTTTTTCGAATAAAACTGATTGGTTGGTGGCTTTCACACGCTTTAATCTCCTGCAAAACAGAATCACTGGGGACGATCCTCATCCCAAATGAGGGGGGAAAACACAGCAATACAAAACCCCCAAGAAGACTTCGCACCGCGGAAAAGTCATGCTCTCGGAATTCCGATTCGGAAACTTGTTGGTGACATCATGTGACATCACGCGGCACACGCTTCCTATACTCTACGACTCACGATTTATTGGTTCAATAGGATAAAAAAAACCATCCACAAGGCCCAAAAAACCAGGTCACCGGGCCCCAAGATCATCGCCTTGGGCCTGGAAAAACATAGAAAAAACATGGGAAAATGGGAGATTGGAAGGGAATTTCATGGGAAGTTTCTGGTAAAATTAACACTTGGAGCCTGAAAATAACATCAAATCCACATTTTGTTGTGGAAACAAATCTTCCAACCCAGATGAATGGCAGGGTCGTCATGTTAATTTACTGGAGAGTATATTTAAACAAGAGGCTAGGATTTAAAATTCGTTCATAGGTACTATTCATTGACTAAAGACTAAAGATGACTAAAGATGTTCATGAATAGGAACTAATTAATTAAGTATTCGACCCCTTTAAATCCTTAGTTAGTTCCTATTTGCCAAACAAACATTCCCCAAAGATAGGTTTGCTCTTCCCAAACATGGATCAGGTGTAATGTTTCTCGGGTTTTGCTGTAGATGTTATTTTCAACCGAATCTGGGATTTGGGTAATCACTACTTCTGGCTGCTTCTGTAATGATTGTATATTAGGTGTGGTCTATGGCCTATGGTACGGGATCAATTGTTCAGGATGGTTTCGTGTGGTTTTCTGGATGTACTAAGTTGGGCATCGATTTCTAGGAAATCATGTTGATTTAATTGGGGACATTCCCACATGACCATACATGACCTGGAAACTGTCAGTACTACCATGGGTTCCCATCTTCTGGGTCCAGAATAGCTGATCACAACGCAGCAAGTGAGAAGTACATAGTAGGTGAGTCCTTTTTCATCCTTTTTCCATGAATTTTGATGATAGTAGCCCCAAAAGATAGAACATGTATTCATGTATATATGTATATATCAACATCTCTATGTAAACTGTTACGTGTTTGTATTTTTCGGGCTTCATCATATCATCCAAGCTGGAAAAAATTGGAAAAAAACGGATCATCCCCAAGACGCAGCCACGTGAAGTGACCTGACTTGGCGACTTTGGCAACATCTCATGCCATGGCGTTCCAACGACCGCGGGTCCCGGTCTTCCAAAGTCACCGGTCAGTTTCCTCAGTTTCCTGGATGATTTCTGGCATCGTTGAGCAGGTTATCATTGGAATATGATGGGGAAAAATGGGATGTTGCTCAGGTTGTGTCAGTTTCAGGAGTTTGGATGCTGCTATTTTGGAGATCCCACTGTTCGAGGCACCAATACTGGCCCTTGCTGATCGCAATGTTTGGCAGGGTGTTGCTGCATCAGTTTCTCAATGCCACAAAGGGAGAGTTGCAACTGGCCAAGTCCTTCTATACCCTTTCTGTAGTGGATTGCAAGGTTGGCACATGAAGCTGCGCACCAAAACATGTTGCTTGATCTGTGATTTCCTTGTCCTTCCAGCAGTCGCAGCTGCTGTGAGCATCAAGTCATGCCGCGCAGCAGTTTGGAGAGAAGAAAACCGGTTTTCAGGATATAACCCTGTTATAGTATCACACTACCAACCAGGATTTTTTCTAAATTTGGTGATAGAACTAAATTGTTGGGATAGAAAAATTGGGATTCAACCACGGAAAATGGTCTCATGTAACCTACATATTCATACATATTCAGCATCTATAGACATTGGTTCTGGAGGCGGGGGTGACCATATCTATGTATCGAAATGTAATCTGCAAAACAAAATCCACAAATTTAAGGATACTTAATGATACTTAAATATGTTTGTCTCCAAAGCATAAAGCTGATTCTTAGTACGTCTTCTGCTCAGGTCCCTTGTTTGTACGTCTCTGCTGACATGACTGGTCAGGTCCCCATCTCGCTGGAGGTGTTTGTACCGGGGATGTCCAGCCATAATTTCTGCAGTGGATTCTCCTCCATGGCATTTTGGTCGAAAACACATCAAAGAATGCAGCAAAAAAATCGCGTTTCGAAAAATTCTCTTGTCAATATGTGCCCCATGCAGCTCTGGATTGTGACTAATGGTGGTGATTCCTGGAGTCACATTTCAGTTGAGTGAGACAGATATATAATTCAGATCTCTGCATTGTCTACGATAATATAATGATATAAACAATATTATTAATATAATAATTATAATTATCATATTATTATATCATATATCATTATTAGATATTTAAAAATAAAAATAAAAATGATATATAATAATATAACTGATCTTGTAGTCAGCAAGGCACAACAGCACAGCGGCAAGTCATAGCGCAGCTTTTTCTCGTGAGCGAATTGCTCAAATTACGACCTGCACTGGAAGTTCTGCCATGCAGAAATAAGAAGTTCATAAGAAATTCCATATAATTCCACTTATGTAAGCAAACTGCAGTTTTGTTTAAGTAATGTGCAATTTTGAAACCTCATGCTTTTCAGATATATATGTATATGTAATTATATGTATATCTATATTACAATTGTAAGATGTGTGGTTGGCAACTTGAGATAAAATCATAATGAATCATCCACACTCCCGAGCATGGCTCTTGCGACCCAATGATCAGATTTGGGCCACACATTTAGCCTTCATTGAAGGCCATACCGACTACAATGGCCATTCGGCGCCTGAAAGTCCAGCTGCCATTGTGTAGGCGCTAGCTGAATTAAATGTCTGCTCCCTGCAGCTTCTGACTCATGAATGTGTCCACATCATATCCTACAACATGCACAAAAACAGTCGTCTCTACCCTGACAGTATCTTGAAGCTACCCTCTGGTAATTTAACGTAGCTATTGAAAATGGCCATTGATAGTGGATTTTCCCATTAAAAATGGTGGATCTTTCCATAGTTATGTTAGTTTACCAGAGGGTAGTGCCAACAATTGACCATTGACTTTCCATTTCTTGCTTCACAAATGGAAGAAACCCTGGTGATGTGAGTCCAGTCCAATTTCAATGGCTGGACCATAAAAGCCTGCTGCCATGTTCTTCCTTACATAAATGATCCGCTCGACTGAGATGGACATGATGATGATGATGGTGATGATGATGATGATGATGGTGATGATGATGATGATCATGATGATGATGATGATCATGATGATGCCCATGATGATGATGATCATGATGATGATGACGATCATCATGATGATGATGATCATGATGATGATG
>Ga0126342_10021051_pt1 | contig 10905 bp, 5 predicted proteins | sample Cyp1metagenome_FD_92528 | JGI IMG/M metagenome (GOLD analysis project Ga0126342, IMG submission 92528) | Coral microbial communities from Lord Howe Island, Old Settlement Bay, Australia - Cyphastrea 1 metagenome | ecosystem: Host-associated > Invertebrates > Cnidaria > Coral ... | reverse complement strand
TCCGAGCATGTGGTGTTTTGTACATTTTGACTTGGAAATGTGCTTCGCGCCACAACGGCGTGCAATTTTTCATCTCTCATCTGGCCAGATGGCTCCGCACCCGCCGCTTTAGCGAGCCTACTTGCGGTGCCACAAATCATTGGAAAAACACAATGTTTCGTGACTTTCCTACCTTTTCGCGCACCTGCATCTTCTTTCTTGTGACTCTTTCTCTTCTCTGATCTTCTCTCTTCTACTCTTCTCTTCTCTCTGACTCTTCCTATCTCTGCTTTTCATCTGTCCATATTGCCGGAAGTTTGACTTCTAAACTTCCTTCGATAATTATGCCGCCAGTGTCACTTGGACTCCAATCAAATCAATACTCTCCGGCGGGCTGTAACGATTTGGTGGCACGATTGCCTACTTCCAAACGTCTTCGGGTGGTACAGAGTATGCAATTGTAAATTCGTAGGAAGTAGTAGCTACTCGTAGGCATGAATTCCTTCATTGCAAGTATGTATATTGCAATAGTCTCAATGAATGGCATGACTTGAACATGTCCAACCATGGTTGAAAATTAATTTCAATATAGCATGAACAAATTGTGAAATAGCAGGAACATAGCTGAGTTTTTTTTTCTTAATCATGGGTGCTCTTGCCAAATTTTCTTGAAACCGGTTCTGCAAAATATAAGTGAATATCCACAGCTGCCCACAGCTGAACGACAAGTTGCTGCGGAGTAAACATCTCCGCGGTCAAGCCCTCAAAGGCCTTGTCAGCTGTGTTAAGTTTTAGCCTAACATTTAATTTGGATTTGCCCAAAAATTGGTAGCTCTAAAATTCAAAGGCGTGCCAACATGATCCCATCAAAATTGTCCTGTTGAGATACACCCCATGTTGTTTGGACCAATTTGACTATAGGCCAATATTGAGGTACCGCAGGTATACCCTACCTAAAGCCGCCGGATCGCATTGTCAATGGAAGATGTTCCATGGCTATTGCTGTTCTCAACAGGTCCGAAACCTAATGCACGAACGGATTCACCACATCATGGCCTTTCCTGGAAAGGGAGCTTCCTCTAATGATGAACTGCGGCAAGAAGTACTTCGGTCGAGCAGTGTGTCCTTCAATTTTACTATGATTTGGGCCTGACCCCCGAAAAACCAGCAGGAATGAGGTTATACATGACATTTCAATATCTCCAAGCTAAATACATTATATACCCTAAGTGATCTTTGTTGCCACCGCAACCCAAGTTCAGGAAAACAGGCCACCATTCCTGGCGCCACAAAAGCGATGTTGCGCCTTGTTTCCGCCCTTCATCGTGAGCCTTTCCAGGACCTGAAGTTTCCTCAGATGGCCAGGTCGGACAGGTCGGACTGCCGCCATGGGATCCAGAGACAAAACAATGGGGAGACAGAAATTTTAATTGGACATATTCGACTCCAAAAGAGATGGAATGAGATCAATTCTCCTAGACTTAGGGACTCCAGAATGATTTCCCTGCCAACAGAACCATACAGAACCACTATGAACCACTCTGCTTTTTGGGGATCTTTGGTAATTCTGAGACACCTTTTTTTCAACAACCGTTTGACAACAATTTCATCATGCGATGTTGCAGCCCAGAATCTTGAAAGCTCCCGCATTCATCCACTTGGGGCAGTCGCTCTCAATGCTTTCCTCCACCACACCTTTTCCAGCCTCCATTTGTTGCGTCAGCGTCACAGGCTGAACCACTGTGAACCAAAGTCATCCGGAAGATCATTTCTCTAAGTTGCCCTGAAATATCCTGAATTCATTCCAAATTAATCTTGGTTAATGTTGGTTAATTATTAACCAATTTTCATCTATTTCAATGAAGATCACTAAAGCAAAACGTGTGCAATGCAATCAACGCAAATGTCTTGCGGTTTGTCTACCAAATGTACCCAGTAAAGACCTTCATTGCCCTTGCCTCAACACCACGCAAAAAGAAGCTCCATTCCTGGTCAGCATCAAGATCTTGTGGTGGATGACCCGTGGCCAGTCGTGGCGTGACGTCGGTCATCCCATGCGGTAGTACTTGTCAATATCTATTCAAACAAGTTTCAACAAGTTGATATAAAATTATGAAACCCGTTTGAATCACATTCATTGACTTCGCATCACCTCATCAACTTAATCTCTAGAGTGAATCGTTTCTGCATCTGTAGTTGAATAGCTGAATAGCTCTCACTAAGGTGCCAATCTACTGTGCCTTCTCCTTCTCTGCACCACAAGATGAAAAACATATCGCATTTCACTGGTTCCCCATTCATCCCATCCCCCTCTATACTTGGGGGTCAGCAAGTGGTTTTGAACCTATATATATATATCAGTGGATATTCCGTGTATATATATAATATATGGTATAATTTGGTTAGTACCCAGCTACTAAGTGGGATGCACATCCCAGGTCTCCGGGCAAATCTCGGCTTTTTTTCACAGAAAAAACACTGCACAACCATGATAAACCATGATGTTTTATGATATTGGCTATCATGGTTTAGGGGATAACATGGGACAATTTTCAGGATCCCTATTGGCTACTAGGAAACTACAAATTATGATATTTTTGGGGGCACATCATTTCCCAGAATTGCTTTTTTGGGAAAATTTTCAGGATCCAATAAACAAATGATGGCATTGCAACCAGCCAGTTTCCTGTAGATTGCTGCTTGAACCAATGAACCAATCCATTCTGAATAGGGATTTAACCACCCTGAAGGCCCTGAAATCCACCATGAATAGGTTCCGGTGACACCCATCCAGTCCTCATCAGTGATGTGTTGCTTGCCCATGAACTGCGCATGCACCTGGGAAGGCAAGAGCTGTCAGAACGCGCCAAGTAAGGTGGCGCGCCTAAGGTTGTTGTTGCTATACTACTGATATTTTGAATATTACATAATATCGTTCAATGTTATCAATGTTAGTAATATTATCACTATGATTAATGTTGTTGACAATGTTTTTTTTTTAATAACTATCAACAATATGTTTATTGCGAATGTTATTTTCACCATGAATATCAATGTTAGTATACAATTAGTAACCATATCATTACTGAAGTGTTGCTACCACTCAAAGAAGTCATCATAGATCAAGAGTGGCTTCAATTTCAACCCCTCAAATGCTAGAGATGTTGGAGGCAAGCTGGCAGCGCTTGAAAACATCAGGACACCACTGATTGTACGGGACGTGGACATCAACCATTCTTGAACGCATCGCATTCTGCAGGAGAAGAAGGAGAAGAAGAAGGAGGAGCAAAACAACCCCAACTTCCAACTCCTAACCCCAAGTCCTAACGCCAACCCAAACCAGCCATCTCTATCATCTCTGCCATCGCACCTTGTGCCTGAGACATCGATTGCACACCATGAAGGCAAAGAGCAACTTATGGTCCTGCAACGACAAAAATCTTTCATGGTGACACCATCTGGATATGTGGTAAACCATCAGAAAATGTGTGGTAAACTATTAATCATATATCATTAATATATGTGGTTCATGATACATCAACCAAACGTTAGAAGAGCAACTGCATCATATTGTGGATGTTGTTATATATACCATGTTTTCTCTTCTAACAATGTAACACACCTTGAACATATGACTTGAACGTGGAGGCTGCATATTGGGTTTACCACATTAAGGATGATACGTCACTACCGGGTGAGTTTTCTAACCGCTTTCCTCTGCTTTCCAATAGCTGATCCTGGGGGTGAAACCAAAATATACACAGTGAACCTAAAGTGTATTGCTCGTTCGAGCAATTCCTTTCTTTTCCGAATTAAGTATATACACAGAGTCGATGCATTTTTTGTTTTTCGGTGGACAGTTTCTCCACACCGCGGTAAGCATCCAAAACTTGGGGCATTCCAAGCGCGCAGCAGTCACTAGGCCAGACAACGGTCAGCCAACGACTCAGGGTGCTCCAGCCAACTTCCTTGGAGGCTAGGGAACTAACCTGGTACCACCCCAAACGGTGGAACTCGTTCATATTCGGCTGGGTGGTGTGGTTTATTGAAGCTAAACGCAATCCTGAAACAGAATTTAGTGTATGTTTACATATATGTTGCCACATCAATCCTGCAGAACAACTCCGTGCACTCCACTGGACTCAACAGGTTAACTGGAAAATCACCAGGGAAACAAAAAGGTCATCTATAAATGGGTCATCTATACCATAGCAAGCCGTTAAGATTGTTAAATGACAACAAATAACAAGGGTATGTCTGATATCACATTCCTACGAAATTCTTACCATATCTAAGTTGGTTGTCTCCAATAAAAATCCCTCTTAAATCCCCATTACCAAAGGGTAATAGAAACGTCGGAGCTTCTCGTCTGCTTTGTACTCTTTCTTGATTTCCTCGTGCATCTTCTTCACAATCTTCTCCATATACTCCTGGAAAAGCCATCATGGAAATCAAAAAAAGGGGGGACCAGGCAGGGTGGGAATGTGCCATTCATACACAATATAGGTAAAATATATGTAAAATATCTATCTATCTATCTATTTATCTATCTATCCATCTATCCATCTATCTATCTATCTATCTATCGATCCATCCATCTATCTATCTATCTATCCATCTATCTATCTATCTATCTATCTATCTATATATATATATATATCTATCTATCGATCCATCCATCTATCTATCTATCTATCGACTCAATCAATCAATCAATCAATTAATCTTTCTATCTAATTAATTTCTCTATCTACTTAATCTCTCTATCTAATTAATATATCTATCTAAGTAGTTTATCCAATTGTTCTATCTATCTAATCAATCTATCTATCTAATTAATGTGTCTATCTAATTAATTTATCTATCTAACTAATCTATCTATCTAATTTGTCTATCTATCTAATTAATCTATCTATCTATCTAATTAATCTATCTATCTAATTTGTCTATCTTATTAGTCTATCTATATATCTAATTAATTTTATCTTTCACAATTCATCTATCTTTCTAATCTATCCATCTATCTATCTATCCATCCATCCATCCAGCTACCCATCTATCCATCTATCCAACTATCCATCTATCTATCTATCTATTTATCTATCTATCTGTCTGTCCGTCTGTCTGTCTGTCTAGCTGGCTATCTATATGCACACTGATTATTACTGTTACTAGATGATTTTACATCCATTGATACTTATATTAGATTTTTTTAAAATAAACATATGCTAAATTTGTTTAACCTTTTCTCTGAAACGAATAGATTATTTTTTGCCTAACCATCGGAATGGGTTGCTTTTCATGGAAATCTCAGGGTCGTAATCAGCCAAGAGCTGCAGGATTTAGTGCAACTAAGAGATGGGGACCACTTTGGAGCCACCAGTCGTTTTAGTACTTTCAAGATTACCAGGTGATTACCAGGTGATTACCACCCACCAAGTTAACATAGACCCTGGAGAAAAAAGTGGAAAGTAATCTTCCAACCACCTATTTGGCAGGGTCTATTTGAATTTAGGGGAGTGTAATCCACTTTGGGCGTGCAAACATTTTGAGCGAATCCCATGTTGCAAAAAGGGACCATTCTTTTGGTGCTACAATGTGCTACATGCAGCCAACACAGTCCAACTCCAAAAATTGGCAGTGCTTTTCCACAGTTGATGAACAAATCCATGGCCCTTTGCTGAATCAACGGAAAAGGAAGTGGTACAAGTCAGATAAACATCCTCTGCGGCCTCCTGTGTGATGTCAAGAAATTGCTGTGGTACGGTACGACACTGGTACTTTGGTGATCATGATGGGGCCTTTGTTCATTTCTTTTATTCAAATAATAGTTACTATAAGAACCTATACTTGAACCATGTATAGATTTAAATCATACTGAACTGGTTGGTGGTGCAATAACCATCTTGAAAAATATGAGTTCGTCAATGGGAAGGATGACATCCCATATATGAAATGGAAAATAAAATTAATGTTCGAAACCACCAACCAGTGGTTAGTGGACGATTTACATTTTTCTGATGCTTCGACCCATCCCCAGGAAACCAATTCCCGCCAGACCTGCGTTGCATAGAGTACAGCGTTGCAGAACTCCGCCTCGGTCACTGACCTCGGGAACAACGGACAAGATCAACCTGCGAAGGTGTATGTAAGGATGTGTTTGTCAATGTGTGTTTATTCATTGACATATCTTCAATCTATATATATATATCAACAATAAGATAATCATAGATTTGTTGATAATTTTGAAGAGTGACTCAGAACTTTTATGATTTCCAATAAATTCGAGATTCGAACATATTCCAACAAGTTAACACATTGTTTATACAATTCTTACCTTAGGTTTATGACTCTGGGGCTCACACTAATCAAAACCCAGCAAATATGAGCTCGTGCTAGCTTTACCTACATAAATGTGGGCAGTATCAACTGTGCAAAACTAATCGTTTCTGACAGAACTCAGCATGAAAACACAACGAAATAGATGCAAAGACACACTTTTACCGGACATAACCATTGTTCGATTTGATCTGAATTTTCAGGGACGAAAAGTAGGTCGATTCTGATTGCATGCCTCAGCGCTAGCGGATCATTTGCCATCTTTGCTTTTTTTTGGGGGGAAGTACAGCAGTTACCACTTATAGTAGCACCTTTGCTGTGCTTTACCGCGTCAGGTTTGGAAGAGCCACGGTTTGCATGTCACAGTACTGTTCGTGATTTTTTTAGTAAACCCCAGAAGTCAAAGAGATACACCCAGATATAGCCTCTTCCAACTCCCCTCTGAAGTTGATTCAAACATGGTTTTCCCATGGTTTCAACACGTTTCAACCAACGCTTGGCAGAGCAGCTCGCCAGCATCGCTCTCCTCCTTCTGCATGGCGATGATTTGGCTCTGGAAGGTCCTGAAAACCAGGCGGTCCCGGGGCCCTTGGCCGAAAAAGGTGCTCCGTAGGTAGGGATAACCCAACCTATACCGTATAGGACTTGGAAAGTTTGGACTTTGGCATACCAGTTGCTATATTTTACGTACATGCTATAGTACATTTTTCGGCAATAGCATTTCGTCCATCATTTAAAAAATCCACATACACAAAATTTACAGTTAAAGACAGTAAACTTGGTAGTTTCAGAACGCTGAAACATGCTGAAACTATGATTCCGCGTAGGGTTCGGCCACCTCAAAGGATCAGACAAGAACATGTATACATTCTTGATGAGGCCATTGCAACCTGGTCATCTGAAGCAGCACAAATTGCTTTTTGACCAACAAACTATGCCAAAAATATGTGGCGTTTAGTGATATGATATATGGGTGATATGGGAATAAAACGCTACCAACATACTGTGGGTATGGGTCAAAATTTGGTCTGCATCATGTACCAAAGCTTCAGTGGCCAAAAAGGGCTTGATAAATACTCAAACAATCATGATCAGTACATTTGTCATTATACGCATAAACAATACTGGTTCTCAAATGTTCTCAGGGCTTGATTTTGACCCATAAGCCCTATGCAATTTGGCCCTGCACCGTTTTATCCCGCCCCGCGGTCTTGATGAACTGCCGATAGTCGCTGCCCCATCGAGCCTGATCCTGTGAATGGATTGATTTTGTCAGGACAATCCTAGAGGAAAGGCTGAGTCTTTTCCATGAAATAGAGGGTGTCCCTGTAAATTGTCCCGTCAATTTTGGGAAGTAAAAAAAGATGACTGAGCAAAATCATGCAACATCCATGATTTTAGCAACCAACAAGACATTTGTATGGGCCAAGATGAAGGATGCCAAGCAACCAAAAGCAATTTTCACCAGCCAAAACGGATTATCCAATTCAAAAAACACAAACACTTCCCGCCAAAATGATCGAACATGCACGAGAAAGCAACGATTTCAGAAAGCATAACCAGCATGCAATTCTTATCAGCACTGGATTATTTGAGAAATTCATCAGTTTCCTGGGATTTCATCAATTCTCGTCAGAAGCTGTCCAAAAAGCGGCCAGCTTCGTCCTTCAAAATGCGATGAAGGTACATTCGCTCCTTGGCACTGGCACACCAGCTACACCAGCCGGATCGAAAGCAAAAACATAGAACACATTAAACAGGTGTTGTATTGTTTAAATACCATAGTAAAGGCCTTTCGAATCACTTGTCTCATCTTGTCTCCTTTCAACCCGGAAAATCTATGAACTTGTAGGCGATGGTTTTGCCATCCATATCCATGAATATTTGGAAACCTGTTCCTCAACACTGTTCGCCGTCAACCCATTTTTCTGGGAGCCTTGCCAGAAATGGTTTCAGGAATGACTCCGACCCATCAAAACATTGGGTTAAACGTCCCATTTCTTCTTGGAATCCATGGAAACCGACTATATACTTTATCCCATTTGTTGGGTAAGATCCCCCCAATGTTTGCTGCTTAAAGATCTCCAGTCTGAAGCGAATGCTCGATTCTTGTATATTTGTCGTTACTTGACAATCCCATATTTTATTTCTGCAGTGAAAATTCCACTTATAATGGGCGAGGGGCTCACTTTGGGCAAATATAAAATATGACTCCCGACGTCGTTGATGTTTTTGCCTTTATAGTCACTGTGTCTGTTGCTTAAAGATCCCACAATATGCTTCTGAGACAACCCCATGTGTTAATTCATCAAGCCCTAAAACATTGTCATGGGATATTCAAAAAATCTTCCAAGTCCACAGTATGTAAAGCCCTTAAAGTTTGTTATTTTTTTTGGGGGGGTTATTGGTTCCCTAGAAATCAGAGGCCAGATGAGGCCAGCATCCATCTTGCTGAGATGTCGATAGGGGCAATCCGCACAACATGCTTCATCTGCATTCACCACTTTGAAGAGCTTGCGCGCGATCTTCAACACCTGGCAGTGCGGCAGGAGACGCAGGAGACATGGGCCAGGCATAAAATTATGGATATGTTAATGAACAACAAGGGGAATTGGTATATAACTTCTGGATTGATGGGAGAAACATGTGTTTTAATGGTTTATAATGGTTTATAATATGGTTTATAATGGTTTATAATGGTTTAGTGTCCTCAACATTGCTGGCCGGGAAATCCCCGAAGTAAATGGGGCCTTTGAATGGGACCTTCATCGAACTAAAGGGGTGATTTTCCAGCCATGTTTGATGACATGACACCAGAGGGTACCCGGTGGGTGGTTTCAAGCGCCCCTCAAAAAAAGATCAAAAAACACACACACACATTTAGCAAGAGCTCATAAACAGACTGCTTAGTGGCAACTGAAAATTCATGAATTATATATATATACATAATTATTATATACACATATAGTGATATGTATATATATATATACACCATTAATCACCATTATAAATATATCATATATATATATATACACTATACACCATAAAATACCAGTTGTAAGGGGATAGCCTGGCACTGAACTTTGGTGCTCAGCGGCCATCCCATTGGCTGCATGGCATCACCGGATCACCAGTTTTTGGGCGGTGCACCTCCACCTGTTTTCCTAAGAGGAAACGCAACAAGATATTGACCACTTAAAAAAGGCGGCCCAAATTTGTTCTGATGCCATGGACTAGGTGATGCCATGGACTACTAAATTTCGACAATGACACTTTTGGGTCGTTTTAGCGGAAACGTGTTTACTTGGACGGCTTCGTGTTTAACAGCTGGTCTTTTCGAACATGCCGGGGAAGTAAAAACTTGTTGGGTCTCATTCTCGACCAAGATGGCACAACAAGCCACCCTACATATACCATCTAAGTGTGATTTATGGTTATAACCGACACAAGAAATACGTGTCAAAGACCCCTGTGTGCCATCTTAGTGTTGCAAAAAAACGTTTCGTTTTGAGAGTTTTTTTCTCCGTATTGATGGCATACGAATCAACTTTTACCGGGGCCATCAATCTGTGACCCTCTAGAGTAACGGTTAGTATCTGATCGAAAAGTTCCCCTTTCTCACAATCGACCATCGAATTGCGACAATTAAGCCGTGAAGAAAACACATCGCCATGGGGTTATGATGCTGTTCCCCAAGAAGCCCGGTAGCCGTGTAAAACCTCCGTCCTCTCAACCTATCACCAGGGCGATAGGTGGAATGGAGACAAATTCTTGGACAGCGGCCGGCCTTGTACTCCATCTTCGAGAGAAAGAGCCACTTCATGAAGCTTAAGAACCACTTGATGGGCGGAAACATGCGGAACCTCTGCTGCCAGAGGTCATTAGGCAGCCAGGAATGAACTCATCGCAATCTAACGTAAACAATTGAATATTTCTCATGTATAGATGATTATGGTACCAAATATATCCAAATATGGTGATTTCCCAATGCCTTGTTTGATTACCAAAGGTACCCACAACTGCTGGGTTTGGGCTCGCTTATCACACCGTCGAACTACACAAGAGTACAGGCTCATTATGGCAACCCAAATGAAAGGTGTAGAGTTCTTTGGCTACTGGTGCTGGTAGTGCTGAAATTAACCCACAAGGATGGTTGACCATCATTTTCCCCCCAATACGTGTTGGGCAATTTTGGATCCCTAACTGTGCTGGTTTGAAGCTCCTAGCAGCTGAGGAGCCAAAAACAGCAGCCACTTGAGATTGGCTTCGCTGGTTTCTCGCCTTTTTCCTCATCCCATGCTTCCGCCATGAGAGTTGACTGAGTTGACTGTCTTCACACGCTGAAGAGCCAAAACTCCAGTGCTGTTCAGCTGGGAAGAGCGGAAACCCACACTGTTGCTGTGGGATGTTTACATATTTCGAGTGATGTATATATATATATAGATAGATAGATGTAGAGATAGATGTATAGATAGATAGAAAGATAGATAGATAGATTAGATAGATTAGATAGATTAGATAGATTAGATAGATTAGATAGATTAGATAGATTAGATAGATTAGATAGATTAGATAGATAAGATAGAT
>Ga0126342_10021050_pt1 | contig 10905 bp, 15 predicted proteins | sample Cyp1metagenome_FD_92528 | JGI IMG/M metagenome (GOLD analysis project Ga0126342, IMG submission 92528) | Coral microbial communities from Lord Howe Island, Old Settlement Bay, Australia - Cyphastrea 1 metagenome | ecosystem: Host-associated > Invertebrates > Cnidaria > Coral ... | reverse complement strand
CGCGAACCCGCGCGAACCCGCGCAAACCCGCGCAAACCCGCGCAAACCCGCGCGAACCCGCGCAGTCAAATTCGGACACGATCCCCGCTACACTGGATACATACCTATGTATATATATATAGGCGTGTACAGAACACCAAATATGTGATGATAACAGGCTGGATCGGTGATTCTTCGCAGGGCAAAATTCCGGACATGGCTGCAGTATTCGATCTGCGCCGCTCGGATCTCCAAAGGTCTGCGGGAGATTTTGCAGTAAACCCCCATATTAACCATAGGAAAAACATAGGAAAACCATAGGAAAATGGAGGTTTACCCTCTGGTAATGACTAACATAGCTATTGAAAACGACCATTTATAGTGGATTTTCCCATGAAAAAATGGTGATTTTCCATAGTTTTTTGTATGTTTACCAGAGGGTATACCACTGGTGATTTTTATAGGGAATTCACCATTTTTTACTGGGGCTTAACCAACTTGATGCTGATTGGTAATGACTAAGAGTTTGCGAACTTGAAAATTGCCAATTTATAGAGGATTTACCCATGGAACATGGTGATTTTTCAATAGCTATGTTAAATTACCAGAGGGTATACCACTGGAAACTAAGAGTTTGCTATTGAAAATGGCAATAGAAATAGTTGATTTACCCATGCAACATGGTGGATCTTCCCATAGTAATGTAAACGTTTACCAGATGGTAATGGTAAAAACTATGGTTTCTGGTTAAGATTTTGCCTGAAACCAATCCAATGACAAATGCTGAACGTTTTTGGGGGAAACGCATCTAATTCTTCTGACCAATCCACATGGTTTATTAGTGTCGGGGTTGACATTGAGATTTAATGAAGTTGACTATAGATGTAGACATGGTGTGTGAGAGTAGCCGCAACAAAAAAACACTTATGCTGAGATCAATACGTGTTGCAGGTGTGTGTGTGTCATATATATATAATTTCATAATATTATATATATATTATAATATATATATATATATTATATAATATTATATATATATATATCATACATATATAAATATATATATAGAATTATATATATATGAAAAAAACATCCCAGATCGAATGATGTCTGGATGAATCAACCAGTCATGGGTTTGCAATGCGGTAACCATTGATCATGGGGATATTAATCACTATAATGATCTATAATATATATATATAAATATAACTAATCACTATATTAGTCACTATTAATTATATGAATATGTCTAGTGACCTGCCAAAACATGAACAATTCTCAGCAGTTCATGGCTATGAAGAAATGTCCGGATCAGCTTTTGGAACAAATCCGGTAAACCCTTTCCGCGAAAAAATGAAAGATTGCCCCGGGCGTCGCACTTTTCTTATGCAACGCGTCCTGGAAAAAAAGGAGTTTGACAAGCAAGTTCATTTAGTGTATTCTGATGGGGAACATGATTTTTTCAACCATGAGGTTCTGCAGTGTCCCATAATTTTCACCCCGCAGTATGGCGGAACGGCAATCAGCCAGTGTCAGAGAGATGAATCCGAAATCAGCCACTTGCTGCGGGTTGTTGGAAACAGTCTTGAACCATGGTCCACTAGTGCCCCCTATAACTAGGACATTTTAGCGGAATGTTTGGTGGATGGTTTCAAGAACATGTCTCAGACACAGCAATTGCTTTGAAGACCTCGACCTGTTTTTGTTTCCCAGCAATCCACCTGCAATTTAGTTATTGAAAGAGGAACCACCAAATTCATCAAGATTCTATCAAATTCCCAGAGTTGGAGGATTTGCAGGGCACCCTCTATATTTTGATGGGACAAACGGACAAACTGTGGTTTCCTGCCGATTCTCCCTTGGAACATCCAAATGAACCATTATTTGTTGGACAACTGCGACCATTTTCGACAATTTTCATGGGTTAACTCTCCAGCGGTGCAGAGGGATGGATATTCGGAGTTATGGATATTCATATTCTCTAACATGCGGGAGCTAAGGAGCTACAATCAGAGTTTTCCAACCGAATAATGATAATTTAGATACCAGTACCAAAAACATCACACATGCCACTATATATTTTCACATAAATCCCCATGATATCTCCATGAATGTGGGATTCATAGCCATTTATGCCATCCCCAATTCACCATAAAAACATTCCCAAATGGTAGGTCTTTGACTCTCTGACCTTGGCTTCACCACAGGTTTCATGGCAATGAGTTGGCCATGGTTTACTCGTAAACTAACACAGCTATGTGGAAAATCATAAAAAATCACCACTTTTAAGACTTTTAAGTTCGGTACAACTCTGTGTATATACATATATATATAAATATATATATATATATATATAAATATATATCATATATATATACATACATATATATATATATATACATATGTATGTATAAATGGGCCATGGCTTCCATAGCCCATAGCGATGTTCGTTCCCGGAGAGCCGAGGCCACGGTCACCCTCTCCTTGGCCTTGGCAGTCCTGGCGCGAAAACAACGCGGCATGGCTATGGCCGCGATCCGAGCCGGCTGAAGCCGAAAAGGAAAGCGTTTTTTGGGGGTGGTGTGATTATACCACTGGTGATTTTTATAGGGAATTCACCATATAAACTGGGGCTTAACCAACAATGCTGATTGGTAATGACTAACAGTTTGCTATTGAAAATGGCCATGGAAATAGTGGAATTATCCATGAAAAATTGTGATTTTCCATAGTTTTTTGTATGTTTACCAGAGAAAATCAAAAACCAGCTATTGGTATACCATCTTTACTATCCCATTATCAATGGGAAATTTCTCGGATCCTAAAATGGAGAAAATCTGTACCATTTTTCAGGCCCTGAAATATAGGTGGGGATATTCCCTGAAATAAAGGCCTGAAACATAGGCCAAAAATATATGGTAGGTACCTCCAATTTGTTTCGGTTCCTGAGTCATGGCCATTGATATACTGGTAAGGTGATGATTTTTCACTTAAATTGGTGATCTACTGGAAAGATGACGGGCCTGGCCTGAGCTTGGTGAAAAATGGTTTCACTGGGAAAAACGAAAGGGAGTTTCCGCAGAGCTACCACCCAGACACGGCAAACCGCAACATTTGCTTTAGATATCTTTAGATGAAGCAATTCTAGCAAGTCAACTCATGTCAACTCTTTATGTTCAAAACATGTCCTTAAAAACTCAGCCATTCTGAGTGGAATCAAATCTGTACGGATGGCCCCCCATAGAATTTCACTTCTGGTTGGTGGTTTGGAACATGATTTTTATGACTTTCCATATTAATTGGGAATGTCATCATCCAACTGACGAACTTCATCATGTTTCAGAGGGGTAGGTTTTCAACCACCAACCAGTATGATCATATATCCCATCATTAATCACCATATATAAGCACTATTGTTGGTATTATAACATATTATAACATATTATAACCACTATTATTATATAATCCCAACCAGTTGAATTGGTCCCTGAAAATTTGCCGTTGCTCCTGGCTCGAGCTTTGTGCCTCGATCTGAAGAGGCACCGCGCCAACCAGCGGTGCCTCCACGAAATAAGACACGCATATTTTAGGCCTAACGAGGCAACGAGGCAGGCATTTTCTTGAAGGGGATGGCATCTAAATTTCAATAGTATATCAACATGATATTCTAAAAGAGACTTTCCATGATTTCCATGCATGCTCAATCATGTTCATGCAAAAAAATCATGGTGATTCTCCAATTTTCCCTCCGATTTTGCTCCGCTTGAGCCGATGGCGGCCTACCTGGAAGAGCCTCTCTATGCCTTCTGGAAGAACCTCGGTGCTGGCGAGGACGGTCACGTGGCCAAAAAGGGAGTTTCTTGGGGAATTCTATGGGAGAAATAGGATGAACTAGGTATTTGAATCATATTAGATTATGGGTAATAGAAATACTCTTTGAATAGCTAACATGAACTAATAGGAATATTCTGGAATCACTTACCAAACAGTATTTCGATGGGATAGGGAATTTTTTCCATGTTGAATTTCCAGAGGGTGTACCTGTTTTCGTAATCAGACATGGCTACAAAACCCAGCCATTTCGTTGGATCTCGGATGATTTCCGTGGAGGACACTGCGGAAACTCCCGCCATGAGAGTGGACATCGAGTGTCTTGGGCGGGGTCCAGTGCTTGGATCGTGTCCAGGATTTCAGATGATTCGACCACTTGGGGAGTATCGATTTCGGATTACTCTCCAATAAACTAACAGTTTGCTATTGAAAATGGCCATGGAAATAGTTGATTTACACATGAAAAATGGTGATTTTCCATAGTTATGTAAACGTTTGCCAGAGGGTATTTCAGATGGTTTTTAGATTATGTGGGGATAATGGTGCTGGTTTGCAGCTGATGCTGTTCGTCCCTTGACCGAAGATTGGGAGTGTCTTTCAAATGAACAATTCATCCAAGGTTTACGCATAACAACAGGAGAATTCCCAGGTGCTAGCCGCTAAGCCTTTCTTCAAGATCCCAATATGGCTCAAGAATTCTGACCAAGGGGTACCACAGAATGTGATGGGCATGTTCTAGGATAAACAATTCATAATTTTTTGGGCACGTTCTAGGATACATCGTTTCATTTTTGGAGTGCCCAAATATATACCCAAACTGGTAACGTAGCTATGGAAAATCACCGTTTTTAAATAGGCATTTTTCGGTAATTCAGCTATAACCTACAGGATATCCCGACGGTATACAGGTTGAATCCCCAAACCCGTTTCCAGCCATTCTTGTCAGTGAAAGCTCAAAGATGGCTGGAAAAAACCCCAGTCATTTCGCCGACTTTCCCATCAATATGAAATACCCTCTGGTAAACTAACATAGCTATTGAAAATGGCCATAGAAATAGTGGGTTTTCCCATGAATAGCATGGTGATTTTCCATAGTTTTTTGTATGTTTACCAGAGGGTATCATGAAATATCCTTCATTTATGTAGGGGATTGTAGGGGATTTCTAGCCATGTTTGATGACCCATCAGGGTCCACATCTCCACACCCATTTTCTTCCATCCGCTCAGGAAATACCGCATGAAGTACCGTGCCTACCGACTGGGTTTCCTGCCGCGTTTTTGTTGCGAAGTTGGGTACGCTCAGCAAGAGTATTTGGAGAATCTACAGTACATACAGTAAATGTTTGGAACTATGTACATTTCGATGAATCAGATGTATGTTTATGTACAAAGTACTGTATGTCTGCATATACATGTGAGTATGATATGGTCATGATATGTTTAGGATATGATTATGATAAAGCCCATTCCATGGCATAACATTTACAGTAACATGATATTTCGGATCTTTTTAGAGTATGATTCATAGAATCAAACGAAACAAAGGGGGGGATATTGGATGTTTCAATGGATTGGTTTAAGGGAAAATTTTAACCGGAAACCATAGATTTTCCCATTAAATATGGGGCTTAAACCAGTAAATTTTCCCTTAATCCAATCCATCGTGAGTTTTCCCATTAAAAATGGTTATTTTCCATAGTTTTTTGTATGTTTACCAGAGGGTATTGGATATTTCTTGGCACAGAGGCGCCTTCCATTCCCGGAAGCCTCTCGGACCAAGGCTATTCGAAGACTTACGAACAGGCATCCAATATCCAGGACTGGGGTGGACCTCAGTCAATGTGTGGCTATCTCAACACAGAAACCTTGGGGTACCCTCTGGTAAACATACAAAAAACGATGGAAAATCATGGAAAATCATGGAAAATCACAATCTGTAATGGGAACATCCACTATAAATAGCCATTTTCAATAGCTTTTTGTATGTTTACCAGAGGGTTGTCCACATGCCAAAACAATGTGGTTTAAACCCATGGTTTCCCTAGGGAAATGATCATCATTGATGTAGACCCAATATTCTTACCATCCCAAGATTGCCATTTTTGTGGGCGGTATAAACAATCCAAAATGGCAGGTTTATCATTGGGTAAACACCACATTATGAATGAAATGGAAGCAGGATCCATGGAGTCTCCAATGATCATTCGACCAGTCGAAACAATTCTTTTACCCTCCGGCAATCAAGCATAGCAATGGAAAGTCATCCATAAATCCAGCAAAATGCCTCCATAGAAATCCGGGGATTTCTCAGCAATCTCCGGTTTCTGATGGGTTGGAAGATTCGTTTCCACGAAAAAATGTTGATGTTCAGGGTCTATAGTATAATTCACCAGAGGGTAAGTTCGGTAAATCATCATTTTCATCATCGACTTTTTTATGGGCCCTGGCTTCCATAGCGAACTGTTAAAGAACCAGAGGGTAAGTAGAAAGAAATGAATAGTAAGGGACCATTGGTAAGCTGCCGTTCATTCTTGAAAATCATGACTACCTATAGAAAAAAATGCAACTTGTTCGAAATTTCGAAATGGGGGTTGGTGTTTTTTATTATCATAGAATTGGATTATGGGAAAATTTGGAAAGCCCTATCTTTGATGGTAAAAACCATGGTTTCCGGTTAAGATTTTCCCTTAAACCAATCCAGTGATATTATGGACGATTTTTGACTTCCCAAACATGCCATGATCTTCGATCCGCAGAGATCGACAGGACTCCAGCCCATTGGACAAGAAGGAAATTGCTGCTCGGCTGATCCCTGAATTTCTGGGGATGAAAATGATGCCCCAGTTTGAAAGGCTAAGTTGGTGAACACAACTGCCAGAATCCAAACGCACTGAAAAAATTGGGGGGACACCACCTTGTATGCTTCATGTTTTTTCAACACGTGCTTTTTGATGTTTCTTCGACACATGATTTTGTGCAAAGCCGTCCCAGTCTTGGGAATTTTCGCAGCATTTTGACATCCCAATTTTTGAGGGTTCACATGTCCCCTCTGTGATCTCTGTGTTGCTTGAAACTTGAAACCCACATATGGTTGGTTCAGACGTCCTAAGTTTGGTCAACACCAACTTAAAAAACAAGTTCATCAGTTTTTCTTGCTTAAAAGAGGTGTGTGCAGCTTCGCATATGGAGGTTTCCTTCAAATGTGGGGGTTCCCCAAATCATCAAATCATCCATTTCAACAGGATTTTCCATTATAACCCATCCATTTTGGTGCATTTTTCGTATTGAAACTGGGACGACTGGGGATCCCTCCATGACGAAATCGAGTCACCCCGGACCACGCTGCATCAAGGTCTGCGAGCCCATTGACGCTCCGCTCTTCAATCACCTGAGCGACGCGAAACGAAACGAGATTGACAAGTACCGCGCAGACTACCGTGGCTTGGGACTACACGTGGGATTTGATGTACAGGGATATCAGGATACAATATATACCTCCTGGTAATTTGGAGTTTTCCAACCACATCATGGTAATTTAAATGCAATCTTGATATCAAAAACATCCAACATGCCTTTATTTTCCCATAAAATCCCCATGCTATCCCAATAATGTGGTAAACCCAATGCCATAAACCATCCCCAAGTCATCACCATTTTGATGGGATTGAAACCATCCGCAAATGGTAGTTGTGGCATTGGGTTTCCCAGATTACAGGGATACCGGGATATGCAATCATAGTAAGCAACAAGAACAGGGAGAAAAACAAACACCATGGGGATTTAATATTGAGGGGAATATTTTACGGTATACCCTCTAGTAAACATACAAAAAATATGGGGTACATCATCTATAAATGGGTCATTTTCCATGCAGCTATGTTAAATTACCAGAGGGTTAATATATATATATACATATATATATACTATATATACGTATATATATATATTATTGTAGAGCTTCGCACACCGGCGATGCCATAAGGGTTATGTATAGTAGTGTGAGCGTTGGTGTTGTGCATGTGCTTTGCGCGTGCGCGCAGGTGCAGAGCACAGTGTATTTTTGTTCATATCTCAGCTTGTACCCATCTTACCACACATCTTTTTGTCGCATTTTTGTGCTTGTTCTTCTTCTTATTGTTCTTGTTCTTGTTCTTGTTGTTCTTGTTCTTGTTCTTGTTCTTGTGTTGTTGTTGTTCCTGTTCCTGTTGTTGTTGTTGTTGTTGTTGTTGTTGTTGTTGTTGTTACCCCTATACTGTAGCTTTTTTTCTCAATCTCGCAGTGGCTGAAAATCGTCAAATAGGTGGTGTTTTCACGTTTTTTGAAACTCTTGGAGCAAACAAACACCGTAAATACCGATGTTTCTTGCGCCTCGGAAGCCAAAAACCACAGTATTTATATACGATGTTTTTTGCCTCTGGTAGCAAACATCACGGTACTGACAGTGTTTTTGTGCCAGTGCCTAGCAAACAACTGGTATTTACACAGTTTTCACCATGTTGCAAGATGTAGTTTCTACATGCGAAAAGGACAAAGACACTGTATTTACGATGTTTTTGTTTCCCGAGCGCAGCAAACTCGCAGCAAAACATCGTCAAAACATGGTTAAAAACGGCCCAAAATCGACTTCCAAAAGCATCTTGTAATTTTCGCATCTTTTTTCCCGGCCCCGGACCCCAAAAACGTGAACGCACCACCAGCCTGAAGGATTTTGGGGATTCGTGGTGTGACTTTCAGTGTGACTTTCCAAGAGCATCCCCTGCAGCGAAAGGGTGCTGTTTTCCACCCTTTCTGCCACCAGGAAAGTATCGCCTTGGCTATGCATCTGGCGCCAGGGGCGAAGTGGCGGACCTCTTCCGCCGGCAGTTGTCCACTGAGGCTCGGTGTGTTCCCGTTGAAGGGATGCAAAAAACATCAAAACGATGCATCAAATGTATGAATGGGATATGAATTGGTGGTTTCACCGATCATAAATGGTGATTTCATATGGGATTTAGCATGATGTAACCCATGAAAAAAGTGGCTGAATGGGATATTTTCAAGGAATCTAGTGGAATGGTCATGGAATGGTTATGATCCCTGCAAGGTGGTTCCCCCTCTGGTAATCAAACATGGCAAGTGGAAATCCCATATAAATGGAGGTTTATAGTTGGGAAAATCAACTATATTCCATTGCCCTTGTATTAGATGCATGATATAAGTTATCAGTGATATCACGTCATATTAGGATTATTCCATCATTACAGTAATAGGTTCGCTGTAGAAGGAACAAACAATACTTGGAAAAAAATATATTAATGATGGCAACAATACATTATAATGGATCATGGGATTACGGGACATAGAAGAAGTTATTTTTTAGAAACAAAACATAGATACCGCATAATATGGAGTTGGTAGTTGTTTGATATCTATTAACCACTCTCTTACTTCCGTATTCTTCACATGAGGTAAGTGTGAATACGTAGAGGAATCCTCGTGCATATTATACATACACATATCATTATATCATATTATATCATATACGTATATATACGCTAGTTATTGGGATTGGGGCTTTTGTCCTTTACAGCAGAGGTCCATTCCTAGCCACTTTGTTATGGAGGAATATTTGACATCCTGCCATAAATGACCCTTTTGGGATATAAGGTTCGCCATGATGCGAGGAAGAAACCAATCTCAGTCTCGCAGCACATCCATGGTTCTCATAGTTTTGCTAGGTACTGATAAGTAGGGACGCCGCTACTGCATGTTTCAATCGTCGTCGCGCTTGCGACTTGCAGTTTTCGAACGAACATGTTCAAGGCGTTTGATTTTGTTTTTGTATGTTTTTGTGGATGTTGTTTTTTTTTGAGAATCTAAGGTTTGATGTCTAGACCTAGGGATTTAGATGGATTTAGCCAACCAAATCCGACAATTCATTGGATCGATTTAGATGTTCATCCACCTGTGGGTGCTGTGGCTATGTCATGGCTGACATTTGCCCTGGGCTATGTCCGGCTAAACGAAAAGCTTGGAAAAGATGTGTGGCGTTTACCCATGGGGAAAGCCGTTCAAAAGGATAGATCATGATAGATCTACTTATGGATTCTCACATCTATGTAAACGTTTACAGGAGGGTACTTGCTCTTCACATTTTATAGTTTTTTGTTCCGTCCTTGCCAAGGATCGTTGGCCCCAGTTGACTACACAACGACTGCAGTGTAATATGTTTCGTTTGGTTTTTGGTTTGAGCACCACTGCGATCTGTTTTGGGAAGGCCATCTAGCAATGGGCTACTGGCGTTGGAAAAATGTCATCGGAGATGATAGCGCTGATTCTGCTGTAGATATTTGGGTTTATCTGAAAATAGGTTACCCCACTCCATCAAGGAGTGAAGCGATATTGTTCCATTTTCATCCATGTTGGATCATGTTGGGCTAAACCACATTTTCAGACACAACAAAACACATTTTCTGGTGTCGGTTGTTCGGTGACCACCATTTATGTAAATTCAAATCTAGGGTACCCTAAAACATGACAAATTGTTGATTATACAGTATTACATCCCATTATATCTCGCCCACTATCATTATATTATATATATATATAACCGATGATCACCCATGATTTCAGTAGAGTCGCTTCGAACTTGATCCTCAGATTCTCTCTTTTGGGCTCAGATATCCCATGATATCCCACTTCCCTCTGGTAATGACTAACAGTTCGCGAACTTGAACATGGCCCATAGTTAAATAGTTGATTTACCGAACTCAAAGATGTCAAAGATGGTGGATTTTCCAGTTCGCTATTATCTTAGTTTACCAGGCCGGGTATTCCATGGGTAGCCTCTGGTAAACATCCAAAAAGCTATTGAAAATGGCCCAGTCGAAATAGTCGATTTACCCATGAAAATCGCATGGTGATTTTTGATAGCTACTAACATTAGCAAGATCCTCTACCATGAAAAACGGACCAACCCTTAAAATTTGACATTCCCCAATTCTGGATTGGTGCTGTGAAGCCGACATATATGGCAGCATTGGCCTGCCACGTGTGGCAGAGCTGTTCTGCCACGTGCATTTTCAATCTGTCAAATGTTGTTCTCTGGATTTTTTG